>Ga0111186_1091_pt1 | contig 13484 bp, 8 predicted proteins | sample DeeMarSWOR324_28_FD_80243 | JGI IMG/M metagenome (GOLD analysis project Ga0111186, IMG submission 80243) | Phycisphaerae bacterium SM23_30 | reverse complement strand
AAATTACCGTTAGTTTTTTGCTTACAAGAATCGCAAATCCCTTCAAAATACACGGTCTTACGCAGGATGGCACATTTCTCCAGTTTTGCGGGGGTGGGGATATTGCTAAAGGGCTCATCAAACAGGTCAATAACCTTTTTACATTTGAGGCATTTAAAATGTTGATGATCATCCAGGATGCCGTCATATCTCTTGGCATCGCCGGTTCCCTCCAGCGTAAAGGACATTCCCAATTCATTTATAGTCACCAGCGTCCGGTTTACCGTGTCCAGGGAGATATGGGGTAAATCTTGTTTGACCTGCCGATAAACCATCTCTGCCGACGGATGCTCGTTAGATTGGACTAAAACCTTGTAGATAGCCATCCGCTGGGGCGTGACCTTCAGGTGGGCCTGCCGACATCTCGCCCGAAAATCATTTATCTTCTTATTTAGCTTTTCATTACCGGTATGGTCACCAAATCCGGATTTGTTCATACTCATATCAATTTTTTAAATAAGTTTTTTGTAAAAGTAGATATTACAAATAGTATGAAATACTATATAGTAATAATACTTATTTAGTCAAATGGGGACCCTGATAAAATTTCCCCTCTCAGTTAATTTTTTAAATAAATGATTATTTTATAAGATATTATGGGTTTTATTTTTAACTTATAATTAAATAAATTTTTATTTTTATTTAAGCGCTTTTTGTCTTCTGCAGTTTACCGCTGGTCAGAATCAAAACCAAGGCGCCCGCTGCGACCATGCCCCATACCCAAACGGCCTTTGAGATTCCCGTGACCTCCGGCAGGGTTACTTTTCCGCGGTTGGCGACGGCATCGACGTGTACGACGATACTGGGATAAATCAAGATGAACACCAAAGCCCCCAGAAACATACCCAGCACGGTTATCAGGGCGTCGATTCGGCCTGCCGCGGCGCAGGCCAGTCCGGTGCCCGGGCAGTATCCGGTCAGGCCGAAACCAATGCCTAATAAGGCCCCGCCGATCGAAACGGCAAGGATGGCGGCGGGCTTGACGCTAAAATTAGCGACACCGGCCATATCCAGAAACCAGGTGCCCAGCATCCCCACCAGCACAAAAACGGCGATGGTCCGCATGGCGTGGAAATCCTTCAGCCGCAGGGTGCCGATGATTTTGTCGGGCTCGGCCAGACCGCCCAGAAATAGTGCCGCTCCGAAAAGTCCACCAATTAAAAATCCTAACATATCCATGATTATTTCCCCTTTATTTTTCAAAATTAGCCGCTTTGGGATAAACCACAAAGGCGGTTATTACGCCAAAAACAAACATAGTAATGGTAAAAGGGACCACAGAGAGCGATAGTTGGGCCCAGCCGCTGGCGAAGTTACCGCTGGTGCAGCCGTGGGCGAATCGGGCCCCCAATAAGATCAAAAATCCTCCAATAAAACCGGTTATTAAGCGCCGACCGATGGATTTGCCTCGATTGGTCTGCCACCAGATGGTGGTCAACCGCAGCCGCCAGCGCCAGGAGAGCACCGCCGCCGCAAAGGCCCCGGCGATCAGCCCGATGTCCAGCCACCAGCCGTAACCAAACTTTTGATATTTTTCTTGACTGATTAAGGGGTGATTTTGGGCGTACTCAGGAGCCATTTGAGTAATGATCCTGGCATCGGCCACTACAAATTGAGTTGATACTCCCAGAGGGCCATTCAAACCCACCGCCAGGATCTGAATCAAACCCAGCATCAGCCCCGCCGCCCACCAGGGCAACGGCGGCTTTTTGATCACCAAATCATTCATGGCGTTAATCTCCTTTCGCTAATTACACAATGGTTCCTGCAAAATTGAAGTCAGACGTACCGGGAAAAGAAAAATTGTTTTTTTAAGTCTTTTCTTTTCAAACTGCAGGTTCTTATTTGACAGATTATTACGGAATTATTTCAGAAAATCAGGAAACGGATTTTTTAATAATATATGCCTGTGATTTGATTATTTCAACTTTTAGAAAGGAATTTTTTACTTCCGCTGTGCCCTTGAGAAAGGAAAAGCACATAAACCTTTATTTAATAAGCAGATAGCGTTTTTTAAGTAGAGTCGGGGGCGGGATTGCTTATTATTTGGCAGGTATGTGGTTTGAGACGTTTTAGGTTTGGTAATTGGCGGCGTCCCAGGTAGGCTTCCAGGGTGATCCGGGAGTCGGTATAATCTTCAGAGATGATAGCGCCATGAGCGCGAAGGAAATTGGGTATATGGCCGTCGGTTTGGTTGCAACTGATGCGTAATCGAAGTTTTTCCCCGGTTACGCGGTAGGTGACGGCCTCTGCGAGTTTCTCAATACCGAGGCCTTTGCGAGCGGAAACAGGGATGGCTTCGGGATATAAGGTCATCATAGTGTCAATGGTGGGATTAGGCCGACGGTCGATTTTATTTAATACGAGGAGGATATCCTTTTTGTGGCAGTGGATTTCTTCAAGGACCTTATGGGCGGCCTGAAGCTGCTGATCGGCCTGAGGGTGCGAGGCATCGACCACATGCAGCAGCAGGTCGGCGTGAATAGCTTCTTCGAGGGTGGCCTGGAAAGAGGCCACCAGATGGTGGGGCAGATTGCGGATAAAACCGACGGTATCGCTTAATAAAACACTGATATCGCGGTCCAGGATCCAGCGGGCGGTTTTGGTGTCCAGGGTGGCGAAGAGTTTGTGCTCTACATAAGCCTCAGAGCCGGTGAGCAGGTTCAAGAGAGTGCTTTTACCGGCGTTGGTGTATCCGACCAAAGAGACGGTGAAATTTTCACTGCGGGAACGGACCTGGCGCTGTTTGCGTCGATCGATCTGGTTGATTTGACGGCGGAGCTGAGCCAGGCGTTTCTGAACAAGTCGGCGGTCGATCTCCAACTGCTTTTCCCCCGGTCCGCGGGTGCCTATGCCGCCGACCGCGCCGGCGGCGGCGGCGGCGGCCCCGACGACCGTGTCGAGATGGCTCCACATGCGGGTCAGGCGGGGGTAGGTGTATTGCAGCTGGGCCAATTCCACCTGGAGCTTTGCCTCATGGGTGCGGGCCCGGGTGGCGAAGATGTCGAGGATAAGCTCGCTCCGGTCGATGACCTTGCAGTGAGTTATGGTTTCCAGTTCACGAATCTGGGCGGGGGAGAGATCATTATCAAAGATGATGGTATTAGCGCCGTAGTGCTGGGCTCTCAGGGCGATTTCTTGGGCTTTTCCATGTCCGACGTAGTGGGCAGGGTGGGGGTGGGGGCGTCTCTGGACTACCCGGTCCACCACGACGGCATCGACCGCCTCGGCCAGGGCGGCCAGTTCGTCCAGGGAATCCACCGGATCAATGTCACTGTCGGGTAAAGCGACGTTGACGAGCAGGGCGGTTTCTTGCCCTACTTTTAGAGTATTTCTTTTATTCTCCAAGGGTTACGACAGTTCTTACTCAAGCACAGCCCGGATGGAGACCGAAACAATTCAATAAATTCATTATACTTAAAAGTTTATCGATTTGTCAAGACGCATACGCGGGATTTTGATATAATATATTGTTAATAAAAGTTTTATATTGTTTTTACCCATAAAAAAAGGTTGATTTTCTCATTTTTTATTGGGACATTTGTTACCGAATCGGCCACTAGATAGATAGAGGGCCGAGTTGGCAAGTACGGCATAGCTGTGGAATGCGGCTGGCTCTGGAGGTTGCGACTTGGCGGTACCGGATGCGACGTTGGTCCTCAGGACGCGGGATGGCGATCATTCGGCGTTCGGCGAGTTATATGATCGATACGCTCGTTTGGTGCGAGTGATTAGTTTTGACAGCACGCAAGACCTCTACAAGGCCCAGGATTTGACACAGGAGGTGTTTTTAAGGGCATATGCGAAACTGAGTGAGTTGAAGAAACCGGACCGGTTCGGGCCCTGGCTGGTGGGTATGGCCCGCAACGTGGCCCGGGAATATCGGCGGGGCAGGTTTCGTGATCGACATGTATTGAGAGGTTTGGAGGTTGAAGAGCCCTGGCAGAGCCAACCGAGCCGACTTGATGAACGACTGACGCACCTGGAAGAGGCTATCAAGAGGCTCAGCGAAGAAGAACGATTGGCGTTACATGTATATTACATGCAGGGCAAAGACGTGGAACAGGCCAAGAAAATAGTAGGAGTTTCCCGGTCGAGCTTTTACAGGCTATTGGCCGGCGGTAAGAAGAAATTAGAGCGATACATCAGGGAGAAGGAAAAGCCTCAAGGAAAATGACAAACGATAGTTTAGAAAACGATTTGAAGCGCTATTACGCCAGATTCGAGGAGGGGCATGATTTTCAGCGCGAACGATTACTGGCATCACTGGATAAGGCTCCGCGGGCGACGGCATCCCGGGGGGCGGCGCTTATATTATTGAGAAAGGCGGCGGGGGCGGCGGCGTGTTTACTGATCGTAATAGGGGGAATTTACCTGCTCACCGGCGGCGACAACTCTCAGGAGGCGTTTGCGTCGGCGATTAACAAGTTCAGCCAGGTCCAGAGCGTGCATTTACGCATGGTCACCCCCAACCGCAACGCCGACGCCAGCGTGGAGATGTGGTGGCGTCGGCCGCATGATTTCCGCCAGGAATTCGGGGACGGGACGATCATAGCGGCCAACCGTGAAAAGCGATACACGTTTAATCCACAGAATCAGCAGTTGAAAATCATCGAAAACACCGGGCCGGGCCCGGAGATGCTGATTCTGGGAGAGATGGGCCGGCTGTTTACGGAAGAAGAAGCATTTGTGCGCAAATGGATTGACAACAGCACTATCAAAAAAACCGAAGCGGTGAACTACCGGGGAGAAGAGTGCCGCAAGATCACCTGTCATAAGGACGGCTATCAATACGAATATATCATCGACGCCCGGGCCCAAGGCGATAGGCAGGCGCCGTTTTATGAAGTGAAAGTATATGGCGATTATCAAGGGGAGAAGTTGCTCAGTCACATGGAAGTACTGGAGGTGGATGCGGACCTGCCGGATCGTTTGTTCGTCATCGAACCGGGGCCGGATATTAAATAGAATATAAGTTAATTTTGCGTCTCGAGCTCCTGGCAGAGAAGGGGCTTTGCAGAATCCCGGGGGATCTGCAAAGAACCTCTTCGGCCAGGGCTTTTTTTTGCGCGGAAAGGATTTATCCGGCCTTGTCAGAGGGGGAGGGTTTCGGTAAATTTTTGGTTATATCCGGACTTCCGTAAGACTTAAGTTATAACTGTCCCGCGATGATTTTCAAGATATCGTTGTAGGTGACGAATATAACGAACCCGATGATGAGCATCAGCCCGGCATAGCTGACAATTTCCTGCACTCTGATCGATACGGGGGAGCCCTTGAGCTTTTCGATAAGCAACATCAGGAAATGCCCGCCGTCCAGGACGGGGATGGGCAGGAAATTAAAGGCCGCCACACAGATGCTGATCAAGGCCATAAAATAGAGAAAATCGCTGAGGTTTCTGGTTTCGGCGACCGTATAGCTCATTTTAAAGATGCCGACGGGACCGCTGGCGGCCGAGGCTTTGACGGTACCCTTGATCATACCCCTGATAAAAAGGTAGGTCTGGGCCAGGAAAGAATAACTCTGATTCACGCCCATTCGGAGGTTTTGCCACCAACTGTCTCCTTTAAACAACTCCGTGTGAGGCTCCAGGGGCAGATCAATGAGCCGGCCCCAGTCGGGTCGGTAGGCGAAACCGGCCCATAAGAATTTATCGGTCATGTTAAGAGATATGGTTTTTTCCGGTTGGTCGGGGGCGGCGCGATAGGCGAGCTGGACCGTACGGCCCAGGTTTTGATCCAGCCGGTCCATAATTTGCCGCCAGTTCTCCACCGGCTCTCCGGCGACGGCGGTAATCAGGGCGCCGCGCGGCAGAGATGAAAGTTCAGGATATTTATTAACCGCATCGCTGTAAAAGGCGGCAACTATCGGAGCATCCAGATCAAGCCGGGGATAAAAGCCGATAATTACGTTTGGTTTATTCCATAATCTTGCCCATAGGCTCTGTTTCTCCCGGCGCGGGGTAACTTCTAATATTTTTTCTATGACCTGGCTATTTTCGGTTCGCTGTACTAATAGTTCGATCTTTTGATCGACGTGCTCTTTACAATAGTCCTTCAATTCTTCTAGAGTGGGATGGGGGGAGGTTCCGATTCTGAGGATTACGTCGTTTGGTTCCAGGCCTGCTGCAGCGCCGGGACCGTCGGGGCTGACCGAGTCGGCCTGCAGCCGGGGCACCATGCCCATGATGTGAGTGATAATGGCAGCCAGCGTTTTTTGACGGGGTTCGACGATGGATAATCTCATAGGTATTTCAACAGGTTGTCGGATTATTTCCCCGGACTGATCCGTTCTTTCGATGGTCAAGGTGACAATTTCGCCGGGATTGACGCCAGGCAGGGGGTACAAAACTTCGGAGAGTTGATAATAATGTGATACGGGTTCTCCGTTGACGGCGATAATTTTATCGCCGGGTTTGATACCGATTTTTTCCATTTCTTTGAGAACCCCGGCTTCTTCAACTTTGGCAATGCTGAGGGTATAGGGTTTTTCGATACCAAAAACCTTAATGCCTGAACTATCGTCTTTCTCCGGCATCAGGGCCAGGGTTTCCACGGATCCGTCGGGGTGAGAGACGGTGAGATTGACTTTTTCATCCTCGTCGGTGAAGGCGGCGGCGATGAAGACATCCAAGAATCCGAAAGGTTTATTTCCGTTGACGGCGGTAATGACGTCGCCGGGGCGGATGCCGGCCAGGGCGGCCGGTCTCAGCGGCGCTACATCGCCCGCTACCGCCGGGGGCATGGCATAGCCTTTGGCGAAAACGATCATGAAAACGACGGCGCCGCAGATGACGTTCATGGTAACGCCGGCGGCGATAACAATTGACCGCTGCCAGACGGCTTTGTTGCCAAAGGCACGGGGGTCGTCGGAGGGTTTATCGGCGGCCACGTCTTCCTGGCCCAGCATTTTAACAAAGCCGCCCAGGGGAATCAGGTTTATACGATATTCGGTATCCCCATCCTGGCGCCACGGCAGGGGGATAACCGCGCGAAGGGCGCCCCGGCCGTGGCGGCCGGGGATCAGACTGGGTAGAATACGCACTTGCAGACCGCCCTGCACTTTCTTAAAGCTGATTACAATGGGACCGAAACCCAGTGAAAAACCTTCGACCAGAATACCTACCGACTTGGCGGCGATAAAATGTCCCAGCTCGTGGACAAAAATAACTGCTCCGAAACCCAGCACCACGATAGCGATGTTGCAGAAGGCACTCCAGGCGGCCACCGGGTCCCGGGCCACCTTGTATCCAAGTAAAACCACCACCACCATGATGATTAGCAGGGTGAAGGAGGGTTTAAGGCTGCTTTTTGGGTGTTTTTCTGATTTTTCAGCTGGCTCTGTCATCAATGATCCTTAAAAATTGGCACAACATAATATTATATAGAGTCGAATCCTTGTCATAAAGCCGTGGGTTAAATATTTATTTTACGGTTTGTATGCTATGTAAAAGCTTGGTATTAAATATTTTATCGGCATGGCGGGGCTGTCGGTTTGGAATGGGAGAAGATTTCCTGAATGTTTTTTGGTTATAATTTTGCCGAATGGGGGAGGGATTTCAAGCTGTCAATTACCTCCCGGCGGGCCCATCGGTCGGCCTCCATTATTTGGGGTAAATCCGGATTTTCGATAGAGTTATGTTTACGCAGAGATAATTCGGTGAGTTCGGCAATCTGGTTACAGGAGATTTTTCCCTCCTGAAAGGCCCCGACGGCGGCCTCGTTGGCGGCATTTAAGACGGCCCCGGCGGTCCCGCCCCGGCGGGCCACCTCAAATCCGAGTCGCAGCGCGGGGAATCGCTCCGGATCAGGCGGCTGAAAGTTCAATTGGCGAATTTGATGGAGGTCGAGGAGGGGGGCGGGCCCTTCCCGGCGGTCCGGATAGGTCAAAGCAAATTGAATGGGCAGGCGCATATCCGGCGGGGAAAGCTGAGCCAGCACCGAACCGTCGCAAAACTCTACCAGCGAATGAATTATCGATTCCGGGTGGATGAGCACCTCGATCTGGTCCGGGTCGAGATCAAAGAGCCAGCGGGCCTCTACGATCTCCAGGGCCTTGTTCATCAGGGTGGCGGAGTCGATAGTGATTTTGGGTCCCATATTCCAGGTAGGGTGGTTCAGGGCATCGGCCAGATTGGCCCGGGCGATCTGATCGGAGCTGGCCTCCAGGAAGGGGCCGCCGGAACAGGTGATAATGACCTTTTTGACCTCATGGCGTCGGCCGGCCCTCAGGGCCTGTAAGATGGCGGAATGTTCGCTGTCAATGGGCAGCACCGTTGCGTCATTCTGTCGGGCCAGGGGCATGACCAGGCAGCCGGCCATCACCAGGGACTCTTTGTTGGCGATGGCGAGGGTTTTACCAGCCTGAGCGGCTGCCAGCACAGCCGGCAGGGCCGCCGCTCCAACTACCGCCACAACAACGATATCGACCAATTCGTCCCGGGCCAGGTCAACCAGGTGATCAGACCCCGCGAGCACCTCGGTATCGGTATCAACTAAGGCATTTTTTAGCTTTTTTTCGTATTTGGGGTCGGTTATCACCACTTTTTGAAGGTGATAGCGACGGGCTTGATCGGCCAGCAGACGCCATTGTCGATGGGCGCCGGCTGAGACAAGCTGATAATCCTCGCCCAGCGACTCGATTACAGAAAGGCTGCTTTGGCCTATTGAGCCGGTTGATCCGAGAATAGTTATGCGTTTTTTTGGGGGGCTCATGAAGCTAAGTTTATGCTTAATCAATGAGTTATACAAGGGAAATAACCATATAAAGGGAAGTAAGGCGGTAATAAATGCCGCGTTTTATGATGTATTAAACATGCATTATGGCAGAAAAGATGGGCATAATTTAACTTAATAATTAATTTTTCTAACATTTCACAGAATAAGAGAGATAAACCAAATCACAAATATATTTATTTCGTAATTTGTCGAATAAACCTTGATTGATGGGCGATAAATTATAAGTCGCTAAATAACAGTATATTACAACGATGTATAGATCCAGCCGGCATAGATATTGCCGACCAAGACAACGGGGCGGGTAAAGGGATAAGATTTTTATTAATGTCAAGAAGATATAGTTGCTTCATAGTTGATTAAGTGTTAAAATTAGGCCAAAGGTAGTACCAGAGGTTCAAATCGGGAGAAATGGTACATTTTGGCGAGTTCAAATATTTGGCCTTGAAATATCAACCCAATGGGAATACATAAATATTTCTGATAGTCCGGCAAGATCAGGCGACAGGTAACGGCTGAATGGCAGAATGGTAATTTAATGAGATGGAAGGAGGTTGCCATGAACCACAAAAGTAATATGGACGAGGGAATGCATATGCCTCTGCACCGTCGAATAGCGGAAAACCTGGGCAGTCAGGTCAGCAGCGGCAAACTGAAGCCTGGGGAAAGACTTCCTTCGGAGCGTCAGATTGCCCGTGAATACCAGGCCTCCCGGGCGACAGTGAGGACTGCGCTGCAACATTTGGAACAGGCCGGCCTGATCACGCGGCGCGAAAGGCGCAGCGCCGTGGTGACCATTCGTCGGGATATTGCCCCCTATTTGCGAATCGCCTGCAGTAACCCGCGTTTGGTGCATATTTTTAGCCGGTTGAGTGATTTGCAGTTGTTGCCGCCGCGCTGCCAGCTACAGTTAAACGATTTACAGCAGAGTGACGCTCTGGGACGGTTAATGTCCCAGCCGGCCACCGCCGCCGATCTGATGATCTTTGACTTTGAGCACACCCGTATCTTCCGAACGGCACCTGAGCAATGTCAAACTCTGACGCGGCAATTTTGGAGTGATTGTCACATTAACCCGCAACTGCATGAGATGTTCGCCGAGGAGAATGATTATTTTGCGGAGCCGGTGTGCCTAACTTGTCAATTGGTTTATGTTAATCATGCCCTGCTGCAGGAGGCACAGGTGGAGATGCCCGCGGCCAGGTGGCAGTGGGATCAATTTGTGGAGACAGCCCGGCGATTGACCCACGGCGGCCGCTACGGTTTTCAATTTCGCCCTTCCTTTAGCCACCTGGCGGAGTTGATGGCCCGTCGGGGGGGGCAATTATATCAGGCCGACGGCACCATAGCCTCCAACAGCTCAGAAGCGTTTGAACCCACCGTGCGGTTTATTCACGAATTAGTGCACCTTCACAAGGTTTCGCCCATCCTGGCCAAGGCGGATCAACTCAATCTGTTCGCGGAAAATCGCTGCGCCATGGCTTTGGACGGTTTCGACATGTTTCATTTCTACCGTGAAAAGATGGGCGATAATCTTGGAGTCACCGTTTTACCAAGCACCGACTCCGGGGGCGGGGTGATCGGCGGTTTTGCCGCATTGGCGCCGGCGCGACAGGAGGAGTGCGAGCCGGTGTTTGATCTGTTGAGGACACTTTTAAGCCCCAACACCCAGCGAACGCTGGCCCAGATCGGCGGCGGCCTACCGGCAAGAACGGACTTACTTAATATTGAGACTTTGGAGTCCTTGAAGGTGCCCCGCGCGACAGGTCAAATTTTCCTGGAGCAACTGCAAAACAGTCGCCCGGCGAATCAGCCCGCCCATCCCGATCACAAGCGCCAGGTGGAAAATCTTTTTCTGGAGGAGTGGCTGGGTCTGGATAATATCGAAAGCATCTGCCGCCGCTTTAAGGAACTGGGCAGTTGAGGACAAGAGTAAATGAGTTGATAAAGAGATGAGGGACAGGGGGATAAGTGAGAGGGGTTTTCGGGCGCCGGGGAGAGTCAAAGCAGAGGAGGGGGGGTGTAAGGGTATAAAGAAACAAAAGGGAGGTTTTCCGCTGTTTTCAGGTTAACCTGAGCGTAAAGGGTACAAGCGCCGCGGAGGTTTTTCCGGACCGAACCATATTTTTCTTTATAGATTGTTTATGGGATAGCACGGTTGACACAGGTAAGGGGCCGTGATATGGTGAGGCACGATTATAATATCAACCCCGCGTAAGCATAAGGTGGAACAGCATGAAAAAGACCTGGTATTTTTGGTTGGCGCTGCTGATTAGCCTGGTTCTTTTGCCGGCCTCGGCCTGCGCCGACAGAAATGTCGTGCGGCTACGGACCAACTTCGGCGAAATCGTCATAGAGCTGTATCCGGATGACGCCCCGGTAACGGTGGCGAATTTTCTCAGTTATGTCAAACGGGGATTTTACGACGGGCTGATATTTCATCGGGTAATCGACCAGTTTATGATCCAGGCGGGGGCCTACGACGCCGATCTTTATACGTTTTTAGCGGGCAATCCCGATATCAGTGATCCGAATTGGGCGCGGAATCCTTTATTTTTTCACGAACCGAACGACCCTATCATCAACGAATCCGACAACGGTTTGAAAAACCTCGCTGGCACCGTTGCCATGGCCCGGACCAGCGATCTGAATTCGGCGACCGCGCAGTTTTTCATAAATCATGTGGATAATCCCAGTTTAGACGCCAGTTCGGGCAATAACGGTTACGCCGTCTTCGGCGGCGTGATCGAGGGATTCGGCATCGTGGACGACATCGCCCAGGTGCCCACGCAAAATGTCGATCCTTCCTTTAGGAACCTTCCGTTTGATCCGGTCCTCATTGAAAGCGCCGAAGAGATACTCGTCTTTGACGCCAACAGCATTGATCTGAGCGACGTGTCTTTTCTGCACGCCGACGACGGCACCTTCCGGACTTTTACGGGCCAGGGGGATTTTTCCGGAATAAATTATAGGCACACTTTTTCCACGGAAACATTTTTAAATATCGAATGCCTGAAATGGGAGCAGACGGCGGATGAAGGGGCCACGGTGGATGACTTCACCATGCTGCTGGCCCGAGACAAGGCCGGCGGACGGTGGATTTTCAAGTATGTCATTAATGAAGGCCGGGAAGACGAAGAAATCGTCATCGAAGCCCAGAGCCTGATCGAGGGGGTGAGTTTGGACGAGTTTGCCGAAGAGGATATCTATTTCCGCCTGATAACCGGCGCATTTAATCCTCATAACCTCGACGATCCCAATAATATGGTTACCATAGGGCAGGGCGTCGAAGCGACCACCTGGAAGATAATCAGCACTGACGCCGAACTGGATACCTTTGCAGAAGAACTTATTCTGGTTAAGAAATTTATCGGCGATGAGCAAACGCCCAATGATGTGGACTGGCTATATTATGCAGAAAGCACGGGTCTGGTATTTGACCTGCTCGATGACGGGGCCGATCTCCAGGGCGACGGCTGGCACCTGGCGCCGATGAGATTTGACGGTTCCAGCGACGACCTGAGCGGGGTGCCGTATCTACACATCTCGGCCGACGAGCAACTGGTGCGGACTTATGTCGGACAGGGTGCGTTCGATGATACCAATTACACGCATACTTTTACGCCCGGCGCTGAGCCGTTTTCCGGCGTGAATTTTATGGTTTGGGAGCAAAGCGGGGTGGAATCGGCCGGCATCGATAGTTTTACGATGCACCTGGCCAGAGACGTTACCGATTCACTTTGGGTCTTCAAATATGAGGTTAACGACGAGACCCGGTTCGAGGTGGACAGGATTGTGGAAGCGGCGCCCCTGAGTGAATTCAACGACGATATGTACTTTCGGTTGATTAGCGGCGTTTTCGATCCGAACTACCTTGGGGATCCCTGTAATGTGATTACGCTGGGCGATGAAACCCATCAAATAATGAGTTTTAGCGATTCGGTGGAGCACATTGTCCATTATCAAGGGGAATTGCTGCGGGTGGAAAAGTGGCAGGGCGCGCCCGATCCCAATAACGAAGTATTTTATTACCATGAATCGAAGGGATTGATCCTGAACCTGCGCGGGGGCACCACCGGGGCGGGGGGCGACGGCTGGCATCTGGCGTTCTACGGGGCCGAATTCGAAGAAAACAGCGACGACTTCAGCGATGTTCCTTATCTTTGGGCCGAACTCTATACCGCCCGTAAATATTTCGGTCGGGGCGTTTATGAAGGCTTGAGCTATACGTATGAATACACTCCGCGGCCGCACATAGACATTAATTGCCTGAAATGGGAGCGCACGTTTGAAGAAAAGCCGGGGCTGGACGCGTTTTATATGTATCTGGGCCGGGACAATCTGGGGATGATATGGGTTTTCAGGTATTTCATCAACGGCGTAGAAAGTTTCAAGGCAGATACCATTTTCGACGCCAAACCGATGACGGATTTTGACGAAGATATGTTTTTCCGATTGATAAGCGGCAATTTCGATCCCAATTATCTCGACAGCTCTCAAAACCGTTTTACCACCGAAGAAGATAAGGTGGTCACCACCCACATGATACATAATCTGGAGGGGCGGCTGGATTATCTGCCCAGTTTAAATCAGGACCTGGTTTTGGAAAAAAGTACACCGCAGTTGTCGGATCCCAATATCACCTGGCGATACTTCGATGAATCGGCGGGGCTGGTTCTGGAGTTGACGCATACGACGGAGGATCCGGC
>Ga0111186_1090_pt1 | contig 13583 bp, 10 predicted proteins | sample DeeMarSWOR324_28_FD_80243 | JGI IMG/M metagenome (GOLD analysis project Ga0111186, IMG submission 80243) | Phycisphaerae bacterium SM23_30 | reverse complement strand
TTGCCGGAGACGTATCTTTGGTGCGGGGCGCTGGCGGGATTGATCGTGGGGGGGCTGCTGGTCTTCAGTTCGTTCAAGATTTCGGTACTTTTTTTCACTTCCCTGCAGGGTTCGATGTTCGTGGTCATCGGCGCACTGGCCCTGATAAACGATTATCCGGATCTGGGCGTGCGACTTACCGACGCCGTTAACGGGCATGTCTTTATTCTGCCCCTGCTGGTGGTGCTGCCTACCGTTATGGGGATGTTTTTTCAGCAGAGGCTTCTGAAACAGGAAGCCCACTGGGCCATGCCGGAATAAAATTTTAGATCGAACAGTTCGCAACTCATTCGTATGGGGAAGTATCTCTGCGCTTTATTTATAGCAACCGCGCAAGCGCTTCGAGAACCGTGCATTTGAGAAAATAACCGCTTCCGACCGGTTGATCATCAACCAAACATTTGTTAAATTTACCTTTATGTAATATCGATTTGTCATATAAATTTTACTTTAATCAGGAAGCCTTATCATGACCAAAGCGGACCTTGATCCTTTTGCATATTTGTCTGAGTTTTATAAACTTTTATCATCGCCCGGGGCCCTGTTGGTGACGCAGGGGTGGGAGGACAGGCCCAACGTGATGGCGATCGGCTGGGCCCATATCGGGATCGTCTGGAGCAAGCCGGTATGTATCGTTTATGTACGGCCCAGCCGCCACAGTTACACGTGCCTGGAGCAGCAGCGTCAATTTACGGTTAACACCGTCACCAGAGATATGGCTGAAATGGTCGAGTTGTGCGGGACGGTATCCGGGCGGGAGCGGGACAAGTTCACCGCCGCCAAGCTTAGCGCCGTTCCCTCAAAGAAAGTCAAGCCGCCAGTTATTGAGCAGGGCATCCTGCATTATGAGTGTCGCGTGGTTCATTATAGCGAGGTGCAGCCTGCCAATCTGCACCGTGAGATAATCGTTTCGCGTTACGCCGAGGGCGATTTTCATCGGGTGTATTATGGCGAGATAGCGGCCTGTTACGGGGACGGGGAGGCATTACAAAGAATATAAATTAACTCCCTCGATAAATCGAGGGGCTAATAAGAAGATAGATATGCGGGAGATACGTAATGGAAGTTATAGAAGCTATACTAACCCGGCGGAGTATTCGCAGATATACCGAGGAGCCGATCGGCGAGGAGGAGATGGAGCAGCTTATCAAGGCGGGGATGGCGGCCCCTTCGGCGCACAACGAACAGCCCTGGCATTTTATTGTCATCCGGGATCGGGCCCTGCTGGAGGAGATTCCTAAGATTCACCCGTACGCCCAGATGCTCCGGGAGGCGGCGGCGGCTTTGGCGGTTTGCGGGGATTTGGAGCGGGAGAAAAATAAGGGGTTGGGATACTGGATTCTGGATTGTTCGGCGGCGGCGGAAAATATTCTTTTGGCGGCCCACGCACTGGGTTTGGGGGCGTGCTGGCTGGGTTTTCATCCCCGTCCGGAGCGTAAAGACGCCCTGCGGAAGCTGCTAAAGCTGCCCGCTAACGTTGAGCCGCTTTGTGTGATTGCATTGGGCCACCCGGCCGAAGGAAAAGGGCCGGCAGATCGCTTTAAGGCTGATCGAATTCATTATAACGTCTGGTAAAAGACGGATAAGCCCACGTTCCGGCGCGGGGGGATGAGAAAGGCGGCCGGCTGCCATCGGCGAGCTGCGCTTGAGGCTGCCACACTACGTTTTTAATATTTTATTAGGACGGAAGCAATCCCAAACAAAGTTTGAGGCTGCCACCTGTTGTACCGCTCAGGACAATAATGGTGCAACAAAACCCATCGACCTGTTGTTTTTTTCGTTCCTGCCTGTTATAAATAAGTTGGAGCAAAATTGAAGTTAGGCATATATTTTGCGGGAGTCGGTATAATTACAGTAAATAAGGGAGCAGAAGAAATGGGCGGATCAGAGAAGACCAAACAACAACTTTTGGAAGAATTAAACGTTTTGCAGGCACGGCTGGCGGAACTGGAGCGGTCGGAGAAAGCACTGCGCGAGAGTGAACAAAAATTCCGAATACTTTTTGAAAACGCCAACGACGAGATATTATATCTGGACCGGAGCGGACGGATCATGGAGATGAATCAGGAAGAATCCTTTTCCGGATATAAGCGGGAGGAGCTAGTGGGAAAGAATTTTTCGGAATTGGGCATTTTTGATGGGCAAGAGTTGAGCCGGATGCAGGAAATATTTCAGGAGACCCTTAATAAAAATAAGACCCGGTTAAAAGACTTCAAGATACGTCATAAAGACGGCCGGTCGATTTATATTGAGACCAGTTTTTGCCTGGTGGAAAAAGACGGTCAAATAGAAGGGGCTCTTTTTATTGTCCGGGACGTCACCCGGCGCAAGCGGGTCGAGCAGGCCCTGCAGGAATCAGAGGAGCGTTTTCGGGATATTTTTGAGAATGCGGTGCTGGGTTTGTATCAAACGACTCCCGACGGACGAATTATCTTGTCTAATCCGGCGCTGGTGCGGATGCTGGGTTATTCATCTTTTGAGGAATTATCCCGGCGTAATCTGGAGAAAGACGGTTATGCCCCGCAGTATCCGCGGGCCGCCTTCAGGGAGCGTATCGAAAGGGAAGGGCAGGTTACGGGTCTGGAGGCGGCGTGGATTAGAAAAGACGGCACCACTCTATTTATCCGGGAGAACGCCGCCGCTGTTCGCGATCAAGAGGGCAATACGCTTTATTACGAGGGCACGGTGGAGGACATCACCGAGCAGAAGCGGGCGGTGGAGGCGCTGCGGGAGAGTGAGGCGAAATTTCGTTCCATGTACTCCACTATAAATGAGGGTATGGCCCTTCATGAGATAATATATGATGCCACAGGCCAAGCGGTGGATTACAGGATCATAGACGTCAACCCGGCCTACGAAACGATTCTCGATATAGGCAGAGATAAGGCCATCGGCAGCGAGGCATCAGAACTTTACGGGACAGGGGAACCTCCCTATCTGGATATTTATGCAAAGGTGGCGGCGACGAGAGAACCCGCCTCTTTTGAGACGTATTTTGCGCCGATGGAGAAACACTTCAACATTTCTGTGTTTTCACCCCATAAGGGAAGATTTGCCACGGTATTCAGCGATATTACCGAGCGTAAGCGGGTGGAGGCGGAACTGGAGCAGTACCGGGATAAGATGGTTCTGGCCAAGCGTCTGGCGACATTGGGGACTATCGGCGCCACCATAGCCCATCAACTCAATCAGCCTTTGACCGTGGTTCGACTGATGCTGGAGGATGTCCAGGCGGAGCTGGAAAAGACACCGGGCACTGAAAGTCTCCGGGAAAACATAAGGGAAGGCCTGGGCGCGACGGCCCATGCCGAGGCGATCGTGCAGCGTTTTCGCGATTTTGCCCGCTCTCCCGTTCCCCCGGTAATCGAAGAAATTGATCTGCAAAGGATTGCCGATCGAACTTTTCTGTTGTTCTCCGAGAGCGCCCGACAGTCGCGGTTGCAGCTGGTGATCGAAGACATGAGTCACCTGCCGAAAATTAACGGCGATCCTTCGGATCTGGAGCAGATATTTTTCATTTTGATAGAAAATGCCCTTCAGGCCGCCGATGGTGAAATAGACCAGCAGCTTGCCATCCGGGCGGCGTTACGGGACGACAGACTAGAACTGGAGTTTTGCGACAATTGCGGGGGCATAGACCCGCAGGACCTGGACAGGATTTTCGAGCCCTTTTTCACCACCAAGCCGCGGGGGCAGGGCACCGGTTTGGGTCTGAGCATTGTCCAACAAATTCTGACCGAACGCGGCGGGGCCATTCGCGTAGAGAGCCTGGTGGGTCAGGGGACTACTTTTTTTGTTGACTTACCATGGTTAACGTGATAATATAGAATGATATGGGGAATTCAAGAAATTACCATATTTTTGTCGTTGATGATGAGCTGCAGGTGTGTAAAGCGGTAAGCCGAATCCTCTGTCAAAAGTACGAGGTCACCTGTTTTGAAACCGCCCAGGCCTGCCTTGCGAGCCTGGGCAGGCAGGATAAGGATTGCGACCTGCTGATTAGCGATATTAAGATGTCGGGCATGAATGGGCTGGAGCTTTTACGGGAAGTAAAGCGGATTCGGCCTCTGTTAGCCGTCATGTTAATCACCGGCTACGGAGATATAGCCCTGGCGGTGCGGGCCATGAAAGCGGGCGCGTGTGATTTTATTGAGAAGCCCCTGCATCGTAACAAATTGCTGGAGGCGACGGAGGCCGCCCTGAGTAAGCTATCTTTTTCTGATCCGGCGGCGGGCAAACCCCTGACCGAAAGAGAAAAGAAGATATTGAAGTTGATCACAGAGGGCTACAGCAATCGGCAAATTGCTCAAACCTTTCACCGTTCGGTCAGGACCATTGAAGATCAGCGTCGCAAATTGATGCGTAAGCTGGGGGTGGATAATGTTGTTGATCTGGTTAAGAGGGCCCTGAAAATTGACCTGGCCGAACCTGATTGACGGTCGGATTTTGTCTAATCTCTTGTTTTAGAAGGGTTTAGGCAAAAATTCCCTTCTGAAAGATTTTTCAGAAAAAGCGCAAAATACCGTAGTTGCCACGATTGACCACCGCCTCCGACATTTGCTAGGTTATTAAATATAAGGAAGAGGGAAGGTGATGGATTTCTGGAAAGGGGAGAAAGTTCAGGTGGGTTGGAAATAGGCGCCAACCAGGGGTGTTGGCGTCTATGACCCGCCGAGAGGAAGGAAGGTGCGACGGTGTCGAAGCGGCGTGTGATGTTTTTGGCGGCGGGGGTATTGCTGGGCGGTTTGTGGATGACGGCGTCAGCGGCCGTGATTACCCTGGAGCCCAAACCGCTGACGGATTTATTGGGCGCGAATCCCGCGCCGGTCGGTGCCTTGAGAACCACTTCGATGACGGCCGCCACCCTCGAGGCCGAGGTTGACAGTCAGGCATATACGAACGATCAGGGTTTGTATGCCTATTTGTATCAGATTAAAAATATAGGTCAGACGGGCGATCATCCCGTGGAGATGTTCACCCTCTATCCTTTTTGGGGCGCTAATGATGATCTGGCGATGGGCTATCTGACCGGCGACATTCCGGCCGGATTTTCTGCCGGGGGAAATCTGCCTGAGGACGAAGGTTTCGTGTCGGAGGAATTGGTCTCGATATATTTCACTCTTCCGCCCGGGGCGGAAATATCGATAGGTCAAAGCAGCGCCGTATTGTACCTCATGAGTGATTATGTTCCCGGTGAAATCGTGGGAAACGTGATCGACGGCAGCGTTGCTGCCGGAGCGGTGGTGGGGCCGGTTCCGGAACCCGGGACCGTTTGTTTGTTAAGTCTGGGGGGATTGATGTTCCTTCGCCGTAGAACAAAATTCCGGGGGAATTGAAGGGTCTTGGCTCCTTGTGCCAGGTGAGAAAATCCGGTTTCATTTTATGTTGTTTATATTTACGTGCGGCGAGATAATTATTATCGATTAAAGTCTAAAGTTTTGCCAAAGTCCGGCTAAAACCTAAGAAGAATAACATTTTTTCGTTTTCAGGCTGCCAGTAACTACTCCTACGGGGGTTGGCAGCCTTTTTTTCATTTACCTTTTACTTTTTACCTTTCGTTTCTGACGACTTTGCCAAGATATTCCGCCGACCAGTAAAAGCCCCGCCAGTATGGTACAAGCGATAGCGAAGCAGTCGCCGATTAAGTTATAAAGGCTGATCCGAGAGTCGATATAAACATCATCGGTAAGAAATCCGATCGTCGCCTGTCGCTGCCGGTGATCTTCAGGTAGAGTTCCGGCTAGAAATCCCGGCTGCACCTGACCGTCCGGCCGAATAAAGGCACTGATCCCGGTATTGACCGCCCGCACGATGCCGATGCGGTTTTCCACCGCCCGAAACTTACAGATAACCAGATGCTGCAAGAGTTCGGGGCCGGTCTGGAGGGGTTCATTTCGTCCGCCGGTTACGAACCAGCCGTCGTTACTGATGTTTAGAAGGAAATCAATACGTTTATTACCCCTTTCGGCCGCTGCCAGCCGCCGCGGCACCTGCGGCATCACATCCTCATAGCATATCGCCACGGCAAAACGCCATTTTTTCTCATCCTTGCCGGTGAACTCAAAAACCGTCGGTTCTATGCCGGCGTTCAGCGAATATTCAAAGTCATATGGAGTCAAGCTGTTGAGCACCCCGTAGAGCCAGGGCCAGCTTTCCCGGAAAGGCACCACCTCCCCGAAGGGCACCAGGTGCATCTTATCATAACGCCGGGGAGAGCGCTTTCCGTCGCTAAAATAAAGAAAGGCACTGTTATATCTCCGCGACGGACTTCCTGATGATAATTCTAGTGATGAAGCGCCTGTGAGTAAATTTACGCCTTTGCCTGCCAAGGCCCGCAGTCTGTCATCATATGACAAACTTTCCGTCAGCCACGATTGGCCTGCTTCCGAGAGGAAATTGGGGCTGGTGTTGAGGAATTCATCATTGAGCGGAGCAGGCACCATGGTTTCCGGCCAGACAATTAATTCCGGTTTTACTTTTTCGGCCAGCGCCTTTTGGGAAATCGTTAAATGCTTTTGGAAGATTTCCTCGTTACTTTCACCGGCTTGCTTGACGTACTGGGGTATCGCTTCCTGCACTACGGCAATGGTTTCTCCTTTACTAATAGCCGATTTTCCCTGGTTCAGACGAAACTGGCCGTAGGCCACCGCTGCCAATATGCTGCATCCGGTAATCAGCATTAAAGTAATGGCATCGAGTTTCACACCCTGCTTTTGGTCTTTATGGCGGACTAAAGACCGTAACAGTAAATCACAAAACAGACCATTCACCATGCCAACCAGAAAGGTTAATCCGTACGCTCCGAACACATCACAGAGCTGCATCAGGCGGATGCTCTGGTGCTGGCTGTGGGCCAGAAACAGCCACGGGAAACCGGTTAACAACCGGGCCCGGAGATATTCCTGAGCCACCCACACCACCGGCAGCACCAGGGTGAAGGGCCATTCCCGATGTTGGTAAACCCGCCGCAGAATATAGCCGCTTAAAACGAAATACCACCCCAGATAAAAACATAAGGCCATATATCCCGCCAAAGTCACCGGGGCCAGCCAGCGAAGATTAACCAGGTAATATATCAAACCGGCGATATAACTGATTAGGGCCGCCCGCCCGCCGCGCTGGGCCCGCACCGCCGCCACTACCCACGGCGTCAAGGCCAACCACGCCAGCCACTGCCAGCCGATCGGCTCGACTATCAGGGTCAGCAGGACCATCGTAATCGCCGTCAGCACGGCGGCGGCGGTACCGGTCAGGCTCTTCCGCCGCCCGCGATAATCGCCCGAGAGCTTCATGGTCACCGCCCCGTCTTTTTCCGACATTCTCCGCATAACCGTAATACTAACCGGATATTTTACAAAAACATGCCCAAAGTCAATTTTGTAAAACTTTAGTTGCCAAGTTAGATGCGATATTTTCCTTCCATCATTTCCGTCACGATATCCCGCAGTCGTCGCGTGTAGGGGCCGATCTTTCCGTCGGCGATTTTCTTGTCGTCCAGGTGGGTAATCCCCACCACTTTTACGGTGGTGCCGATTATCATCAGTTCATCGGCGGCCAGCGCTTCTTTGACGGTGAATGATTCCTCGCGCACCTGCAATCCCGCTTCCTCCGCCCGCTCCAGGATCAACCCCCGGGTGATACTGGGCAGAATATTGGCCGTCAGCGGCGCCGTTTGCAGCTGGTGGTCCCGGACCAGCGCCACCGTATGCAGGGACGCCTCGGTCACCAGTTCTTGGTCATCGACCAGGATCGCCTCGAAGGCCCCGGCCTTAGTGGCGGCGTTTTTGGCCAGCACGTTGGCCAGCAAATTGAGCGACTTGATATCACACCTCTTCCAGCGCCAGTCGGGATGGGTGATAGCCGAGGCCGCTTCGGGGGCCTCCGGGGGGGGATTCCGCACGGTCAGGAAAAAATTCGGCTGCCAGTCCTGGGGCCAATCGTGCGCCCGCTGGCTCCGGCCCCGGGTTAGGTGAAAATAGACCATCGCCTCGGACATCCGGGCCTCTTGCGCCGCCCGGTTGACCCGCTCTTCCACTTGCGCCAGATCCACCCGGTCCAGCATCTCCATTTTTCGCAGGCCGTTTTCCAAACGCTGCAGGTGTCGAGCCATAGCAAACAACCTGCCCTTCCAATACATCACCACCTCATAAACCCCGTCCCCAAAAAACAGCCCCCGATCATGAGCGCTGATCCGTGCATCGGTCAGGCCCACGATCAAATCGTTCACCATTGCCAGTTCCATTATCGCTTCTCCCATAAGATCGAACCAGGTTGATTATATATCCGAAGCAATAGTATATCCGGCTGGTGTTCTTCTGACAAATAACTTTTCCCTGCTTGTAAATCATGGGATTTTGTGTTACCATTCGTCCTTTGGAAGTCTTTTTTAAAGATTTGGATGATGATGGCGCTTCTTATGCGGAACGAGAAAATTATCGGCGTGGTGGGCGGCGTCGGGCCTTACGCGGGGCTCGATCTGGTCCGGAAAATCTTTGATCAGACCGTAGCCGACAGCGATCAGCAGCATCTGCCCGTTGCCCTTCTGTCGCTGCCGAGCCGGATTGAACCCCGAACCGAGTATCTGTTAGGAAATGTTAAGACCAATCCCGCCGGCGCCGTCTCCGAAATCATTATTCAGCTTACGAAACTGGGGGCGGCGGCGGTGGGCATCCCCTGCAACACCATGTTCGCCGGGCCCATTTTTGACGTCATTCTGGAAAAACTCAGAGCGGCCCGCTGCCCTCTGACACCGGTCCACATGATAAAAAAGACGGCCGAATACGTCCGGGATAACCATCCGGAGATCAAAAAAGCGGGCCTGTTGTGCACCTGGGGCACCTATCAATCAAATATATATCCTGATTGTCTGGAACCGCAAGGTCTGCAGGTGATTGTGCCCGACGAGAAAATCCGCAAAGAAGTAGTGCACCAGGTCATTCTCGACCCCGACTACGGCATCAAGGCCCAATCTCATCCGGTCACCGCAAAAGCCCGCCGGCAGCTATTACAGGTGATCGAAGATTTACAGGCTCAAGGCGCTCAAGCCGTCATCCTCGGCTGTACGGAACTGCCTCTGGCCATTCCTGAAAATAAAATAGGCTCCACCATCATCATCGATCCCACCTTGATCTTAGCCCGAACCCTGATCAACCTCGTCGCCCCCGAAAAACTGAAACCTCTTTAGTTTACGATTAAAAGTAGAGACGCAAGATTTTGCGTCTCTACAATCTTCCGCAACAGGAACTAATTAGCCCCCGACGTAAAGTCGGGGGGTAAAGACCTGGCATGATTAAATCGTTTGACTTTGGAGTTTGGCAATCAATTAAGAAATCCCCCGATTTTACATCGGGGGCTATATATCTTTGGTGATGACGTTATATTTACGGCAGATTTCGACGACTCTGTCGATGGGGATGGCCCGCACCGTGCGGCCGCCGCGGCCGGTGACGCTGTCGGCTTTGAACATGGAGTTATAGACCGCCTCTTCGGTGGCCTCGACGACGGCACGAAACAATGATGACATCTGGCCGTTGGATAGCTGCCGGGCGGACGTTTTTCTGCCGCCGCCGATGCGGAGTTCTTTGGCGGTGGAAAAGGCGATGACATAGTCGCCGCTGCCGTTGCCGGAATAGGAACCCGTCCGGGCCAGGCCCAACATGGCCCTTTTGGCCAGTCGCTCGAGGTTGCGGCTCAAGATAGGGGCATCGGTGGCGACCACGATCATGCAGGAGCCTGATTCATGATCTTCGCTCAGCTCGCTGCTGCGCAATTCCCTGCCCACCGGGGCGCCATTGATGGTTAAAGAGCCGCCGTAGTTGGTCTGCACCAATACGCCGACGGTATAATCCGAAACCAATCTCGACGAGGTGCCGATCCCGCCTTTGAAGCCGAAACAGCTCGTCCCGGTGCCCGCCCCCACCGCGCCTTCGGCGACCGGCCCGGCGGCGGCATTTTCAATCGCCTGTTTAACGTGCTTCTGGCGGACGTGGCGGCCGCGAATGTCGTTGAGGCCGCCGTCGTTAGTCTCGCCCACCACAGGATTTATGGATCGCACGCCTTCATTGCCGGGCAGGTTAATCATATACTCGACCAGGCCGTCCGCCACCAGACCGACATTGAGGGTGTTGGTCAGCATGATGGGGGTTTCGATTTCGCCCAGTTCGGCCACCTGGGTGTAACCGATTAATTTGCCGAAGGCGTTGCCCAGGTAGATAGCGGCGGGGACCTTCTCCTGAAAGATATTGCCCTCATGCGGCAGGATGGCGGTCGCCCCGGTCCTGACATCACTTCCCTCAATCAGGGTCACATGCCCCACTTTGACCCCTTCCACGTCGGTGATGGCGTTGTTTTTGCCCGTCGGCAAGGTCCCCACGACGATCCCGATCCGGCGTGCCCGGGGCCGATCAGGTTCGCCGGCTTTGGCCTGGGTCTTCTGCTGAGCTGCCGCTGAAAACGCCAGAATCAATACCAAAAAAACGCTCAACAGCCCTGCTTCCATAGATATTGTTGACTTCATCTGTTTGCCTCCTTAACTGACGTTGAAACTGATTACCAAATAACACGAAGGCCGTATTAACTCCGACCGAGGTTATTATCCTAAATCCTTATCTGTTCGCAATCAATTGCCGGTTTTTGTTTTTGTGCACATCTCCTTATAAGACAATGATTTAAAATTGTTTGGATCAAATCGGCTAATAAGCCAATATTTACAGACTCAAGGGGGATTTTCCCGATGTAATTAATTATAAGACTTTTACCAAGGCCTCGTAATTAGCAGTATTGAAAATGAAGGTTTCAAAGATAGTGAAGAAATATGGCCGAGCGTCAACAACAGGTTAATCACATCGCTTTAGGCTGTTTTGGCATCGCATTTTGCATATTCGTTTTAGTCAGCCTATTCAGCTTCAATGTGAATGACTGGCCTAATCCGGACGTAGCCCCGGCACGGGTGGAGCACAATCTATGCGGGCGAGTGGGGGCCTTTGTCGCCTATTACAGCTATTATTACCTGGGGCCCGCCGCCATGCTGGTGGTCGCGTCAGCGGCGGCGTGGCTGTTTTTCTACTGCTTGAGTAAGCCGGTGGAACAGCTTCTGTTAAGGTGGGTAGGGGTGCTCTTGATCGGTTCGGCGATCTCGACCAGTTACTACCTTGTCGCACCGGGGGGCATTAATTCCCTTTCCCAGGGCAACGGCGGGGTGTTGGGCATAGCGCTGGGGCATTTTTTGCTTAAATATACGGCCCTGACGGGTTCCTCATTGATAATAGCGGCGACTCTGCTGGTGGGATTGCTCCTGGCGGCAGACAATTTGATATTATTGCTGCCGAAACTGCTGGTGGGGGGAGCGGATCGGCTGAGGCAGGCGGGGCCGGTGTTGGCCGGGGTGGGTGCTAAGGCGGGGACCTTCGGATCGAGAGCCAAACGAGGGATTTCAGATACCCAAAAGACGTTGACCATCGCGACGCCCCAGCAGGAGGCGGCCATTCGTGAAGTAGCCAGTTTGGATGAGGAGGAAGATCAGGAGGAACTGTTCGAGAATGAACTTCCGGAAATCCTGCCCGACCAGGCCGACCCGGCGGAAGCTAAAGCCCCGGGAGATGTTGAAACAAGGGGTTCGGTAGAGGCGGTATCTTCGGCGTTGGCCAGAATGCGGGGCGGCCCATCCCAGCCGGCCGTGCCCCCCGCCGGGGCGGACGGGGAGTATTTTAAGGATTACCGGTTTCCGCCTTTGGATCTGCTGGAGATGCCTGTTAAAGGGTTCTCGGCCGTGCAGGAAAAGATAGTGCGCAAAAAAGGACAGGTACTGGAGAAGACCCTGGCGGAATTTAATATCGATGCGGAGGTAGTGGAGGCCGAAACCGGACCGGTGATAACCATGTTTGAGCTGCAGCTGGCGCCGGGGATCAAGGTGGCCCAGATATCGAATCTGGCCAATGATTTGGCCCGCTCGCTGGGGGCGCCGGCGGTGCGGGTGGTGGCGCCGCTGCCGGGCAAACATACCATCGGCATCGAGGTTCCCAACAGTGAAAAAGAAAAGGTGCGGATTAAGGAATTGATAGAATTGGGGGGCAATAAGCCCCAAAAGATGCATATACCGCTGTTTTTAGGTAAAGACGCCGCCGGCGAGGCCCTGATCGTCGATCTGACCAAGCTGCCGCACCTTTTGATCGCCGGAACCACCGGCTCCGGCAAGAGTGTCTGCATTAACGCCATCATCACCAGCATTCTGCTGACCCAGCGGCCGGATATTGTAAAAATGATCCTGGTGGACCCGAAGATGGTGGAGATGAACTCATTTCGGGAATTGCCGCACCTGATGTGTCCCATCGTCACCGAGATGAAACGGGCCGAGCAGATTCTGGAATGGCTGACGGTCAAGATGGATGAGCGTTATTCCCTGCTGGCCGAGGGTCGAGTCCGCAACGTGGCCGGGTATAATCGGCTGACCGAGGAGCAGATCTACGAACGGTTTCGCCCCGGCACGGAGGAGGAAAAGGCCCAGATTCCCCTGCGTCTGCCCTATATTGTCATTGTCATAGATGAGCTGGCGGATTTGATGATGACCTCGGCTAAGGAGGTCGAGGGTTTTATTATCCGGCTGGCCCAGAAAAGCCGGGCGGTGGGGATTCATATCGTCCTGGCCACCCAGCGTCCCCAGGCGACCGTAGTGACCGGACTTATTAAGAGCAACCTGCCCAGCCGCATCAGCTTTCGGGTGGCGGCCCGGATGGACAGCCGCATCGTGCTGGACCAAAACGGGGCCGAGGCCCTGCTGGGTCAGGGTGATATGCTGTTTCTCCAGCCCGGCACCAGCGACCTTATTCGAGCCCAGGGGACGTACTTAAGCGAATCCGAGATCCGCCGGGTCATGAAATTCCTTCGAGAGGTGTCCCAGCCGCACTTTCACCCGGAACTGGTGCAGTTGAATCAGATCGGCTCGGCGGCGGATATGGAAAAGGATGAGTTGTTCGATGAGGCAGTACGGATGGTGCTCCAGACCAAGCGGGGCAGCGTCTCCCTGCTGCAGCGGCGGCTGACCATCGGCTATTCGCGGGCCTCGCGGTTGATCGATCAGATGTCCCTGGCGGGGATTGTGGGTGAATATAAGGGCTCGCAGGCCCGCGAGGTGCTTATCACCCCGGAGGAATATGAGGCGATCAAAAAGCAGATGGACCTCGATTCGGCCCAGGGGTACCGCGACCTGCAGCGGGATCAGGGCGAATCAGATGTGGAGGCAGCCGGCGCCAGGGGCATTAAAACCCGGACGAATCCGGCGACCGAGACCGACCTTATCGAAGACGAACCGGACGAGCAAGAATGGGATGATGAGCCGGAGGATCCGGAAAAGCCGGAGGATTCGGAATACCAAGACGAATTCGAGCAACTCGATGAGGACGAACCGGAAGAAGATTTTGAGGATGATCAGGAACCGCAAGAGGATAAGGATTGACCAGGCCTTATTAACTGTACTTTTACAAAATTTTCCCCTTCGATTCGCCGAAGGGGCCCATTTACAAATCGCAACAAATCCGTATTATCCTGCA
>Ga0111186_1089_pt1 | contig 13591 bp, 12 predicted proteins | sample DeeMarSWOR324_28_FD_80243 | JGI IMG/M metagenome (GOLD analysis project Ga0111186, IMG submission 80243) | Phycisphaerae bacterium SM23_30 | reverse complement strand
CTTCCAGGTCCGCCCCGCTGAACATCGGTGTAATCCGTGCTAACCGATGCAGATCCGTATCAGGTCCTAATTTAATCTTCTTGGCGTGCACCTTCAGAATCTCAAAGCGCCCCTTTATATCCGGCAGCGGCACGTAGATCTGCCGGTCGAAACGACCCGGACGCGTCAGGGCGTGATCCAGTACGTCGGCCCGGTTAGTGGCGGCGATGACGATCACCTGATCGTTGGTGCTGAATCCATCCATCTCCACCAGGATGGCATTAAGGGTTTGTTCGCGTTCATCGTGACCCCCTCCGGCGATCCCCGTACCCCGTTTGCGGCCCACCGCATCGATCTCGTCCAGGAATATGATGCAGGGAGAGCTATCTTTCGCCTGTTTGAATAAATCACGCACCCGCGAGGCGCCTACCCCCACGAACATCTCGACAAAATCGCTGCCGGAGATGTTAAAAAACGGCACATCCGCCTCCCCGGCAATGGCCTTGGCCAAGAGTGTCTTGCCGCAGCCCGGTTCGCCAATCAGTAATATTCCCCGTGGAATCCGACCGCCCAGTCGTTGGAATTTCTTGGGGTTACGCAAAAAATGAATTATTTCGCCGACTTCATCTTTGGCCTCGTCGATGCCCGCCACGTTCTCGAAGGTTATTTTCGACTGTTCCTTGGTGGTGACCTGATGGCGGCTGCGTCCGAAACTGCCCAGCATGCCGGCGCCCCCGGCCCCGCGAAACTGGCGGAAAATCAAAAAATACATCAAGGCAAAGATCAACAGCCACGGAATCACCCAGCGCAACACCTCAAACAAAACGTTGGGTCGTTCATAGGACCACTCCACTCCGCTCTGGTGCAGCGCGTTCTTAAACCATTCCTGCTCGCCCACTCCCGGAGCGATATTTACCTGGAACTTCTCGGATTCTCCCTCCACGGTCTTATCTTCGTGCATGGTCCCTTCCAGGATATTGTCCCCGACCGCCACTTTTTTAACATCTCCGTTATCCAGCCGAACCAAAAATTCATCCATCGAGATCAGATCGGCCTTGTCGGTCAAATTCCTGAACAGCATAAACATGGTCAAGCCCAGCATGACAAACAACACCCAGCTGTAGTAGTTGCGACCGGGCCGGGCCGGGCCGGGCGGCATTCGGTTGGGACCTTTTTGTCGGTCCGGGTCCCGTCGTTCTCGTTGATTATCCCCGCGCCTGTCGTACATACCTGTTACCTTTTCATCTTAAAAAACAGACTTTTACAAAACCTCAGTTAAAATTTATTCATTTGTGGTTTTTAATTCCTGATTGCATTCACCAGGTGTCTTCCATGGCTTCTATGATGCGCAGAGCCGCTTTGTTGGCCGCCTCTTTGGCGGCGCCGGTGCGGCCCGTGCCCAGTAGCGCCGCGTAATCGCCGGCCACCATGATCCGTTGACTGTCCATAATAAATTCACCGCTACGCTGATCTTTCCAGGTGACCGTCACCACGAGAACCACTTCACTCGCCAGCGGCCGATCCAGTTCCCGCTGCTGAATCAGGTTTTTTTCCGTTACCCGGTTGATGCTGCCGTATAAAATAGTATCGGCTTTGCGGGCGTCCGATACCACCTTAAAGGGGCTGTGCAGCTCCAATTGTTGGGCCAGGGCCCGGGTCAATTCGTACTCGATGCCGCGGCGAAAACTCTCCGACTCGAACATTTCTATACAAACCGTTCGTATGTCCGTCCGATAAAGGCTGCGACTGCTGTAGCCGACCGTCGGATCCACCTGTTGGCAGCTCATCAACGTCAAAGCTGCTGTAACAGATATTAGGGCCGCTGCTCTTAAAACACTCTCTTTTATATTATAGTCCTTTCCCCCTGCCTTTTCCTGTCCGGTGTCTAGCCGTGTGCTTGTGGGCCTTTTAGTTGTTTGTCGCAATACCGGTTCCTTAATATTATTAAAATGTCGTCCGCCCCCTCACTTGCTTACCAGCGCATCCCCTTCCTGCAGCAGTTTTTCCGCCTGCCGGGCCCATATACTGTCCGGCCACCGTTGAGTTAGGTAATCTAAATAATAACGCGCCGCTCCTTGCTTGTCGGTCCTTCGATAGAAATCCGCAATGGTGTAGCACTTTTCTGCTTCTTGCTCATCAATTTGTTCGATGCGCTGGGCAATGCCGAGCTGGGCGGCCTTCTCCGGGAAGAGCACCCGATACTGTTCATACAGAAATCGCGCTTCCATCAGGCAGGCGCTGTCATAAAACGGACCCTGGTATTGGGCATGGCTGGCTTCGGCGCCGCCCAGAAGAGCCGCTTCGTAGTAACTGCTTTTACGATAATGATCCACGATCAGTTGATAGGTTCCCTGGGCTTCCAGAAATCGGTTCTTTTCAAAATAATAATCCGCCTGCATCATCAGCGCCTGCGCCGACAATTCCGACAGAGGCCAATGTTCCACGATCCCATCCAATATTTCCACCGCTTCGGAATGGGCCCCAAGGGGAATAAAATCCCATAATTTTCGCTTGGTGCCGGTTAAATACCTGCGGGCGATTTCCATTTCCTGCCGCAGCGCCGCATCGAATAGACTGCTGGTGCTATAGCCGTTGAGTAGTTCTTCATAGGCCTCAAACGATTTATCATAAGATTTTCTCTCAAACAGCGCCCGTCCCTTTAGATACAGGGCTCGATCCATAAATTCCGAGCCTTCGTTTTCCTCGATCCATTTTTTGGCCAGATTAACGGCCTCTTTTGGCTGATCCTGGTCCAGCTTTTCCTGAACCGCCGCCAATGCCGCCGGCAGATCGTCGATTCGAACCGGAAGCTGGGCCTCATAACGCTGGCCGATAATGGTACTATCGCCGCCGCACCCCGTAAAAAACACCCCTAAAACAGCGATGATAAAAATTAATCCCTTTTTGATCACTTTCATGTAAACCCTTGTTTTAAGTGGACTTATGCAAAATTATAATTTTAACTTCCATTTTGTTTTACAGCCTTATTCAGGCGACTACAAAATCAGCCGTCATTACATTATAACCCTAATATCACAGATTGCAATGATTCAGGGTCAGCCGCCGGCAATGTTTTTTCTGATATAAACCATTATTATATCAATGCTTACGCCTTAATCCCCGGTCGCCGGTCAGGGCAATTCCCGAAAAAATAACTTTGGCTTATTTACGGGACTTTTACAAAACTTTATTTATAGGACGCTTTAATACCTGTTTGTATGTAATAATTTCGCTATAGGGGCGGCAGCCTCAAGCCCGATAGAGCCTGGGGAAGTGTTTTCATTCGGGGATAATAATGCGTAAAAATAAAACACAAATGGTATAATTTTGGTTTATGCTGCGAATCAACGACCAGATTAACATTGATGATGAGTATCTGCGGGTGACGTTTGTGCGTTCCCGCGGACCCGGCGGGCAAAATGTTAATAAAGTCAACACCAGAGCCCGGCTTGTTTTCGATCTGGGGGCATGTCCCGCCCTCGGTCCGGCCGTCAAAAAAAGGTTGGCCCAATTAGCCGGACGCCGCCTGACCGACAAGGGAACCTTGATTATTCATTCCGACCGCTTTCGCCGGCAGAACCGCAATCGCACCGAATGCCTTGATCGCCTCCGCCTGCTCATCCAAAAAGCCCTTGTCGCCCCCAAAAAACGCCGACCCACCCAGCCCACCGCCGCCTCCAAACGCCAAAGACTCGACGACAAACACCGCCGCAGCCAAATCAAATCCCTCCGCGGCAGGGTCTCGTTGGAAGATTAGGGGATGTTAAAAAATTACTTCTGGTCAACGGTATTAATTTTCCCGGTGCCAATATCCCTCTTTATCGCGTCGCGCTGCCGCCGCGGCGCTAATATAGGTCCCCTCGCACCAGCGCAGGTTTTTACGCCCGACCAACTCTTTTAGATAATCATAATGCGGGCAGACGGGGCCGTGAAAATTTTCCTTGCAGATGCACGAAGAAAAATGCAGCGCCACTACGTATTTTACCTCATCCATGAAATATATCTATATCATACTCAAAGACTTTATTCAATTATACTTTGGTTATTTCTTAAACGGCGTCCGCAAGAGCCCCATTTGGGCCGCCACGTTTACCATTTCCCCGACGCTGAGACCTCCCCTCCCCGGCCGACCCACCAAACGGTGCAAATCGCGAATCGCCCGCTGAGCTTCCAGATAGGCTTGCTGATTTAATTGTTGGTGCGTTTTGTCGTTGCGTCGTTCGTTTCTCATTGCAACCTCCCGGCCGGGCGCAGATCTTCCCTGCCGCCTTTCGAAGGCCTTGCTTGGTAAAAATTAAAGTTGATACATAAAAAAAGCCGCCGCCAGTTTTCTGGCAGCGGCTTACCAACATTCTCCAATATTTTTCAGGGTCAGCCGACTGCCAGAATTATCAGGGGATAAAACTTTTGGCAGATGATCACCAGCGCCTGGCGTCCCGTAGTCATACGCCAGTTATTTATAATCTGGTTGTCGCTGGTAATTCGGCTTAAATTTAACATTTACCATACCTCTAAATTTATTTATAGCACTATTGTAAACCAATGTCAAGGATAATTTGTTCGTCTTGGAAATTAGAGGGCAAAAACCTCAGAAAAATTTCCCTTAAGCCCTTCAACCGGCGCCCCAAAATCGCCGATATAAAAAAGTGGAGCCCCAGCCTGTAGGAGGCAGCCAGGCCGGGGCCCCGATCCAGGGCAGAATAAACACTCAATTTTAGTCGTTCCCGTTGTGCCTCACTTTTTCGTTTCCGAGGTCCCATGCGGGAATTTTCTCCCCTTCGGAAAACCGATTTAACCTTTTATTTACCAACGGGTCACAAGTTATATCTTACACTAATATATTAAGATTCACTTATGCTTAAGGCAAATTACCCTCCCCAATTTTTTATTTATTTTGCTCTGAGCCCCCTTAAGGCCTGTCCGGCTGTAGCGATTATGACTGATAAAACGATTATGGGACCCTTTGCGCCGCTCAGCGGAACTGCTCCCCTGCGGATTTATCGGACTTTACGTGGTTTGGGAAATCCTGGCTACTTTATCCCGACCGGTATCGGCCTTCTCTTCGGGCGCCGTTGAACCCTCAAAGTTAAGGTGATCGTCCTTGAGGGCAACTTTAATCAGGTTCTTACCTTTAAATTCGCCGCGCAAGATGTTCTCGCTGAGCGGGTCCTCGACAAAACGTTCGATGGCGCGGCGCAGGGGCCGGGCCCCGAACTCCAGATCATAACCCTTGTCGATGAGAAATTCTTTGGCTTCTTTGGTCACTTCCAGCTTCAAACCTTTTTGCGTCATGCGGGCAAAAACCTTCTCCAGCTCGTAATCCACAATGGTGCTCAGATCCTCCCGGTTAAGTGACTTAAAGACAATCAAATCATCCAGGCGGTTGAGAAATTCCGGCCGGAAAACACGCTCGACTTCCTTCTGCAACAGTTCCTTCATCTTTTCGTAATTGGCTTCTTCCGACCGCTTGGCAAAACCGAAACCGCCCTGGTTTTTTATCATTTCCGCCCCGATATTGCTGGTCATTATCAAAATCACGTTACGGAAATCAACATAGCGTCCGAAACTATCGGTGAGCCGGCCTTCTTCCATGATCTGCAGCAGCATGTTGAAGACGTCCGGGTGGGCCTTTTCAATCTCGTCCAGCAGCACCACCGCATAGGGCCGACGCCGAATCCGCTCGGTGAGCTGACCTCCTTCTTCGTAACCAACATAACCCGGAGGCGCCCCGATCAGCCGCGAAACATTGTACTTTTCCATGTATTCGCTCATGTCAATCTGAACCAGGGCCTCCTCATCGCCGAACATAAACTCCGCCAGGGCCCGCGCCAACAGGGTCTTGCCTACCCCCGAAGGACCGATGAAAATGAAACAACCCATCGGCCGATGCGGATCCTTCAACCCGCTGCGACTGCGCCGTACGCTTTTGGCCACCACGTTGATCGCCTCGTCCTGACTGACCACCCGCTTATGCAACTCGCTCTCCAATTCCAATAATCGAGTTGTCTCTTCTTTTTCCAGCCGGGTCAGGGGCACGCCCGATATCTTGCTGACCACTTCGGCGATAACTTCTTCATCCACCACCCCATCGACTTCGTTGGCCTGCGTCTGCCATTTTTCCTGCGCCTCCCCTTTCTTCTTCAGTAACTGTTGGGCTTCGTCGCGCAGGTCGGCCGCTCGTTCATATTCGGCGTTCTTGACCGCCTCGTCTTTGGCGATCTGCATCCGTTCGATTTCCCGTTCCAGCTCCGCCAGGTCCGGCGGCTTGGTCATGGTCTTTAATCTCACCCGGGCGCCGGCCTCGTCGATCACGTCGATGGCCTTATCCGGCATGCAGCGGCCGGTGATATAGCGCCCCGAAAGCTCCACCGCACGCTCCAGCGCCTCATCCATAATCCGAACTCGATGATGGGCCTCGTAGCGGTCGCGCAGTCCCTTGAGAATAGCCAGGGTTTCGTCTTTATTGGGCGGATCGACGATAATCGTTTGAAACCGACGTTCCAGAGCACTGTCCTTTTCGATATATTTGCGATACTCATCCAGCGTCGTCGCGCCGATACACTGTATTTCGCCCCGCGACAGGGCGGGCTTAAGCACATTCGAGGCGTCGATAGCCCCCTCCGCCCCCCCGGCGCCTACCAGCGTGTGTAGTTCATCTATAAACAGGATCACATTTTTCGCCCGGCGCACTTCGTTCATCACCGCTTTAATGCGCTCCTCGAACTGCCCGCGGTACTTGGTGCCCGCCACCATCATCGCCAGGTCCAGAACCACTATCCGCTTGTCACTCAATAATTCCGGAACCTCATGCTTAATGATTTTCTGCGCCAGGCCTTCTACTATGGCGGTCTTACCCACCCCGGCTTCCCCCAGCAGCACCGGGTTGTTTTTGGTCCGGCGACAGAGTATCTGCACCACTCGTTCCTGCTCATTATGGCGACCGATCACCGGGTCCAGTTGCCCCTCTTTGGCCAATTCGGTTAAATCACGTCCAAAACTATCCAAGGCCGGTGTTTTGCTCTTACCCTTGGCCCGATCAGGGCGGGCGCCCAAAGGTCCCGCTGCCTCCGGGGCCTCCATTCCCGCGCCTAAAAGATTGAGCACCTCTTCCCGCACCTCTTCCAGTTTCAGTCCCAGATTCATCAATACCTGGGCCGCCACCCCTTCCTGCTCCCGCAGCAGCCCCAGAAGCAGATGTTCCGTGCCCACGTAATTGTGATTGAGCGACCGCGCCTCTTCGATAGCGTATTCAATAACTTTCTTGGCCCGCGGCGTCTGGGGCAGCTTGCCCATCGTCACCATATCCGGTCCGCTTTTGACCAGCTTCTCCACCTCCAGGCGGACCTTGCGCAGGTCCACGTCCAGATTCTTGAGCACATTCGCTCCCACCCCGCTGCCTTCCTTGACCAATCCCAGCAGGATATGCTCGGTGCCGATATATTCGTGGTTAAAGCGCTGGGCCTCCTGGTTCGCCAGCGCCATTACTTTGCGGGCTCGGTCGGTAAATCTCTCGAACATAGTCTTCTCCGCTTATACTATACATTGGACCTCATTGGTATGTTCTATTAAATTCTATCCTATCTTTGGGCTCCTTTCAAGCGCTAATAAAGACGATGCCTGATTATCGGAGGGCGCAATTTTTGCGCTAATTCCTTCTTAGACATACACTTTAGAAGGCTGTATTTATATCGGCTCAAAAGATCTTAAAATTTGCTCAATAAACGCCGAAATGCTTGGAAATGCATGATTTAACGCCGATAATCAAGTTCAGGTTATCTAAAGGAATATGCCGGTTGCAAATAAAATAATCCCGAAATACCTGCCTCGTCGATAGTCTCACCGACTCCTGGCAACTCCATTTTGCGATTATCCCACTGTCCCGCGGCCCGTGCCGGTGCGATAATCGAACTCCGATCCGAAAAGGCTGTGGGGTATAAAATACACAAAAAGGGTCACCACCCCGGCCAGGTACACCGACCAGCGGTTGCGACGCCTGCTGCGGTTTAAAAACGCCGCCCATAACCAGAAGATCAGTTCTACCAGTACCTTATTGTCGGTCCAGTCATAGCCGAATGGTACGCCCGACCACCACACCCCGAAGGCATATAACTGCACCAGCGGCCCGAAAAAGAATCCGCCCAGCAGTAAAGAAACAATGGCGGCCCAGAGCATCCGCTTGTATTTGCCGTCTATGATTGCCTCAAGCGTCGTGCGAATAGCCAGCATCATGGACGCAAAGATAACCAGTATATGCACCGCCAGCGCCCAAAAAGGCACCTCGGCCTTATAGCGGGCATAGATGGGATTCTCGCCTGTCACCGAGATTGGCTCACCTTCGGCGTCATCAATGTAAACGAAGTATTCATACTTACCCGCCCGCTCGGTGAGGCTGGGCAGCTTCACGCCCAAACCCTCCACCGTCTCCGTACGCCCCCGACGGGAAAACTCAAACTCGCCCGGTGTCATGTCAATCCTGGACAACGCGTCGTTTGACTTGTAGCGCCGGTACTCCACATAACCGGTGACCTCTTCGGGCACCGGATCAAGCAGCATGATCGCCAGGTCCTTCCCGATTGTCTCACTCCGCAGAAACTTAAACGGCACCGTCCCTTTTGCCGTCCCGAAATCCCCCTCCAGAGGGTACGTCGGTCCGGTCTTATCCTGATAGGCAAAACACCCCAGCGTCAAAATTACCGCCAAAACCCATAGCAAGACACTCGTAAGTGTGGGCCTGCGGATTGCGAATTCTTTCAGCGACGACAATATCGATCTCCTTGTCCAATAACTATGCGAAGTCGGTAACAAAGTTGCCGGCTGACTTTGATTATACCGGCACCTCCCAGGCTGGTAGCTGCCGGCCGCACGGGCAGTTCTTCTGGTACCAGATAATCTTGGCGCCGCAGCCTTTACAGGACCATTGTTGTTGTTGCGCATCAAGCCACTTCTGGACGCCATTATTTTTAATGTATTTAAGGTTGGGTTCCATCGTCCCATGGTGCGGCCATTTGTCGTTCATGAATTCATAAAGCTCCTTACACGGATAATCACGGCAATAACAGCAGAAATCAAGACCTCTTTCTTTGGTGCAGTTCCGGAATTTACACTGCCTGATCGAATCGTCTATCCGGTCACTGCGACACCCCCCACAGTCGTCGGCCCCGCACGCCCCGCAGAAAAGCCCACAGGGCCCATATTGTAACTCTTTCATCTTATCCCTTACCTTCCCAGGCGCTATGCTTGTGTCTTCACAAGCATGCTTAAAGACGTACCATAATTATCTTCTTGCTCACTACCGGTAATATCTAATCCGTTCAATCTGCGCAATCCGCGGATAAATTCCTCTTGGATTGCCGCCATGGGCCGCTCAGATGCTTTCACAACTAATATGGTAACCATTGAGTACCCCCTGTCAATCCCAAAACCCAACCCCTTCCTCCCCATCCGATCCGTCAGTTGCCGCCCCCGCGCCGGAATGAGATCCGCTTAAAAAAGCATCGCGACGTATGTCAGCCTCAAGGGCAGCCTGGGGATGGCTCTGCAAAAAAATCGCATCGCGCAGCGATACTTTATTCCCTCCTCCTCCCATTCACCCATCTACTCTTATATCTGAATCGGATCGCTTCTGATGATGCAAATCTTACGACCCTCCTTATTCTGTATTGTCACCCGGATACCCTTTTTCAGATCCGCCTTTTTAACGATTTCCACTAACTGTTCCGGGCTCTTGATAGGCACGCCCTCGACGCTGATAATGATGTCGCCCGGGCGCAGACCCGCTACTTCAGCCAAACTCTTGGCTTTTACCTCCACGATGTAGATCCCTTCGGTATCCTTTTCATAACCTAATTGTTGAGCGGTATCCGGCGTCAAATAACTCACGTAAATGCCCAGCTTGGCCGGCTCTTGCTGCTCCTCCTTGGTCGCCTCCTTCTGGCGCAATTCAAACATCCGCTCCCGCGCCGCCAGCAGCGCCTTTTCTTCTTCTTGCCGCGCTAAACCCCGATCACCCAAAGTCACGTCAACCTCAAACTCTTTGCCGTCCCGCCAAACCTTAAATTGGGCGATAGTCCCCGGCGCCAGCGTCGCGATGTAGTCCCGCAGCTCCCGCGAGGTGTCATATACCTTATCATCCATCGAAAGAACCACGTCGAATTGCTCCAGGCCGGCCGTATCCGCCGGGGAATTTTCCACCACACTGGTAATCCAAATCCCTTTTTCTATGGCGGCTGGTATTCTACCCAACGCCCGCCGGGCGCCTCTGTTCTCCAGAGAGGCGTTGATTTGATCCTCCGGAATATCGCGGGCGTCCTCAAGACCGATCATGTTGACCCCCAGCCATCCGCGGATGACCTTTTTATTTTCAATCAGTTGCTCGCTAACAATTTTTGCCAGATTGCTGGGGATCGAAAATCCGTAGCCCGCCGATATGCCGGTGGGGCTTAGAGTTAGAATATTGGAATTTATCCCCACGATTTCCCCATACAGACTGACTAAAGGACCGCCGCTGTTGCCTTTATTTATATCGGCATCGGTCTGAATAAAGTCTTCGTAGCCCCATCGACCCAAGATCCCGGTCTGTCGGCCTCGGTAGCTGACAATCCCCATGGTAACCGTCTGAGGCAGATTAAAGGGCCTGCCTATCGCCAGCACAAAATCACCCACCTCCACTTGATCCGAATCGCCGAATTGCGCCACGGGCAAATCCTCCCCTTCAGGATCGATTCTCACCATCGCCAGGTCCGTATCCGGATCCAACATTTTTTCCTGAGCAATAAATCGGCGGCCGTCTGCCAGAATAACCTCTATCCGGTCGTTATCCGCGGCCACATGATGGTTGGTAATGATATAGCCCCGTTTATCAATGATGCAGCCGCTGCCCAGACCTACGGATTCTTCCGGTTCAAAAAATCTGAGACCGGGAAAATCTGAGGGGTCATTTTTCTTGGTTACTATCAGCGAAACCACCGCCGGTCGAACTTGTTCGACGGCACGGCGGAAAAGGTAGTTAATTTGGCCGGCGAGGGCCCGCTCGTCTCCGGTGAGGGGTAAAGGTTTTTGTTGGGCGGGGGCGACGGAGGCGGCTGCCAGCAAAAAGGTGCATAACATTATGATATAACTATACTTAAATTTTGCATGGTTTAATAGATTCACGATATTCTCTCCTTGGTAAACGCTGGTTTCTGAAAATTAGTTTCTGATTGTTTATCGGCCACAACCACATAGTGTTATATTTACGCATTTTATTTCAATATAGTGCGAATTATTATTATTCAATTTAATTTAAAAAGATGAAAAAATCCCTACCTGTCATACACAACGGGATTATATAAACGTAAGTTATTACATATTAAATATTTAAGCATCGATATAAATGACCGCCCGGTAAATCGCCCAGATTGGGCCTGCCAGTGGTTTTTATGAAGCTGAAGGATTACGAGGCTGAATTGAAGTTATCATTCCTCTCCAGGGTATCTTATCGCATTCACTCTTCATGGTCCCAACCGTTCGAGAGATCATCCAGGTACTCCATCATGGCGTCTTCAAGTTCCAAGGAAGCCTGATTGGCTTGTTCCTGACTTTCAAAACCCATACGCAAGTTCCGAACCAGCCGCTGGGTGGCCAAATCTGCAAGATGATATATAAAAGGAATCTCCTGATAAGGACAAACCCTTTCGGAAATGGCTAACCAGGTTTGAGCGGCGATCTGGTTGGTCTTTTGAGTTGCCCGACCGGCAATGGCCTCCAGTTCGAGGTTAATGGCCATGCGGGATAAGAGTTGATCTATCTCCCGGGGCACTACTTTTTCTATGAAGGAATCCAAATTGCGCGCAGACAGGCGCGGCCGACCGCGCCTGGGCGCATGATCTCTAACAAACTGATAGGCCTCCTCCGAAGCAAACGCCAATCCACCATAGCTGTTGTATTCGACCATTTCTTCGGAATTACGAACAAGTTGGGGCGAGAGAACCATGGTTTCTGTCATATAAGCGCCGAGATTTGGTGTTCGGCGGCGCGGCATAATTGGCTCCTGACCCAGATAAATTCGGTATATAAAAAATCGTCCCGGAAAAGGCTTGTTTTTTTCCTCATGCAGCGTCCAGATATCCGCTACCAGCTCTCGGGCCAGATCCAGCGTGCAAGGGGCGTAAGAAATATCGTCAACCCTTTCGTGAATCACTTCTTCTACATCCTGACTGTCACCGAAAGCACACCAGGCATCCTTGATCCCTACGGTATCATTGAGAATCAAAATGAGCGCATCCATGCCCCCCTCAGAAGTGCGAAAGAATAGAGTTGCACTGCGTGATCCCGACCCGTCCACCATGCTCACGTATCCATGGGAGAATTCCGGCAGGAAATGATAGCGAGGCTGGATCCCGGTCGATATTATCCGATCGGCGGCCTGGGATGATTTTTCTCCGATAGCACCCAGCGCCGGCCAACGACCCAGCTCCGCCAACTGCCAGGCAACCCGTTCCCGCTGCTGGGTGGTCAAGGCCTCGATTCCTGCCAGGATTAAAGGGTGGCCAAGTTGACATTCACCCGCCATAGCGGCAACCGCACCGTGAATCGCCGCCACCGCATCCGGCGCTTTTTCACAAAAAACAAGATAGGGCTCAATATAAGATTCCAGAGGTCCCTGCTGAAGATTGCAGGCGCCCTCTGTCGTTATTCCCATAGCCTCCAGAGTACTTTCTACCGCCTGAGGATGGTCGGAAAAATGTTGGCGGGTTTGTTCGGCTAAGTTATTTAGCGCCCCGTAGAAATCCTGAAAATAACTTACCTGTTCTTCCTCGGATAGATCTTCACCCGAGAGCTTGTAGAGCGACGACAACATGAGTTTGCGGTCGTCGGGCACGGCTTGATTGCGCAGGGCTTCAAGCAGGACGGGCTGCATTCCCGACTGAAAAAAATCTCGTATCCTGGGGGGAATATAAGATTCACGCAAAACTATAAACAGTAAAATTTCCGCCTTTTTAGAAACCGCGGGATCTAAGTCATAAGCAGCCAGCCACGCCAGCTCTCCCCCGGGATCGGTAAAGTTATCAAAAAGCTCATGGAGAATATCAATGGGCGGACGGCTTTGATCTTCGTCAGCAGCTAACTTGAGCAACTCCCGTACCTGGTTACGGTCCTTTTGAATAAGGGGACGATGTTTTTTTGTATTTTTAGACATGCTGATTTACCTTACTTTCTTCACCAAGGGCGGCCCTCCTGCCTCCGCTATTCAATTATCAGATTTATTGGGATTATATCGATTTTCTGCAATTCGGCAAGAGGGCGGAAATTTTATAATGGGGAAAAAATAATAACGCCTGAAATCCGGCATCCCTGGCGAGTGTGAAGACGCGATCGACCTGTCCGGAATTGCCTGGACGGCTACGGAAAAATAAGATAACTGGGCGATACAGGACTCGAACCTGTGACCTCTCGGGTGTGATCCGAACGCTCTAGCCAACTGAGCTAATCGCCCGTTTTTGCGTTAGCTTTAAGCAGCTTTATGAATCGGCAGGTAAATTTGCCTATCGATTCAACCATATAAACCTACCTGACAGGGGGGCTTGTGTCAACGGGATAATCCTATGTTCTGGTGCGGGGATGGCCGATTACG
>Ga0111186_1096_pt1 | contig 13668 bp, 8 predicted proteins | sample DeeMarSWOR324_28_FD_80243 | JGI IMG/M metagenome (GOLD analysis project Ga0111186, IMG submission 80243) | Phycisphaerae bacterium SM23_30 | reverse complement strand
TCCGCTCCGACATGAAATAGATCTTCCCGTCCGCCCCCCACATCGGATACGCATCATGGCAGTGCTCCTTGTATTCCCCCAGCACCACGTTCGTCAGCTTCTTAAACGACTTCCGCCTGAGATCCATCACCCAGATATTCGCCGCGCTGCTGCCCCGGTAATTCTTCTTTGGATGTCTATACCCCACCCGGTTAAACGCCAACCGACCCCCCTCCGGCGAAATCATCCCGCACGCCGCCATCCCCGTCTCCAGCGGCACCGGAATATCGCCCTCCACCGACACCGTATATAAAGGACTCCCCCACTGCATCGACCCCCTACTGGTCGCGAACAAAATCCTATTCCCCTCCGGCGTCCAGTACAGCATCGTATCGTCCGTCGTATGAAACGTCACCTGCCGTACCTCACCCCCCGCCGCCGGCATCACCCAGATATCATTATTCCCCAGCCGATCACTCGAAAACGCAATCATCTTACCATCCGGTGAAAAACGCGGATACTCGTCCCGAGCCCTATGATCCGTCAACTGCCGCGCCCCCGAACCGTCTTCATCTATTAACCACAAATCACCATGATAGCTGAACACGATACTGCCCTGACATATATGCGGAAATCGTGCAAACTTGATGACCTCCCCCTTTGCAAAACTCACCGGCAAAAACAAACCCACTATCGCAAAAATAACAAATAACTTACGACTATGCATGACGGGACCTCCTGAAAGATGGGATAATTATTTGAAAAAATCGTTCTCTCCCATATACTTACCGCTTGAGTCAATAATGTGCTTCTCGAACACGTCGGTGCGATAAAATCTTCCGCTAAATATGATAACACCCTCCCCGCACCCCCGCAACCTTAAATTCCCAAGCCCATAATCATCAAAAGACCGCTAAATAATCCCTCGTTTTCATCCCCGCGCAAGAATATCATCCCCACGCAGCTTGTCCCTAACCCCGATCAGGGAACGGAGATCCCATCTTCCGCTTACCCTGACCCGCACGTCAACACTCCACCCTGTCATCTTCGCGAACGCGGGGACCCAGCCTTACGCTCACCTTGAACCGTTATTCCCTTATCAACCAGCCCCGACCGTAAGGGAGGGGACATTATCCGAATAATATACGCTCCCCATCATCTTTATTCATTATTCAAAATTCGGACTTCGTCATTGAATCGTCATTTGAGCTTCGTCATTCGTCATTTAAATCAGATGATCTCCAGTTCATCCTTATCCGGCAGTTTCGGAAACGGCGCATGCGGCTCTCGCTGGTACCAGAATCCCACCGAGGATATGTCATCCTGCAGCGGCAGATACCTCCCCCCGCTCCGCCAGCCCAGCGCCTGAATCGTTACTTTCAAATCTTTTTCAAACCGCACCGGATCCATAATGTGCCATCGGTACAGTCCGAACCGCATCTGCGATTGGTTTTTACCGTCCGGCTGGATCACCTGCGGCATGCCCGCGTAAGGCGTGGTATATTCCTGATACTGGCTGGTCTCCGGATTGATAAATCCATAAGAACCGCAAAAGTAATCTTCCGTCCCCGTCCCGCAGATCGTGGGAAATTGTTCATCCTCATCCATAAAAAACTTGATCTCCCCTTCCCCCCACCAGCCCGTATTGTTCGACCCCCACGCCATATACGTCCCCACATAATGACCCCACCCTTTCACCCCGTCCACAATCACATGATCGGTCATATATTTCAGCGGATTGGATCGGCGAAACTGGGCATGAAAATACGCCGCCTCTTCCGGCACCTCCGTCAGCGTATAGTCGATCTGATAATAGAGCGTCATGTTGGTGTCGGCGATATTCTCCATCGTGATCCGGCATCTCTCTCGAAACGGCATCTCCCAGTAACAATTGTAAGCGCTGCCCGGATTAACACAAACCGCCAGTGATGAAACCTGGGCGTACTTTTTCCACCCGCAGGCAAAAAAATCCCCCACCGGGCACTCCACCGACGGCTCTTTTTCATCGTCCCAGTAAATCCGGAAAATATTAAACCGGTTATGCCCCGTCGGCGTCATCCAGATATGCTGAATCGCCCCCGGCCCTTCAATATCCGCCAGTTCAAACGTCGTCTGCGCCTCGATCACAATCGAAGGCGACACCTTCCATCCCTGCCCCAGCTCCCGCGCTGCCCGCTGACCCGTCCCTTCCGTCGCCATCGCCCCCTTACCCTTCTGTCCCGTAAAATTCTCCGGACTGATCGACCGCGTCCGGGCGTGCGACAGCCGCGACAAATTCCCCATGCCCATATTCAATCCGTTAAAACCTCCCCCCTGACCATAAACCTCAGACGCCCCCAATCCTGCCACCAATAACGCACACGCCAACCAGAAAAAATTAAGCGCCAGGCACCTTAAATGCAGATTAACCAGACCTGTAATACCTTCCATGATCGTTCTCCTTTCCAAATGAACAAAAAAATGCCTCAACTACCAAAACTACCTTATACCACACCCCCTGCCTTTAAGTCCAGTAGCTTATAAAAACCCCCTGGAATCCCTTCCTACATCTCTGTCATCCCCCCGAAGCCTATCCCTGACTATGCATCACCACGGTCCTTAGTCTTAGCAAAATCTTTATTTTTGACCGCTATTTTAACCGCGCCACAGGCCGTCAAGGGGTTTATCCGGCGTTTTGGGCGGTCGCGGCGCGCAGGGCGGCCAGGCAGCGGACCAATTTGACCAGATTAAAGCCGGTGCAGGCCTATAACAACTCAGTTCTGACTTTGTCAATCCACGGGTCACAAACTGCCGCAGATTCATCAGCGCCTTGACGATCGATGGGATTGGATGCGAAACGATTCACTTGCATACCTCCGTGATGCAGTTTATACTTCCCGTATGATATGCCGCATAGTGTATCATATTAAAAAAATGTCACATAATTTTTTCGCCGAATAAATCGACAGCCCCTTATGGTCGGGGCGGATTGATAGGGGACTAACGGTTCAGGGTGATCGGTCGATGGAGTTCGGAGCTTGCGCGGTGATGACAAGGTGGTGGGCGAGAAGAACGGGCCAGGGTAATAGTTGGATGGGATTCGGAGCTACCTGATCCCTGTTCAAACCAGGGACAAGTTTTACGGGCACAAGATGTGCGGGGATGATACACAGCAAGCGAGTGCTTCTTGCGCCGCGGTCATCTGCTGCCAGTGACACTCTTATTGGTCGCTGCGTATATTTTAGAAGTTGAGGTGATAGGTGGGAAAGCAACGGTTGGTGATATTATCGGGGAGTTTTCCGGGGGTGTTGTGCGGGGTGTCGGGTCATGTACAGTTGATCGCCGAGGGGGTGGTGCGGCGGGGGGGGTATGAGGTTTTGGTTTTGACGTCGGCGGATAGGGCGTTGCGGCCGGAGACGGCCAAGGGTTATGAAGTTAAGGGAGTGATTGAAGACTGGGGATATTTATCGGCAAGGAGGATATGCCGTGAGATAATCAAGTTAGGGCCGAACGTGGTGCATATCCAGAATCCGACGGTGAAATACACGGGCTGGCGGTCGGGATTGATGTCGGTGGCAGGGCCGCTGCTGAAAAAGATGGCACCCTCTATACGAATAGTGGTGACGCAGCATGATATAGCGATCGGGGCGCCGGCGTTTCGGTGGCGTTATTATCCTTTGTTCTGGGCGGCGGAGGCGGTGATAGTCTCTAATCGGCGGGATTATCAGGCGGTTCTGGAGGCGGGGATCGATCCGCGGAGGCTGTATCGGGCCCCGGTCAGCGCCCATTTCAAGATGCACCCCCGAACGAAGGCGACGAGAAGCGCGGCCCGGCGTAAGTTCAAGATTCCCCGGCAGGCGGCGGTGGCGGCCTATTTTGGATTTGTTCATCCGGGTAGAAACGTCGATGTTCTGGTCCGGGCATTGTCGATATTACGCAGCCGAATCAAGGTGTACGGTTTGATTATCGGCGGTCCTTTTGCCGGGGCGGAGGCCTATTATGACCAGTGCCAAAGTCTGGCCCGGCGGCTCGGTTTGGCAGGGCAGATCATCTGGACGGGTTACGCGACGCCGGAGCAGGTGGCGGACGGCCTGGCGGCGGCGGACGTATTCGTGAGCCTCCTGGAACGAGGCGCGGACCTGCGTAATACCTCGATCATTTCCGCTATTCTGGCGCAACTGCCGGTGGTTACGACGTGTAACGAACGATACTATCGCGATCCGGAACTGGACGAGATGGGCTGTCGATACGCCCCGGCGCGGGATCCGGCCGCGGCGGCCGAGGCGGTTATCGGCTTTCTAGATAATCCCCCGCCCAGAAAATTGCTGTCCCAACGAGCGGCGCTGCTCGATCCGGAAAAGATCTGGGCGCAGCACGTGGAAGTAAATCTGCGGGCCTACCGGGGAGCGTTGCCGACCGATTTCAATTCCGTAAGGCCCCCAGGATAACGGGATTAACAAGATTAAATTTTTCAATTTTTGGGGTTCCTCAGGCAGTTTACCGAAGATTCTTTGGGGATTTGTCAGCTTTATTTTAAGATTTGGCTAAACATCTAAGGGGGAAAATTATGTTGCTAAAATGGAGATATTTATTAATAATGAATTGATAGCGATATAATAATTCTTAGATATGTATAAATAATTTGCAAAAGTCCAGTTAGTAATTATGTAAAGGATACAGAAGATAACGAACGGCATGAGGGGGTCAGGTGCCGCCCTTGGTCAAGGAGATACATAGAGGCAGGGTATATGATGAGTTCAAGAGATTTCGACGAGCTGATATTTCGGAATTTACCTGTTATGGGACTTTTGTTTTTGGGGATTTTTTTGTTATCTGCCATCGGTTGCGGCGACCGGGACGCCGAGTCGGAGGTAAAAGAAGCGGAGGTTGCGCCGGAAGGGAAAAGGGTGAAGGGAAAGGAAGATGATTCGGGGTCCGGCTATTTTTTTCAGGAAGATTTTTCGCGTAACAAATTTCGAATCACCTATTCATCTGAAACGAACAACTTTATTACCCTGCGGGCGGAGGGGACGAAAGAACCGTTTAAGGTGCAGCATATTGAAGCGGTCATGGAGTTGTCGCCGGCGGGGACGAACGCCGAAGGTCAAAGAGAACTGCGGCTGGAAACGAATCATATAGTATTAGACAGCAAGGGGGTCAAGGTGGATTCTCGGGAGCCGCTGCCGAACAAAGAATACGTGAGCAATCCGATGCGGTATGACATTCAAAAAGCGCTGCGAATGCTGGCGGGCCTGAAATTGACCCTGTCGATTGATGAAAACAATAAGATAGTAAACATTTCCGGAAGCGAACTGACCGATAAAATATCTCGGGAATCGGAAGGCTTCAAGGCCTTTATAAATTCCTTTAGACCATTATTTGAACAAAAAATAGCCCAAAGCGGAGTGATGGCGGCGGCGGATTATTTGCCGATAAAAGAGGCGAAGGTCGGATCGGAATGGAATTCCTTTATCGTCAACGAGCAGAGCGGGATAGGGCAATTGCCGCTCTGGACCGTAGGGCGGCTCGAGGAGATATTTACCGTCAAGGGTCAAAAGCAGGGGCGGATATCCTTTAATTTCACCTTTGCAAACGCCGACGAAATAGACACCAAATGGAACAGTCAACCGGCCCAGATCACCAAGATGAATCTGGAGGGGACGGGCAGCATAGTTTTTAACCTGGCGGAGAATTTTGCGGGTGAATTTTCCCTGCACATGCGCGGGCGTTTCGAGATGGTTTGGCAAAATGAAGTAAAAGGCGAGTTTTTGATGGATGAAAAGGTCCGATTGATAAAAGAAATCATCCAAGACGGTACAGAATCAATGACAAAAATCGAATTTTGAAAGCCACCGGTCGGAAAAAAGTAGAACGTACCTTTTTACTTTATTAACGGCCGAAAATGTAGTAGAGGATAAATAGGGCGGCACAGAGGTAAACGACGAGGGGACATTTATGGGGTTTGGCCGAGAACAGTTTCAAGAGGGCGTAGGCGATGAATCCCCAGGCGATGCCGTCGGTGATGCTGAGGGAGAACTGCATGACGACGATGGTGAGGAAGGCAGGGATAGCTTCGGAGAAGTCGTCCCATTCGATGTGGCGGACGACGGGGAGCATGTAGCAGCCGATGATAATGAGGACGGGGGCGACGACGGGGAAGCACTGGACGGGCACATCGGCGGGGGCGGCGCCGAGTTGTTCAGGAGGAATGGAAACTTCGGTGCCAAACACCTCGACAAAGGGATAGGCAAAGACGGAAATCAACATCAAAAGCCCGGTAACGACGGCGGCCAGGCCGGTGCGGGCCCCGACGGAGATGCCGGCGGAGGACTCGACGTAACTGGTGATGGTGCTGGTGCCCATGATGGTGCCGGAGAGGGTGCCGAAGGCGTCAGCCATGAGGGCCTGTTTGGCGCGGGGGAGCTGGCCGTCTTTCATCAGGCCGGCGCGTTGGCCCAGACCGACCAGGGTGCCGATGGTATCGAAGACATCCAGAAGCAAAAAGGTGAAAATCACCAGGATTACCGCTTGAAACCTGTGAGAAAAAAGCGAACCCAGACCCGCGGAAGTAAAGACTTTACCGGCGGTTTCGGAGATTTGAGGAAATTCAGCAGCGGAAGCACCCGAGACCAGGACATACTCCCAGGCTGAGCCCCAAACTTTGGTGACGATATACCCGACGACGGCGGTAAATATCATGCCGATCAGGATAGCGCCGCGGAATTTTAAGGCCAAGAAGATGCCGATGATGAGCAGGCCGTAGAGGCTCAACAGGGTGACGGGATTTTTGAGGTTTCCCAGGGTGACATAGGCGGCGGGGTGGTCCACGATAATGCCGGCCCAGCGGAGGCCGATACAGGCGATAAGCAGCCCGATGCCGGCGGCGATAGCGAACTTGAGGCCTTCGGGAATGGCGTTCATGATAATATTGCGGAGGCCGGCCAGGGAAATCAACAGGAACAAAAACCCGGCGATGAGGTTGGCGGCGAGGGCTTCTTGCCAGGTGAGGCCGAAACCCCCGGCGGCAATGGGTCCACAGACGGTAAAGGTAAAAAAGAAATTGTGTCCCATGGCCGGCGCCAGGGCGATGGGGAGGTTGGCCCAGAGGCCCATGATGAGACAGGCCAGTGCGGAACAGAGACAGGTGGCGAACATGACGGCGGATTTGTCCATGCCGCAACCGTAAAGCACGGCAGGCTGAACGAAGATGATATAGCTGAGGGCGACGAAGGTGGTAGCCCCGCCGACGATTTCCCGGGTGAGGGTGCTGCCATTTTGTTTGATCTGGAAGAAGGAATCGAGAGACATATCTACTCCTTGTCTGATGAGACGAAAATCATGCATTTTGCCGTGGTTTGTTATATAAGTTCAGGTCGGCCAGAGCAAGTAGAAATGCTACTGAGTTCCTTTAACAAGAATGGTTTTTTGACGGTCTGGGTAAGGAAGAATTACCCCTTGCTGACAGGCCGGGCCGGTTTTGGTCGATGCTTGGGGGGGATTTTCTATTTATTTTGGGCGCGGCGGCGGAGGTAGGCGGAGATGAAGTTGTCGATTTGGCCGTCGAGGACCTGCTGGGGATTGGAGAGCTGGAGTTCGGTGCGGTGGTCCTTGACCATCTGGTAGGGCTGGAGGACGTAGCTGCGGATCTGGTTTCCCCAGGCGATTTCGCCCTTTTCGCCGTACAGTTTGGCTAATTCATCGTCTCGTTTCTGCTGTTCGAGGCGTTCGATCTTGGCCTTCAAGAGGGCCAAAGCGACGGCGCGGTTTTGATGCTGGGAGCGTTCGGAGACGCAATCGACGACGATGCTGGTGGGTTTGTGTCGGATGCGAACGGCGGTGGCGACCTTGTTGACGTTCTGGCCGCCGGCGCCGCTGGCGCGGCAATAGAAATCCATTTCGATTTCGTTGGGATCAATTTCCACTTCGTTGGGTTCGCCGCGGTCGGGCAGGACATCGACGGCGGCGAAACTGGTGTGGCGGCGTCTGTTGGCGTCAAAAGGGCTGATGCGGACGAGGCGATGGACGCCAATTTCACAGGAGAGATAGCCATAGGCATAGAGGCCTTGGACCCTGAGGGTGACCGAACGGATGCCGGCCTCTTCCCCGGGGGTTAGGCTGACCTGTTCGTACTGGTAGCCGGCGCGGTCGAAATACCGGCTGTACATCCGCAGGAGCATGCCGGCCCAGTCGCAGCTTTCGGTGCCGCCAGCGCCGGCGTGGAGGCTGAAAAAGCAGTCTCCGGTGTCATAAGGTCCGCTGAGCAGAGACGTTAACTCGATTTTTTCGGCCTCCGCGCACAGCCGCTCCAGCGACTGGGCGACTTCTTTTTGGGTCTGGGGATCGTTTTCCTGCCGGGCCAGATCCCACAGCAAAGCTAATTCTTCACTGTCGGCGCGGGCCTTTTCGATGGGGTCGAGCAGGCCTTTGAGGGCCTTTAATTCGTCCACGGTCTGCTGGGCGGTTTGGGGATTATCCCAGAACCCGATCCGGCTCATACGCTGATTTAGCCGGCGGAGCTTTTCCTTTTTGGCGGGCACGTCCAGGGAATGGTAAATGTCTTTAATCCGGGTGCTTAGCTCAGATAAAAGGGTAGGTATGTCTTCCAGATTTACCATAATCAGCTCCGGGGCCCAGAAGTATGATTGTGTGTGTTTGCACGAGCATGGCGACCCACGTCGCGAACTTTTCGGGATAGTATAGTATAATAAACGATTACAAGCAAAGAAAATAGGACCTTCTTGCCGAGGGAGGCTCCATCGCAGTTGAGTCTATCCTCAGAAATTTTCATAAATCCTCATAAATTCTTGAAAATTCGTGAAAATTACTTCTTTTCGCTTCGCCTTCAATGTATCTAAATCATATCCAGCCGCCTTGCGCCTTTTTGGGCGGCATAAATTTGCAGATCGTAACATAATGAAGTATAATAACTTAGAACACATAGAATCCATACGTGGACGCTTATGAAAAATCAGCCCCCAAAAATATTACTGACCGGCCCAGCCGGCAGTGGAAAAACCACCATCGTTATAAATCTCGCTAAACTATTAAAAACAAAGAAAATAGCAGGATTCTACACCGAGGAAATTCGTTCCGCCGGACAACGTACGGGCTTCGCCCTCCGCACCTTCAACGGCGCCGAAGCCCTGCTAAGCAGCATCCACCTCCACCACGGACCGCGCGTAGGAAAATATCGTGTTGACGTAAGTGCTTTTGAGAAGGTTATTTTGGGCGAACTAAACCCGCCCCCCGGCCTGGTGGACCTCTTTGTTATCGACGAAATCGGCAAAATGGAATGTTTCTCTTCGGCGTTTATCCAGGCAACCACCCGGATATTAGAAGGAGTAACACCTTTGGTGGCGACGGTAGCATTGAAAGGCGAAGGTTTTATCAAGGAAGTCAAATCACGCCAAGGTGTTGTGATAATTGGAGTTACCGTTGCCAACCGGGGCAGATTACCGCAGATGATCGTGGGCCGATTAGGCCTTTTGTAGCAAAATAAATTTGGTAGTATTGCCAAGGCCGCAGGTCTAATCAGTTAAATTAACTCGAAAAATTTCTTTTTATACAGATAATATGGTTGGCATCGTAAAAGGTGGTAAAGTAGCACCATAAAGCACATTAAATCATGGAATCCTGGGGGAAAAGAGGGTTATAAAGATGCAGCCGTCAATCAGGCATAAAAGTGTTTTGTTTTTCAATCAGTTTGTTCTGGTTTTGGAGTTGTTGTTTTTTATGGTACTGGGGGGCTGCAAAGAGCAAGATCATCCCCCCGCCGAGGTGCTGCCGCCGGTTGAAGCTGCGCCATCTGCAGAATTACGGCCCGCCGAGAAGATGCCCCCCCCAGCTGAAGCGATACCATCTTCGGAATTACCGACTGTTAAGGAGACGCAAAAACAAGTCGAACCCAATATAACCGAAACAATCCTATCCTTTGCTCGTCCACCGGCAGAACCTAACCGGTTAGCGTCAGATCCTAACCGGTTGCCGGCAGAAATCAGCCAATTGATGGCAGAACCCAACCGGCTGCCGGTTGAGCCTAACCGCATGGAAAGAGAACCAGCCCCGGTGGAATTAGAGTGGTCGCACCCGCGCACCGGGGAACGGATATCAGAACGTCGTCAAATGGTAAGTCTGATCCGGGATTTTTATAGATTAACCGAACCCGAAGTGCTGGAAGCGATGGGGAACGTTCCCCGACACTGGTTTGTCACCAGCCAGGAGCAATCCCGGGCGTACGCCGACATGCCGTTGCCTATCGGGCAGGGTCAGACTATTTCGCAGCCGTACATCGTGGCGTACATGACGAATCTCTTGGAACTGAATCCGGATAAAAAGGTCCTGGAAGTGGGGACCGGCTCGGGCTATCAGGCCGCGGTGCTCACCGAGTTCACGCCTCACGTTTACACTATCGAAATCGTGGAGCCCCTGGCCAAGGCGGCCGCAACGCGTTTGCAGAGACGGGGTTATAAGACGATTGAAACCAAGACGGCCGACGGTTACTGGGGTTGGGAAGAAAAAGGACCTTTTGACGCCATTATCGTAACCTGCGCCGCCGATCATATTCCGCCGCCGTTGATCAAGCAGCTCAAGCCGACCGGTAAAATGTGTATCCCGGTGGGCGGCCCTTTCAGCATTCAAAACCTGATGCTCATCAGCAAGAATGAGGCCGGCATAGTGACCAGCCAATCTCTGATGCCGGTGACGTTTGTACCGCTGGTACGCAAAAAATAGGTGTCGAAAGTCAGGTGCCGGGGGGATTGTCAACCGACAATTTAAAACTGACAACGGGCGACGGACAACGAGAGGAGGCGAGCGTTTGAGGGTACGAGGAGTGAGGGATTAGGGTAAGGGGACGGGTATCAGGGTCGAATAGTGAGGGATGGGGGGATTTGGGGGTTGCGGAGGGGTGAAGTTTGGGTTATAATATATATGCATTCATCCGGGTTTAATCAACATGGCGAAACAGGCAGGTTCAAGGTTCTGAGTAAGGGAGAGGCGTTATGAGCAGTCGGCGGCTGGTTTTAAGTTTGTTTGTGGTAATGGTTTGCGCGGTTCTTGGCATAAGAAGTACCGTAAGAGCGGTGGATCTTCATGTGCCAAGTCAGTATGGAACGATTCAGGCGGCGATAAACGCGGCGAATCACGGGGATACGGTGGTAGTGGCGGATGGGATTTATACTGAAAACCTAGTGTGGCCGCAGAAGAACTATCTTACCCTGGTAAGCGAAAATGGCCCGGAAGAGACTATAATTGACGGCCGTGGGGATACGGAAAGTTGTATCTATGTGGGCAACGGGCAAAAAGGGGTTGTGATCGAAGGTTTCACAATAAAAAATGGCTATGGTACGATTCCAACATTTCATTCAAGTATACCCTCTGGAGGGGGTATTTGTATTGATGAAGATGTTTCAGCTGTAATCGATAATTGCATCATTACTCAGAACGGAGACGCATCTGTTACTTATGGGGGCGGGACTTTTGTGAGCCGTGACTCTAATGTTGTAATTGAAAACTGTAAAATTTTTGAAAATCAAGCCAAGGAAACAAGTGCGGTATATTATAGAACCTTTTCATCAGAAGGCATGATGAGGAATTGTTTAATTTATAATAATACGTCACAAGATGATGCTGTTTTTTGTCAATCAAGCCTGATTCAAATAATAAACAACACCATTTCCTACAATGATGGCGTTGGATTGAATTTATATACACCTTGTCCGACAGTCACAAATAACATTATAGCCTTCAATTCAGGTCCTGCAATTAGATCAAATAATTCTTATATCGAAAGCTTATTTTCTTATAATGACATTTGGAATAACTCTGGTGGAGATTACATTAATTGTTCCAAGGGTAATATGTATATAGTTGGAGAACACAACAATATAAGCGACGACCCTCTTTTTGTTGATGTCAACAACAGTGATTATCATTTGCAACACGATTCGCCTTGCCTTGATATAGGTACGGATACGCCACCAGGCGGCCTGCCAGCCACGGATATTGAGGGCAATCCGCGGATAACAGACGGAGATAATGATGGAGTGGCAGGAGTTGATATGGGAGCTTATGAGTATAAGCCACCGATTCTGGACCAACCCGTTATCGCGATATTTCCCAGTGAGTTTGAATTTTTTACCATTGAGGGAGGTCCAAATCCGGAAAGTCAGATTTTAACCATTCGTAACAGCCAGTCGGGGAGACTAAACTGGATAATAAATTACGATTGTGATTGGCTATTAGTAAATCCCACCGCCGGCAGTTCCATGGGTGAGTTAAACATGGTAGATCTCCAGGTAGATATTACAGACCTTGCCGGAGGTGGGTATAATTATGAGTTGACAATTTCTGATCCCTGTGCAGTAAATAGTCCGCTGACGGTAAAAATTTCCTTGTACGTTCAATCAATGGAGGTTCATGTACCCCATCAATTTGACACTATTCAAGAGGCTATAGATTATACCGCGGAAGGGGGAAAAGTAGTAATATCTGATGGAATTTATTCCGGAGAAGGCAACCGAGATATTGACTTTAGAGGTAAGGCGATTACGGTTAAGAGTGAGAAAGGACCGGAGCATTGTATTATTGATTGCCAGGGGACAGAAGACAATCCCCATCGGGGTTTTATTTTTCATAATGAAGGAGATCCGAATGCAATCATATCGAGACTTGACGGGTTTACTATCACCAATGGTTACGGACCACAAGAATATTTAGAATACCCATATCAATTAAAAAATGCCGGGGGCGCGATATATTGCGAGAATTCATCTCCGATAATTAGCAATTGTATTATCAAATACAATAAGGCATTTTACGGCGGAGGCATATTATGTAATGGTAGAGGAGATGTGATTATCTTAGATTGCACCTTCGAAAATAACGAAGCTCTGGATGTAGGAAGGGGTGGAGGGATATGTTGTTATAATAGCAGAGGAACAAAGATCATTAATTGTGCTTTGCAAGGTAATACCGCCCATGAAGGCGGCGGCATTTCATGTATTCATATAGTGATATTAACCTGGATAACTGCATGATTAATAATAATGTTAGTTATCGTGGGGGCGGAGGAATGGATATAAGTGGAATTATAATAGCAAAAAACTGTGTGATAAGTGATAATATATCTCAAGGATTACATTCCAGTTATGGAGGAGGCGGTATTCGATTTTGGTATGCCGAGGATTCAATTCTTATTAACTGTCTCATTATTGGGAATCGAGCCTTAAAGGGTAATCGAGGTGGCGGAATTAGCTACATAGGCAGAGAGAAATTAATCCTGGTTAACTGTACAATAAGTAAAAATGTGGCCGGGTTTGGAGGGGGGATATGCGCACTTTGTGATAGAAAAGGATCCAGCGTTGATATACATAACTGTATTTTATGGGATAACACCGCCTCAAATGGTCATGAAATAGCCCTATGGTATTATTATTCGATGGTAAATGTAAGCTATAGCGATGTGCAAGGTGGAGCAGAAGGAATATATAAATATGATGAGAGTGGTATCATTAACTGGCTTGAAGGTAATATCGATGATAATCCCTTATTTGCCGAAGCAAATGATTTTCATTTAAGTTTTGGTTCGCCGTGTATAGATGCGGGGTGTGAGGCGGGGGTGTATGAGGATATAGAGGGTAACGTGAGGCCGTGGGATTATCCGGGGGTGGATAATAATGATCCTAATACACCGGAATTTGATATGGGGGC
>Ga0111186_1099_pt1 | contig 13697 bp, 9 predicted proteins | sample DeeMarSWOR324_28_FD_80243 | JGI IMG/M metagenome (GOLD analysis project Ga0111186, IMG submission 80243) | Phycisphaerae bacterium SM23_30 | reverse complement strand
GGATAATCGACTTGTTGCCATTTGCGCCGGATGACCCCCTGTTGGCGGATTTTCCAATTGAAGGTCAACTGAAGGGATTGATTCTCCGGCTGGGGGGGGAAAAACGCCAAATGGCCCGATTCATCGGGGTTGGCTATGGAGTCCATGATCCGGGTGCCGGCGGGGGTTTTCAAATAAACGGTGCAAGGCATGTAAGTATGCACCACCAGCCACTTGTCACCGGAGATGATAAACTCCTTATGGCGATCGTCGAAACTCCAGACGGAAGAAAACCGCTCGTTTAAATCGGGATCGATTTTCTTTAAGTCCTCGGCCAGGTTTCCCCTGGTTAAGCGCTGCAAACTGGCGGTGTTGACCAGGGCGATGAATTTGCGGAAATCATTTACCTGGCGGAGCAGTTTTTCCTGATTGATCCGCCCCACTTCATATGCCTGATAGCGACTCAACAGGATACGATAGATAAGCGTCGTTTTTTCCGGTTCCATTTCATAGACGGCCGGCAGGGCAGGGGCCTGGGGCTGATAAGCCGGGGTCAGACGATAGAGCAGACAATCACCGGGGGGTATGGCGCCTTGGAGCACTTTATCGAGAGGTTCGGGGGGTGATTTTTCATTCAATAAATCATAGAAATTAACCGGCGAATAGAACAAGCGGGCGAGTTCGCCGGCGGCTAAATCCCAGCGGTAGGGTTTTGCATTTTCCACGTTCAGGTTGATCAGGCAAACAATAATATTTTTATGATCGGCGCTGCGGCGGATAAAGGCGAGCAGATCAACGTCGCCCAGGTCGATAGGGCGGAAATTATCACTCTGCCAAAAAGCGGGATTTTCACGAAGGATTTTATTCAACTGAGATATATCCTTAACCAGATTATCGTGATGGCCCCAGTTCAGAGCGGTGTTGCGATGGACGTCGATTTTTTCGGCGGCGTTTTGCCTTTTTTAGCCAGCCGGTCGTTGTCATGGGTTTCGGCATAATGGACCAGGAGGCCCTTGCCGGCGGAAATCCGTTGGGCATATTCGAGATAATCCAGAATCTGCTGGCGGGAGTAATTTTGAAAGAGTTCCGAATAAGCCCAGTCCATCTGTCCTTCGGTCAAGAGTTTTTCGGTGGTTTCCCAGGAGCCTCCCAAACCTTCCAATAAAAATAAGGTACTGGGATAAACCTGTCGCACTTTGCTGATAATATAGCGCCAGACATGCAGGGGGACCATATATCCGGCGTCCAAGCGGAAGCCGTCGATACCCCGGGCACACCAGATGAGAAAAACCTCCGCCATGTATTGCCACAGGTCTCGATGCCTGTAGTCCAACTCCACCAGGTCGCCCCAGACCACGTCCCAGGCGCCGGGAGATATTATTTTGCCGTCCTGGGCCACCTTGCGCCAATGCCGATGGGTAAAGTTAATACTGCTGGCCCAGCCGACATGATTGATGACCATATCGAGAATCACCTTGCCGCCCAGGTCGTGGATAGTCGAGGTCAGATCGATAAATTGCTCCTCAATAGTCTGATAACGGCTGAAGGCGCCGTAGGTGTGGTCAATACCAAAATAATCGGTAGTGGCGTAGGGACTGCCGTACATGCCCATACGGCCATAGGCAACCGGAACCGGATTGATGGGCAGCAGATGAATGATTTTCATGCCCAATTCTTTGATGATAAAAGGCAGCACATCCTGGAAGCTTTTAAAATTGCCCCCGGGCGGTATGACATAAGCTCCTTGTTTTTCGAGGTTTATGATAGTTTTTTCCAGTTCGGGATTTTGCATGTCGCTGCGATTTTTATCGGGGAGGTATTGTCGAATGAAGGCACAATAAATTGAATTGTGGCGGGCATATTCCACCGGCCAAACCGAGATGCCGATATTGGCGCCCTCGGCCCATTTGACCCAGGGATGATCGCGAGAGGCGCCTTCGGCGCGGACCTTGAATTCAAAATAACCCACCTCATGGAGCAAAACATCCACCCCAAATTCATCACGGCGCCGGTCGTATCGGGCCAAAATGTCGTAAAAATCCGTTGAGTAACTTTTACCCATTTCCACCAGATCAATAATCTGCTGACGAATGCGGCGGGCCTGATTGAGATTGGTCCGGATAATTACCCGAAACGGTCCAGAAGAATCCGGATTATGTTGAAGGACCTTGATTCTGATACGTAAGATACTAAATTGCAATAAGTTACGGTTTGATCCGGGCTCACAAACAATTTTTTCGATGTTATCTTCCGAACGTCCCATAATCTATTATCGTTTTGATTTCCAAAATATTGTAGGGACTTAACTTACCGGGGGCGGAGCATATATAGAGGTTCGGTTAAATGGGGTGATTTTATTAAACAGATCAATAATTGTTGCTTTTGGGCAACATGGGCGTAACTGGTTTATAATAAAGGATATACATTGTTTTTCTCTTCACCAGGTGTTATTTTTTCAATTTTTATGGTTTAGGCTGCCAGGGTGAACATAGGGCCGTCGAAATTTATCAATTTTATTAAGATGTTTATTTATAAGGTATTACGTTAAAAAAATAAAATTTGATCTATTTATTACTATTTGGCGTAATCTTTGCATTAATATCGACTCAAGTTCGCATGAGCAATGAAAAGCGATTGTATGCTCATAAGAATCCGGTATTTGTTACTTATGGACTATACCGGGCAATAAAAATTATAATTTCCGCCATATTTCTCTTGACGAGGGAATCCCGTTTGGGGTATATTGGCGTTTATCAGGGTTTCCGTGTGTCACGGAACATACATAAAAAAAGAGAGCTGATATTCTCCAGAAGGAGGATACAAGGATTGAAAAGGCTCATTTCTATTTGGGAGCGAGGCGAGAAAGGAGCGTGAGCAGGAGAGATAGAATTGAATTTACAACGGGCGATTAAGTTAACGCTACGAGGAGCAACATAACCGATATTGAGGCGCTGGTTATGCGGTAGTAATCACTTGATCGTAGGACTGGAAAATGTAAACCTATCTGTTCATTCAGGAGAACGTAATGAAAAAGATAGTAGTATTGTTCGCGGTTTTCGCCTTGGCCGCCCCGGTATATGCCCAAGATGTTTCTCTCAATTTTAAGACAGAATTAATTGGCGGAGAAATCTGGGTGACGGTCAGTTACGATGCCACAGCGGCCGGTAAGCTTCCCAGAGGTTTTGCGTTCGATATGCAGCTTGATAACGGCGCCACTTTTGAAGCCATTGACAGTTACAAAGAGAATGTCTTCAGCGTTGCCGGTGACAAAGGTTTTGGCGTTTATCTGGACACGATCTTTTTTGGCCCAGATCCCAATACCATCGATAACGCGGGCAGCCCCGTGGCGGTGGCCCCCGATGCACTACCCGGCATCGGTTCTGATGGGGTGACCATTTGCATGGCGAGCTTATGGGATCCCTGCGACCCCGCTAATGCTCCGGATCCCACCGGGGATCTCTTCCGTGTAAGGGTAAGTAAAGATGTCACGGCCCTGACGTGCACTGAGGATGATGACACCCGCGGAGGTGTCGTTTTTGAGGACGGCACTGCTGGCGGCCTCGATGCCCCCGGATTTATGGTCGCCTGGGGTTACCCTGCGTTCGCTTATGGTAATGGAAATGGAGATGCCATAATCGATGGCTCCGATTTCTTGCTTATGTTGAAACATTTCAAAAAGCAATACGGGGTAGATCCAGTTGGTACTACTGCAAATGTAGATTACAACCCTGCCTGTGACTTTAATTTTGACGGCCTTATTGATGGTTCCGACTTTTTAATTATGGTTAGTCACTTCAAGGAGTCAACCGTCGGCGTATATCCCGGATATAAAACCTGGCCGCCGGGAAGTTAAGGGACGAGAGGAAACATGGTAATTTGTTTTGGTAATAGTTAACGTTAACTAAATTTACGGAGCTTTCTCAAGTTTTTGGGTAAAGATTTTTTAGCAAGGAATTTGACCCTATGAACATGAGAAAGAGGAAGGAGAAAATGTTATGAAAAAGATTGTAGCCTTGCTATTGGTTCTTGGCATGGCGTCCATAGCAAACGCGACGGTTATTCAATTAGCGACCGACCCGACAAACGGCACGGCGACTCAAACCACTCATGCGGCCACCCTTGCAGATCCGATGTTAATCGGTGAAACAATGATGCTGCAATTAGTGTTGAATGATAACGACTTTTTCACTACCAATATGCCTGGGTACCCACAGTATTTTGGTTACGATGGATATAGCCTGCTCAGTTTTGATGTCGATATCGTCACAAACAGCTATGGTGAATTGTCGAGAAAAAGCTCACTGTTTGCGGACAGAATTAGGTTCAGCGGCAGCCCCGCGACTTCCGGTATCGGAGATGAAGGACCTGGTTCCAAATTAGACGGTATTTATGCCGTTTATGGTGAAAATGGATTAAATGGCGCCGGTGGTTATAACCGGGTAGTCTATAACTTCAAGGTCGAAGCCCTGGCTGCCGGAATAATCCAAGTAGGTTTAGTCGGTAACCGTTCACCCGGTGGAGATAATCCCAATGGTTATGCCGAATACAGCCTGCAATATAAAGAGCTGGCGGATGCCTTTGGCCTGCCGGCATATGGGGTCATAGCCATGGAAGATTCAATGATGGGTGGTTTGGACCTCTATGTCATTCCGGAACCGATGACCATTGCCCTGTTGGGCCTGGGCGGTTTAGGATTGCTTTATCGGCGTCGTCGCGCCTAATTGTTATTTAATTTGCCAAGAACCAATCATACCCCCGGGGTATGAAAAGAACCAAAAGCGAGGCAGGGTTATAATACCTGCCTCGCTTTATTTATAGAATTTTAATCCAAATATACATATCAAAAAAGTAATAATTTGCCAAATCTCTTCCTTTCAAATATAATTTACTGATATTTGTCCGATATAATTATTGATGAAATAAATCAATAGAAAGTAATTGATGACCTCTAAAGCTGTTATCAAAATTTGTTTGTTACTGGTACTCCTGCTGTTGGCGACAGCGGCGGGGATATACTGGTTTGCGTATGACTCGAATCCTACGATTCAAAATGTTCTTCTTATCAGCCTGGACACCTGTCGGGCGGACCATTTGAGCTGCTATGGTTTTGAGCGCCAGACTACCCCCGTAATTGACGAATTGACCCAAACCGCTGCGCTTTTCCAAAACGCCTACACTCCTATTCCTTTAACTTTACCGGCTCACTGTTCTATGTTCACCGGCACCTACCCTCCCTTTCATCGAGTACTAGACAACCTTAATTACAAATTAAGCGAAAGTAACGTCACCCTGGCCGAAATACTGCAGAATAAAGGATACTTCACCGGCGCCGTAATAAGCTCGACGGTGCTGAACCGGAGGTTCGGCACTTATCAGGGTTTTGATCGTTATTATGACGAGTTTGAGCAAACTATCGAGGGTAAGGAAAATCAAGAACGCCGAGGAGAAGAAGCCAGCCGATTCGCCGGCGAGTTCCTGGTCGAACACCAACAGGAACCTTTCTTTCTCTTTTTACACTATTATGATCCCCATACCAAATATGAACCGCCTGAACCCTTTTCCTCCGAATATGCCGATAATCTCTACGCCGGAGAGATAGCTTATACCGACTATTGCATCGGCCAGGTGCTCGAGAAGCTCGAAAACCTGGATTTGCTTGATTCGACCCTGATTATCATTGTCGGGGATCATGGTGAAAGCCTGGGAGAGCACGGCGAAAGCGAACACGGTTATTACATTTATAAAAGCACCACCCACATTCCCCTGATTATCAGACCGCCGGGGCTGAGAAAATCGAAAGAAATTGAAGACGTGGCGACCCTGGTTGACATTGTTCCCACCGTGCTGGGATATCTGGGGATCGATCAACCGTCCCATATTCAAGGGAACGACCTGTCGGAACTTATCCGGGGCCGGGCCGCCGCCAGGGAAAACAGATATGTTTTTACCGAGTCGTTAACACCTACGAAATTCGGCTGCAATCCCCTGCTGGGTGCAGTAACCGAGCAATGGAATTATATTCAAACCACTCATCCGGAACTGTACAATTTTCGACAAGACCCCCTCGAGGCCAACAACCTAATTGAAAAAGAATCCCAGCGTGCCCGACTCATGCAATCCAATCTGCAGGAAATGGTAACTCAAATAGTTACCGTATCCCAGGGTGATAATACCTTGGAGATGGATGAAGAAACCAGAAAACAACTTGAAAGTCTGGGTTATGTAGGAGACAGTATCGTAAATGATACTTTTGAATTCGATCAGGATAAAAAAGACCCCAAAGATTTGATCGTATATTACGAACAGAGGCAGCAGGTCAACTATCTGATAGCGGATGAACAATACGACGAGGCTCGAAAGGCTTGCCAGAAGATGCTGCTGGATTGGCCGGACACTCCCAATACTCATTTTCTCCTTACCCGCATCGCTTTCGCCGACGGCAAATGGGATGAGACGATGAAACACGGCCGACGATACCTGGCCCTGGTCGCCGTAACTATTGAAGAAAATCCTGAAAGTTCCGGCATCGATCCCACCAAACCCATAGCCATGTGCCATAATCTGGTGGCGCGGGCCGCTTATAATCTGAAAGATTTCGACTCAGCCACAGAACACTGGACCGAGGCGCTGCACTTAAATCCAAAATGGCCTGAGGTGCTTAACTACCTGGCCGCCGCCTATCTTGGTCAAAATAAATATGATCCGGCCATTAAACACTGGAATGAAGCCCTGAAACTTAAACCTGACTGGATCGAGGTTCGCAATAGCCTAACGGAGCTTCATAACAAGCTGGCGGAAGCTTTTTACCAGCAAAGTAATATCCAACAAGCCATTGAGCACTGGACTAAATCTTTAAATCAAAAGCCCGACCAGGCTGAAACACATCATAATCTGGCTACCGCCTTTTACCATCAGGCCCGGACCGATCAAGCTTTGCTGCACTGGCATCAGGCGGTGCAACTCAAACCCGATTGGCCGGAAGCGCTGAACAATCTGGCCTGGATTCTGGCCACGATTAATGAGCAAAAATTGCGCAATCCCGCCGAAGCTGTACGACTGGCCCAGCGGGCCGCAGAGCTTACTAAAAATCAAAATCCCGGAATTTTGGACACCCTGAGCGTCGCTTACGCTGCGGCAGGCAATTTCCCCCTGGCAGTTCAAACCGCCCAAAAGGCCCTGAAACTGGCAACTTCCGCAGGTGATGAAAATTTGGCGGATAGTATTCGACAACACCTAAAACTGTTTCAGTCAGGACAAATTTATCTGGAAAAAAAGTGATCAGTTAAATGAACAGAACCAATCGTCTTTTAGTTTGAAGTTGTCTGCATCTTTCTTACTTTTTTATTATCTTTTCCAACTCTTTAATTCTTTCCTGCAGTTTTTTGATTTCCTTTTGCGCCGTCAGCAAAGCCTGATTCTTTTCTTCCAACTGCATCTGAAGGGACTTGATAGTCGCCTCCAATTGCGCCTGTTTATTTTCTTGGGCCTGTGTTTTTATTTCAGCTTGATGAACCTTCCTTTGCATCTCCTCCCTGACTCCGGCATTTTCCTTCTCTATCATATCAAACATTTGTTTAAACATATTTATGGATTCATTCAGTTTCTGCTCGCTTTCTTGCAGTTGTGTCTGGAGGGTTTGTTTTTCCTGCCGGCACTGGATTAACTCCTGGTTTTGGCAGCCGGGGGCCGACCATAAAACGAGAAGGGCCGTACATATTAGGGGATATTTCATATCTTTCTCCTTATGAAATCGGTTTAATTAACATGGCCAACAGCTATGAATAAATATAACGCCGGGAAAACTTTATGTCAAAATAATTGTAAATTACGGCAGGCGTTATCAGATCGCCTCAGGCCTTGACATTTTTTCTTTTCGGACCATAATTAACATAATTATAATCGGTTATGAGATACGTTGGATTTACTTATTACAGGGGCTTTGGGGCATTTGTAATGCTATTAAACGGACAGATTTAGGAGTGTTTTATGAACGTTTTAGAAGCTATTTTAAGCAGGCGCAGCGTGAGGGCCTATGAGAATCGCCCTATTCCCTCCGATACTTACCAACGCCTGCTGGACTCCTTACGGTTTGCACCTTCGGCCTGCAACTACCAGCCCTGGCGCTTTATTCTGGTGCAAAGTGAAGATCTCCGCCGCCAGGTCGCCCAGGGCGCGAAAAATCAGATGTGGATGGCGGACGCCTCCCTGATCGTCGTTGCCTGCGGCAGGCCCAAAGACGCCTATAAATACATGGGTGGTTACGGCAACAGCTGCGAGATCGATATAGCCATCGCCCTGGACCATCTTTCGCTGGTCGCGGTCTCCGAAGGCCTGGCAACCTGCTGGATCGGGGCCTTTGATGAACGGCAGATTAAACATCTATTGCAGATCCCGGACGACGTCAAACCCGTCGCCCTCATGCCGGTAGGGTATCCCAAAACCCCGGACCTGAACCATCCGGCGGATGAGAGCGACCGTAAAAGACCTGATGAGATATTTTCCGACGATTTTTATGCGTGAAACGGATCAAATATCTTATAAAAGTCCAGTTATTTTAGAAATGGTAGGCCCTATTCTCTCTGATTTATATTATTGCTTAACAATTTCTTATTTTTGGTAAAAATTAAACTCGATTTATATCATACAATCAATATAAACCGTAAAATTATTATTATTCTTACCTGAGTAATAAAATTTTTGCTTCTTAGCAAAAAAACGAAGCAGGATGGGAGGGTTCACCCTGCCTCGTAAAAGGAGGAGAAAAGATCTTGGTTAAATTTTTTCCATAATCAAAGAATATTCTCTCATGTATATTTAGACGTTTTTTAAGAAAATTTGTTTCTATTTTAGGAAAATATCTGGAGATAAAAAAACGAAGCAGAACGGGAGGGATCGCCCTGCTTCGCAAAAGGAGTAGAAGAGAACGTACTTAAATTTTTCCTTTTTCTTATCTGTAATTCTAGACGTTTTTCCGAGGATTTTGTTTCATAAAAAATGCATTTTCCAGGGAAAAAACTTGCGGCCGAAACTGGTCTTTTGGGGCGCGTAAGAATTTACGTATCTTAGCTTAACAAAAAGATTTAAAGGCAACCTAAGGGCCTGATTCCCCTTCTGCGGCGCCCGGTCGGGAATATCGCATTAGCGGCAATTCAGGGGGTCACAGCTTCCATCGATTCAATCTTCCGGGCGGCCTTTCGACGCTGGCGCGATTTATCGGGTAGGGCTCGTCTGTCGGTTAAAGCCACTTTTAAGGCTTCTTTGGCGGTCGGCGCAAAGAGATCGGCGCCGATCTCCTCCCAGAGACCTTCGGCGCGATTGAACACCCCACCGGAGAGCATGAAACGGACTTTGGGACAGGAACCAATATCCCGCACGGTATCCATCAACTTGCGCACGCCGGGGGCGCCGGAGGGTTTGGCGCCATAGATGAAGACTATATCAGGTTGAAATTTCGCTATCATAATCATAACTTCATCATGGGGCACGCCGCCGCCCAGAAATCTCACTTCCCAGCCGTCCGATTCGAATAAATCCGCACACATCTGAGCGCCCAACTCTTCCGGTTCATCATCCGCACACAAGATTATCATTTTTAATCCCCGGGGCTCTCCTCGGGGAAGTTTACTCTGTAATTGGTCCACCAGGGAGCGGTTAATTCGGGTCGCCATGTGCTCGGTTATGATGTCTATACGATGCCCTCGATACAGTCTCTCCAGTTCGGTCATCACCGGCCAAAACAGCTCGGTATATATGGTGCTCACCGGGGTTCCGGTCTGCAGCGTCTCGCCAATAATACTGCGACATCCAACGCGATTTCCATCCAGCAGCTTTTCCAGGTAATTTTCCACAATCTCGTCCAAATTCATCTTTCTAATCCCTTTTAAGGCCATCTCGGAGGCATCCCTGCACTCTTTGCATGGGGTGTAAATGCGGCGCTCTTCCTTTCCGCCATATGATTTAGCCGGATTTGATTCTGCATCACCCAGCCTGTCAATTTATCCTCAAATTAGTTAGAATGTTAAGTAGCCGGCATTGCCAGATTACATTATCGTTAATTGGCCTTAAAATTCTTTACATATTCCCTATTTTATCTATTTTACCTATTTTAACATTTAAAGCCGTACTCTACCCATCATTTGGAAATTCAATTTATTCAAAGTCCGATAAATAAAGAACTAATGCACAACAATCGTGATTATAAATTTACGGGATATGATTTCCTAGAATCACAAGTATTGCTTACCTTGATCTCCGGAGTAAGCCTTTATATAAATCGACATAGTTGTTTATCATTACGGAGGTTGAAAATTTCCGGAAGGCCCTGTTTTGCGCCGCCCGGCCGAACCTTTGGGCCATATTCGGATCGATTATCAACTTTTCGATGGCCTGGGTGAGTTCTGTTACATCTTCCAGCGGAGTGAGCAATCCGGTCGAACCATGATCGACAACATCAACCAAACCCTCGGTGCGACGGGCCACTATCGGCAGACCTGCTGCCATGGCTTCCACCGCGGCTAGGGGCAAACCCTCCCACCGACTGGGCATCACAAATATTTCCGCAGACTTCAGCAATCGCTCCACATCCCGCCGGGCGCCGCAAAAACATACCCGATCGGACAATTTTAATTTTAAGGTTAATTGTTGCAGTCGCTGCCGTTCCGGGCCATCGCCGACTATTAATAATTGCAAGTTTAATTTTTTTTCCCATACCAGTTCAGAAAGGGCATTTAACAAAACATCAACGGCCTTAACCGGATCCAGACGCCCCACAAAAACGAGTGTTTTGCGGGCCGGTTTCAGGCCCAAATCGGTCAAATTCACCGCCCGGGCGTCTGCAAATCTTCGGCAATTGATGCCATAGGGTATGATACGCAGTCGGGCCGCGGGGATATGGGCCAGGCGTTCCACATGACGACTCACCGATTTTGAAACGCAAACGGTAGTGCGGCTCCATCGGCAGGTCAGGTTTTCCGCCGTCAGATGCCAGAGTTTGCCCCGTTCCGCCGTGTGAATGGAGGCAAAAACGCAGGGTACATCGAGAAAACGCCCCACTATACTTCCCACCACGTTGGCATGCACCAGGCAGCAATGCAAGATATGCGGTTGAAAAGCGCCAATCACCTTAGCCAAACGATAAAAAACTCGTATATCCCATGGTCCCCGAGCCCCCAGGCAATGAGTTACTATACCATGCCGCCGGATTTCCTGAGCCACCGGTCCTTCTCGCGCCAGACAGGCCACCCGAACCTGAAAGGTATCTGTATCTTTTCTTGTAACAATCGGTTCGGCAATGGCCCCCGACGGACAAGACGATTCCTGAATCTGCTCAGCCCCGGATGGAGACCCCACCGCGGCAAGGCCCCCGGCCAAATCTTTTACAAACAACGGGACTCCGCCTATCTCCAGGTCGGTCAGCAAAATAAGCAATCTAATTCTCATAGCGCCGGCCAGAATAACAGAAATCCCCGGCATAAACAACCAGCGATGGACCCGTCCGTCTTAACATGCAATTTGGTCATATAAACCATCTTTGAATAATTCACTAAAGTTTGGCAAAAGTCGCGTAATTTTCAAAATCAGCATTGGGGTATTTCCCGGACGTTCCGTTCCAGGAGGATTTGGATATTGGACCTTAAGGCAAGGACGCTTTATATTCCAGGGGGCCGCTTGATACAAAATAATTATCGGTAGCGGCCTTTTTTTCTTCGCCATATAAAAAAAGCCGGCAGGGCCAAATAGAATATACTCACCGGTTCGGGGATGGGGGCCAAATCAACCTGCAACTCCCACCGGTGAAGAAAGCCCGTATCCGCTAAAGCACCATCAATATCATATATTCGCAAGGTCCATTCACCATAAACATCCCAACTGTTAAACTGTGAGAGTGAATACTCCTGAGCAGGCTTAAAACGACCCGTATAGGGCGGAACTCCTTCACCTAATTTCAATTCGGCACTATCATCAAAAATCGTGCCGTACATATTTGGTCTATGGATGCCTTTCCAAAGGGATTGAGCAAGTTCATCATCCTTCAGGATTATATTATCGCCCTGAGGTGCGTCTAAAAATATCCAGAGATCGCTGACCTCGCTATGAGTGATATCCAGATAAACATCGATATCAGTAATGATACCGTGCTCATATACATTCAAGGTCACCGGTTCCATCCAGGCCCGGCCGTCCCCAAAGGCGGGAATGCGTTGCTCACATTGCCGGGTGAAAATCTCTCTTCCCAGGCAGAAATCCTCCCCCCAGCGTCCGCATAAACATATTATCACCACCACCCCGGCGGCTAATTTGATTTGGCGCTCGTCCACAATCCAACCCAATTATTATAACTGAATTTGAAAATATGTTCGGCTAATCATCGCTGCTATAGCAACTCTGATAAAAGTTGTCAAGAGAGAAAACAAGTGCAAATATTAACGTGAATTATTAATTGACCGCAAGGCTGAAATTACGCCTCAAAAATCCCGGCCCACACCCGGAAAAGGCCCGGCGGGAGGGCAGTTAAAATAGGGCAAATATATTTCGCGCTCAATAATATAGTGGTATGATTATCGGAACTTGGGCACTTATGAGCTACTCAATATGACTTTTTAATCCTACCGCCGATTTCCCAATTCAACTCAATTACCAACAAATCCATGATGATCCCCACGTAAAAATAATAAATAAAAATTTAATTACCTTCAGGCGGTTGGTTTAGAGGCCGCCAAATCCCTGAATTTCCTAATTCCTTGTAAATAAAATGTTTATAACTCACATCGCCACCGCAGCCCTTGTTTTGCCCTCTCTGGAAGCAGAGAAAAGGCGCCCCAGGCGCGGTCCCTGGGGCTTTCCCTGGAGGCGAGGGGAATCGAACCCCTATCTGCGCGATGCGACCGCGCCGTGCTCCCGTTACACCACGCCCCCAAAAACGGCATAATTATAACAGGACTACCTAAAAAAGCAATCGGTAATCATAAATCCTTTATTAAGAAGAATATAGGAACGCAAGCCCCTGTTTTTTCCCCCTGGTTTATACGAAATCAGGCAATTTATCCATAATTTATATATGCTCCTTTAACAAATGGGTAGAACAATACCTTAATATCATGGATATTTTATAGGTTCCGGGTCGGGCTACTAAAAAAAAAATTTGTCTAAATTAAGCAAATAATAGGTATTTTGGGCCCGGGAGAATTCCGATAAGGTATTCAAAGGCAGGAAGTTAGGCGGCGTCGGCGATATTTGCCGGGGCCGCGGCCACCGGCGGCGGCGGATAATTCGCAGGGTCGGCGGAAAAAATCTCCAGAAAACCCTTGACAGACTCCGGCGGCGGCGGTAACATACACTTAAATCTTAGAACAGTTATTTTGCAGCCTTCATAGGAGGAGGCCTATTCAGGCGAGTTCGTAGCACACAACATAAAGCTACGCGGGTCAACTTCTTAAATCCGTAGTGAGCCGAACGTACGGCAGTTGCGCGGCGGCAGGGGTCGCCGGTGTCGGCGTGGGTTTAACAGGCGGCAGAAGGGACGGCCCCGGCAGAAAAGGCGGTTTTTCAGGCCGAGAGCCTCGGCCGAGAGCAATAAAACGTTGTTAACTTATATTCTCAATTTTTGCAAAGGCAGGTTGCCAGGTAAGGAGACGAAAAGATGGAACGGAAACAAAGAAGGTTGTTAATGGTATTAGCGATGGCGTTGGCGGTCGGCATGGCGACATCCGCGGCGCAGG
>Ga0111186_1107_pt1 | contig 13720 bp, 11 predicted proteins | sample DeeMarSWOR324_28_FD_80243 | JGI IMG/M metagenome (GOLD analysis project Ga0111186, IMG submission 80243) | Phycisphaerae bacterium SM23_30 | reverse complement strand
CCGTCAAACTCCCCATGGACCGCGGGGAAGGCCAACGCTGGAACCTCGCCCCCGGAAATCTTTACAGCACCCCCCAGAAAATCCTGATCGACCCGGCAAAAAACGGCATAGTAAACATCAACCTCGATAATGAAATACCGCCCATCCCGCCCCCGGCCGACACCAAATATATCAAACACATAAAAATTCAAAGCCGCCTGCTCACCGAATTCTGGGGCCGCCCCATGCATCTGGGGGCCTGTATCCTGCTGCCCGAAGGCTTTGACGAACACCCCGAGGCCCGCTATCCCTTGATTATTAATCACGGCCACTTCCCCTATACCTTTGGCGGTTTCCGCGAAACGCCCCCCGATCCGGACCTGGAGCCAACCTACAGCGCCCGGTTCGACTGGTCCGGTTATAATATCACCCAGCAGGAGTATGCCTATAAATTTTACCGGTACTGGACCGCCCCCGACACCCCCAGGATGATCATTATCGTCATTCAACACGCCAATCCTTATTACGACGATTCTTACGCCGTCAATTCGGCCAACCTGGGCCCCTATGGCGACGCCATCACCTATGAGCTGATCCCCTATATCGAAAAGGAATTCCGCGGCCTGGGCGCCGGCTGGGCCCGCTTTCTTTACGGCGGCTCCACCGGCGGCTGGGAGGCTTTGGGCGTCCAGATTCTTTATCCCGATGAGTACAACGGCTGCTACGCCGCCTGCCCCGACCCTATCGACTTTCGCGCCTATACCGTGGTCGATATCTACCAGGATAAAAACGCCTATTATCTCGACGAACAATTCAAACGCACCCCTCGACCCGGGAAAAGAGATTGGCTCGGCCACGTCAGTTGCACCCTAGACCAGATAAACCGCCGTGAACTTGTTATCGGAACGCATTCCCGTTCCGGCGACCAATGGGATATCTGGGAGGCCGTCTATTCCCCCGTCGGACCGGACGGTTATCCCCGGCGCATCTGGGACAAAATGACCGGCGAGATCGATCCCGAGGTCGCCGCTTATTGGCGAGATAACTATGACCTCCGCTATATCCTCGAACGCGATTGGGCAACGCTCGGGCCTAAACTGGAAGGCAAAATCCATATCTATTGCGGCGATATGGACAATTATTACCTCAACAATGCGGTCTATTTAATGGAGGATTTTCTCGAAAGCACCCAGAATCCTTATTATAACGGCGAAGTTGATTACGGCGATCGGGCCGAGCACTGCTGGAACGGCGACCACAATCAGCCCAACGCCATCTCCCGCCTGCGCTACCATCAAATGTTTATGCCCAAAATCCTGGAAAGGATCCTGCATTCCGCCCCCACCGGCGCCGACCTCACCAGCTGGCGCTACTAACAGTCGTAGCAATATGGATGTAATGGTGCTGGGTGCCATGCCCACGCTGGCGTGGGCATGTGAACTTAACCCCCGACGTAAAGTCGGGGGGTGTAACCTGTGTATGCCAAATTAGTTACGAATTACCCCCTCATTTTACATGAGGGGCTGTTTGAGTTATCCACAAATACAAATTACTATACCATTGAATTACCCAAAGCGCCCGCTGTCATTCCGAGCGCCGCGCAGAATCTCATTTGACATTCGTAATTGAATCGTCATTAGGGCTTTGTTATTCGTCATTATAAAGTCCCCTCTGGAGGGCCTGTCGATTTAAGACCGCAAAATACCATCAGCGTCAAATTATGCACAATAATTGCTTTGCGACATTAATAACGGTTGTCTATGTACCCATTGATAAGCGAGGGAATCTTAACATTCCATTTATCTATGGGGGATTATCAAATCCAGGCGCATTTTTCTCCTTAGCTCTTTCTAGGCCGATAACGCGGCTAACGACCGGCGGATGTTAATAATTTCACTCACCAACCGCTTGAGATTGTAGGCGGTGCAGGCCCACAGCCATTCGGTGCGCACTTTTTCCAGGCCTCTAAGCAAAAATTGGCGCAAACCCATACAAGATTTTATGAGGCCAAACACGCCTTCGGTATAACTAAGTCTTCGTTTCGACAATTTTCGGCCCAGAGGCGTCTGCGTGCGGGCGCGGGATTGGTCCCGCAAATCCTCATAAGCATCACGACAGATCGTTCGGTGTGCGTTATTTCCTTTAATACAGTCACCGGCTAAGGGGCAATTCGCACAACCCACGCCGCGATAGTGACGCAAGCGCACGCCCACGCCCGTCTTTTTGCGGATGCTATTACGATAATGATCCAGTTTTTTACCCAGGGGACAGTAATAACAATCGGTTTGCGCATCGTAGATAAAACATTCACGCGCCAGGGTCTTGTTCTGGGGACTGCGGGGCAATTTCGACCAATCGGCTGGGGCAACGGCCTGGGTGGGATCGGCCCGAACCGCGGGATTATCCTGGGTTTTCACGCCGGTCTTGACCGGCATATAAGCTTCCACACCGCGTCGGTCAAGTTCAGATAAGACCGCGCCGGTGGAAAATTTGGCATCGGCCGCCGCCTGTTCGGGTGGCTGTCCATAATCATCCTGGATCCTATCCAGCATCCCCTCGACACAAACCGCCTCGTCACTGCTATTGATGACGTCGGCATCAAGAATAAGACCCGCCTCAGCATCGACCGCCACCACCGGAGTATAGTTGGGAGCAAAACCACCTTCTTTATTGGGCATGACGCGAGAATCCGGGTCCGTTACCGAAACGTGAGCCGGTTTCTTGGAACTGTCGCTACGGGCCTGACGATTCCGATCCGTTTGCTCGGCCACCTCCTGAGCCTTTTTCAGCAAGGCGCGACGTTTTTCCAGTTGCCCCAGTTTCGCCGGTAGCCGATTGGGGCTGACCGAGGCGCCAAATAAATCGGTTTCCTTTTGATCGGCATCGTTGGCTTCGGAAAACATTTTTTCGATCTGCTGGTCCAACTCGGCAATACGAGATTCAATCGCAGAAGCGGTAGCACCGTCGCGATTACTATGGGCTTTGATGCGCGTGCCGTCAAATAACACCTGATTGAGCCGGGTCAACCCGATCCTGAGCGCCAGGCGGCCGATCTGACGGAAGGTACCTTTGAGTTCGGTTTCAAATTTGGTCCGGAAGTGGCAAAAAGTGGAATGGTCGATTTTTCGCCCTTGAGCCAGCCAGATATAGTCTAAGGCGTTATGACAGGCCCATTCCAGCCGCCGACTGGAACGTATCCCCATGCTTAAACCATACAAAATAACCGAGGCCATCACCTGGGGCGGTATCGGCGGCTGACCGCGTTGGCCTACATAGCGACTGTTCCAGTCCGACCAGTTGCGCTGCGACAATATCTCGTCAAAGAGCCGCACGGGATGATCTTGGTCGATACAACTGTCGAGGGTGGGGTTAAATAACAGGGTTTGATGACGATCCAGAACCTTTTGGGCCCAACGTTTCATAGAATTTCCTCCATGAAATTACTTGTATGATCCATCATGTACCTATTATAATCTCTCATTATGAGATCATCCAGCGTATTCGATTAAATCGACAGGCCCTGGAGAGGGGATTTAGGGGTGTGTTAATTATTTTGGGATCAATTATGTGTGGCCGATTTGCTTTAACTATTTCACCTGCCGCTTTAGCCAGGATGTTTCAATTGGACGATGTAAGCCCCCTGGAAGCCCGCTACAACATCGCCCCTTCGCAGCCGGTGGCTTCGGTCGTTCAGGATATCGAATCTTCCCGCCGGCGGCTCAAAACGTTCCGCTGGGGCCTCATCCCCCCCTGGGCCAAAGATCCCGCCCTCGGCAGCCGCCTGATTACCGCCCGCTCCGAGACGGTCGCCGAAAAACCCGCCTTTCGCGAGGCCTTTAAGACCAGGCGCTGCCTCATCCCCGCCGACGGCTTCTTCGAATGGCAAAAACAAGCCCCCCGCAAACAACCCTACTTCATCCGCCTCCGCGACGCCGAGGCCCTGGCCCTGGCCGGCCTCTGGCAAAGCTGGAGAGCCCCCGACCGGACCACCATCGAATCCTGCACCATCCTCACCACCGCCGCCAACGACCTGATGCAGCCCATCCACAACCGCATGCCCGTCATCGTCGATCCGGCCGACTATCAGCTCTGGCTCGACACCGCCGCTGCCAAACCTCAATTACTCCGGAAACTATTTACCCCCTTCCCCGCCGACAAAATGACCGCCTACCCCGTCAGCACCGTCGTCAACAACCACCGAAACAACACCCCCCAATGTCTGAAGCCAATTGAATCCGACAACCCCCCTGATAACATACTTTTCCATGATTAGCCGCGGTAGGGGGGTTGAGCGGGCACGTGGACAAGGTTATAGTACCCGGTGCCATGCCCACGCTTGCGTGGGCATGTTTCCGAACGGTAGGGGGGTTGAGCCCTATTAGATTGGATGATATAATTTAACCGGACTTGAGCAAAATTGCGGTTAGGCATATATTATTTAAGAAAATCGTCTGGGAGATTTAATTAAAAGTAAACCCGAAAGGTTTTTTATGAAAGAAACCAAAGTTAAAAATATTTACCCTGCCGATCCGTCCAGCGAATGTGGCCGACCGTTATACGACGCCCGTGTCTCTGCCGGCTTTCCCTCGCCGGCCGAGGATTACCTCGAAGGCCAGCTCGACCTCAACAAGCACCTCATCGCCCAGCCCGCCGCCACCTATTTCGTCCGCGTCACCGGCGATTCCATGATCGACGCCGGCATCCACTCCGGCGACCTCTTGATCGTGGATCGCTCCGCCGAGCCCAAAGATAAAGACGTCGTCATCGCCAACCTCGACGGCGAACTCACCGTCAAACGCATCCGCCTGAGCCGCGGCCAGATCACCCTGATGCCCGAAAACAAAAACTATCGCCCCCAAACCCTCCGCCCCGATATGCAGCTGGAAATCTGGGGCGTCGTCAAGCACGTAATCCATTCGTTTTAATATGCTTACTTAGACATGTTTGCCCCATTTCTGGGTCTTTTATACACAGCTATACCGGAAAAAATATACTTGTAATTACCTTTAATATCAGGTAAAATAATATCGTGATTAATGATGGATCAGCTATAATGAATTTACCCTTTTATAAAGTTAATCGTGTTTATTTATACCTGCTTTTTATTCTATCAGGTCTTTTGATTGCTCCCGTGAAAACATTTGCCACAAATTACTACCAACAAGATTTCGAAGCAGACCTGGGCGGTTTTGTCCTGGACAACGCCATCGGCTTGGGCCACGGCCTTTGGCACCGAACCGACAAAGCCATTGCCTCCCAGCCCGGACATAGCCTCCCTTATATACTATATTACGGCCTGGACGATCCCTGCGATTACAACCTTATCGATCCCATCAGAGGACCGATGGCTCATCAGGGCCGGGCTATCTCACCTGTCATCGACCTGACGACGGCATCGGCGCCCTTGTTCTTGGAATTTCGCTATTATCTAGAAACCGAAAACGATCCCAACTATGACCGGGCTGCGTGGGAGATTTCCGCCGATGGCGGGCCATTTGAACTGCTCGCCGGTCAACGCGCCGGACTTATCGATCCCAGCGGCCGCTGGCAAAAGTGCGTGATCAACTTGAGCAACTGGGCCGGCTGTTCTATTAAACTACGCTTTGGCCTTAATACGGTGGATGATTATGCCAACGATTTTACCGGCTTTGCCGTTGATGATCTATTGATCCACGATGGCTCCGAACCTGTCCATTTCGAAAACGCCATCCTCGAGTCGGCGGTTGAAACCGAACTGGGCATTTCCAACCCGACGGCAGCGGATATGACAAATCTGATGACTTTGAGGAAGCCTTATCGGAGTATCAATAGTCTGGTGGGTTTGGAATATGCCTTGAATTTGCAGGAACTTAGTATTTACACCAATTCAATCAGTGACATCTCGCCATTGGCAGGACTGACCAGCCTCGGGGACCTTAATCTGTATAACAATCAGATAAGCGACTTTTCCCCTCTGGCAGGCCTAACCAATCTCTGGAGGTTACTGCTGAGCTCTAATCAAACCAACGACCTTTCGCATCTGGCGGCTTTGACCAACCTGCAAGAGCTTTTTCTTAATTTCAATCAGATCAGCGACCTTTCGCCTCTGGTGGGATTGACCAAACTTCAGAGGCTTTATCTGCATTCCAATCAGATCAGCGACCTTTCACCTTTAGCGGAAATGACCAACCTATATGAGCTTGATCTGGATTTCAATCAGATCAGCGACCTTTCACCTCTGGCGGATATGACCAATATGCAGACCCTTGATCTGCATTCCAACAATATCAGCGATCTTTCACCTCTGGCAGCCATGACCAAACTACAGATGCTTTATTTGAGTTATAACCAAATTAGCCAACTCACGCCCCTGGCGAATCTAACCTACTTGCAGGAACTTTATCTGTATAACAATGAAATCAACGATCTGGCACCCCTGGCGGGCCTGATCAACCTGTATTGGTTAAGTTTAAACGAAAATCAGATCGGCGACCTTGCGCCATTGTCAGACCTAAACAACCTTCAGTGGCTTTCTGTGAGTTATAATCAGATCAGCGATCTTTTTCCGTTAGCGGACCTGATCAACCTGCGTAGACTTTCTCTGGATCATAATCAGGTCAGTAACATTTCACCCTTGGCGGCTATGAACAATCTGTATGAGCTTCGGCTGGGACATAATCAGATCATCGAGCTGGAGCCCTTGGCGGACCTGACCCATCTCCAGGTGTTGTATCTGCGGTTCAATCCTCTTAATACACCGGCATATTGTCACTGGATACCCATCATTCAGGCGAACAATCCGGGGATTAAGATTATTCAAGAATATAACTCCAATATTTTGACAGATGATTGTTCTATAACTTTGACGGAATACGCGGTATTTGCCAACCAATGGCTAGCTCGCACCTGTACCGCCGAAAATTCCTGGTGTTACTATGCCGACCTCGACCATGACGGTACGGTTAACCTGGTTGATTTCGCTATCCTGGCGGGTCTCTGGTTGCGCTAAAATAAATGTAATTCATTATCCATAAATAACTTATAAATAGTCCACTTGCCTGCCGCATCAATTTTTTCACAGAATCACCCGAAAAATGTTTGCTTTCTCACGCCAAATATGTTAGGTTTTTGTTAGGTATGGTGAGATAACCATCGATTAATTGGGCGCCACGCCCGCGCCGGCGCGGGCGTGTTTGAGATCGAGCGATCAGCAGGGCCAAACCCGTTTGGCCGCGCCAACCCCGAACGTGCCGGTTAATGCTCTTGAAAAAAACATACGCCTTAATTGACTGCAACAATTTTTACGTTTCCTGCGAGCGGGTCTTCGATCCGCGTCTGGAGAACCGCCCCGTCATCGTCATGAGCAATAACGACGGCTGTGTCGTGGCCCGCTCCGACGAGGTCAAGGCCCTGGGTGTTGCCATGGGCGTGCCCGTCTTTAAGATACGCGACCTGATAGAAAGACACCGCATGGTGCTTTACTCTTCCAACTACACCCTTTACGGCGACATGTCCCGCCGCGTCATGAAGACCCTGGCCGGGTTCACCCCTGACCTGGAGATATATTCCATCGACGAGGCCTTTCTGGACCTGTCGGGCTTTGGGTATAAAAACCTCACCGACTACGGCCGCGTCATCCGCCGCACCGTCAAGCGCTGGACCGGCATCCCCGTCTCCGTCGGCATCGCCCCCACCAAGACCCTGGCCAAGATCGCCAATCACCTCGCCAAAAAATCCCCCAAAGCCGACGGCGTCCTCGACCTGACCGACTCGCCTTACCTCGATCACGCCCTGGCCGCCGTCGGCGTCAAAAACGTCTGGGGCGTCGGCCCCGCCCACGCCCGCCGCCTGCGGAAGATCGGCATCGAAAACGCCCTCCAGCTTCGCGACGCCGACGACCGCTGGGTCCAGAAACACATGTCCGTCGTCGGCCTCCGCACGGTCTATGAACTCCGCGGCCGACCCTGTTACGATCTGGAGACCGCGCCGGCGCCCCAGAAAGGCCTCGCCTGCTCCAAATCCTTCGGCCGACCCGTCGAATCCCTCGCCGACCTGGCCGAAGCCGTCGCCCTCTACGCCACCCGCGCCGCCGAAAGGCTCCGCCGCCAGAAGCTTGCCGCCGGTGCCCTGTGCGTCTTCGTCATGACCAACCTCTTCAGCAAAAAGGACCGGCGCTACTTCAACAGCCATACCACCGAACTGCCCGTCGCCACCAGCGACACCGCCGAACTCATCTCCTATGCCCTGGCCGCCCTCGAAAAAATCTACCGCCCCGGCCATAAATTCAAAAAGGCCGGCGTCATCTGCGACCAGCTCACCTGCCGGAACAAGATCCAGCTTAACCTCTTCGACCCCGTGGACCGCCCCCGCTCCCGACGCCTCATGCAGACCCTCGACGCCGTCAACGCCCTCTACGCCCCCGACACCCTCCGCTACGCCGCCGCCGGCCTCGACCGACCCTGGAAAACCCGCTTTGAAAAACGCTCCTGCCGCTACACCACCAACTGGAATGAACTGCCCCGGGCCAAAATTAGCCTGCAACCTTCATAAGGTCAATCTATGAAAAAAATCGAGCTGCAGGTTGGGGCTTTGCCCCGCGCCTTAATTAACCGTTGCATCGTACTAACATTTTGCTTTAATGGTAGCTGTAGGTTGGGGCTGTGCCCCACGCGTTAACTACCGGTTGAATCGTTCCAACATCTTGCTTCGGCGGCAATGATGAAAAGACACAGCATCCTCAGCAAATGCCTTATCATTTACGGTCTGATGATGGCTGGCGCTTTCTTTCTTATCTTCATCCCCAACCGGGCCATGATCCGCATCAGCTCATATTGCGGCCTGCCCGCCTTTGAAGTCACCCCCATCTTTGAATACCTGGCCCGCGGCATGGCCGCCCTCTGCTTTATGTTCGGCGTGTTGCTGATATATATAGGCCTGCATCTGGCCCAACACTTAAAATTGGTTCGCTTCCTCGGATGGTTCGCCCTGTTGACTTTGCCGTTGGTTGTCTTTATCCACGCCAAAGTCTCCACCCCCTTCTGGTGGAAAGTCGGGGATATAGCCGGCGTTTTACTGCTGTGCCTGCTCTGTTTGGCCGCCCCCAAATCCCTGCAGAATTCACAATCGCCTGGAGACGGCGAATCGCTATCAGGAAATGATGCCAATTGTGATATTTAAGCGCGCTTTAAGGCGGCAGCTTCAAACCCCATAAGGCCCGCCCAGGGCGCTGTCGCATCCTGCTATGATCCATTATCGGCCCCTGTTCCCAATGCCGAGTCTAAAAACTCGACGACCATCGACCCCACCCCGCTGGCGTTGGTCAACACCTGGGAATATTCCGAACCGAGTATGGCAATTTGGGTCTCGCCGGGGGCATATTTCGCTATGCCCGCCGCCCCTTCTTTAACGCTCATCTGATCCTTGCGCGAAAAAATCAGCAGCGACTGATTCTCGCCTAAGGATTCCGCCAGCTCCCAACTGCTCAACTGCCGGTCGTGGGCGCGAAAGTAAGTTTTATAACCTAGCACATAGGCGGTGCTGAAAAAATCGCCTATCATCCCCACCTTCGACAAACGCGTGGACACGGCCGTTTGTAAATCTTTCTCCACCCCGGCGATCACAATGGCCCGGATGCTGTGATCCAGGGCCGCCGCCCCCAATGCCGCCACGCCCCCCACGTCCTGGCCGATCACCGCGATCCGCTTGGGATCCACGCTGGGTCGGCCCGCCAGATAATGCACCGCCGCCAGCACGTCTTTACGCTCCCGCAGACCGTAGCTCAGGGCGTCCCCCTCGCTCAGTCCGCAGTTGCGAAAATCAAATAGTAAAACCTCGTACCCGTTGCGGTTCAAATATCCCGCCATCGGCAAAAGCTGGGCTCGATTGGATCCCAGCCCATGGCAAAGCACCGCCCCCGGTCGCTGGCGACGCAGGGCTTGTTCGCCTTCATAGGCGACCTCATCCGCGTTCAGGGAAGGGATAAACCATCCCCGCAAAAGCGTCCCGTCTTCGCTCCTGAATTCCACATCTTCATAATAGAGCCGCAGCCCCTCCGGAAAACTGTTGATCTTCATACGGCCGGTATGAACGCTCACCCACACCAGAATCGCCGTGCAAACCACCACCAACGCCGGCAGGGCCACCGCCCGCAGCAGCGCCTCTCGCCCCACACGCCAGAGGTAGTACCATCTTGAACGGCGCCGGGAGGGATTGCCTTGCTCCAGCCGACGCGGAAATTCGTCTTCTGCCTCTCCCCACAAGCGACGATAACCCGCTGCGCTGAATACCGGAAAAAATAATATCCCCGCCAACTTACCCAGAACCTTTTTCAGCATCCATCCCAATCCGCCCAATAGCTTATGGGACCATTTATCCTTGGTACGCTTTTTCATAGTACCTCCTACTTTGTCACGCTCCCTCCCCGGGCGCCGGGGCAAAGAGTCTCTTTTATAAATTTCATCTTATGCAACAAAAAAGTGTAAAATATATTACCCCGCCCGGCAAACCGCCCCCTCATAAATACCCCTTGAATAATAAGCTAAAATGGAAAAAGAGCAAAAGCTAGAGCGGTTGCGCCGATTGCAGCGAATATTCCGGCGCCGCCTTTTGGTTGGGTTCTTGCGGCAAACGTTCATGCAAGCGCATCGCCACCCGGCATTGTCCGACCTTGTGGTCGTCAACCCGGATCACTTCGGACCAGTGGTAATAACTTTCGATCTCGAAACGGTCCGACGTGTCGCACGGATAGGTGAACCGCGTCAAGACATGCTGGCCCACCCGGGGACTTTGATCCTCGCGGATGAAAAAACTTACCCCGCTGCGGCTTAAATCGGCTATCTTGCCTTGATGCAACTGTCCGTACTGTTCAAATCCGAACCACAAGGGCCAGGAAAATCGTATCCGCTTCTCGCGCCTTCGCTCGTGGGGATGACTCATCTGCCTCCCTCCTCCTTCTGCCAATATCGATTGAGAGTGATCCTTTGCCAAAAGTACGGCCTTTTTAATTTTTCTTCGGAATTTCCCCTGCCTGAATTTACTACATTTTTTAAGATGATCCCCCCTAATCGCCCCTTTCGCCCATTATCCGGGTCTAAAAATTCGCCCTGCGGATTTCGTCATCGGTCATTATGAAATCCCCTTCCCTTTTATCCCCCAACCCCTAATCCCTGACCCCCCAATTACTCTATCATCGTTCGCACCATTTCCAGCTCTTTTTCCAGGTTCTCGCAGACATCGTCCAGATCGTTGCGACTCAAACCCACCTCTTCCAGCAGCTCATCGGTAATCTGCTCCTCTTGCGCCGTTATCTTCAATCCCAGTTCCTGCTGCACGCACACCGCGTCGGAAATATAGCTTATCACCGCCAGCAGCCGATTTTCCTTGGCCAGTTCCGTCGGACGGTGGTGATAACCGGTCACGTATTGAAAAGAACGCGGAAATTTCCAGCGCGCCGCCAACGCCATGCCTATCGTCTGATGGTTCGCTCCGATAACGGCTTCTTCCGCCTTGTAAAAGGGAATGCCCGCCTTGGCCTGCTGGACAATCTCCAGCAATTTATCGCCCCGACTCTGCATCACCGCCACCAAACCGATATCATGGATCAATCCCGCCAGAAACGCCTCGTCCGGCAGCGCCAGCCCGATCTTCATCGTCAGCAGCTTATTTGCCGCCCCCACCGCCACGCTGTGCGTCCACAGGTCTTTACCGGTAAAATCATCGCATATCACGGTGTTCTTGAACATCTTGGAAAGGGACGCCGCGATCGCAATGTTTTTCACCGCGTTCAGACCCAGCAGCATGATCGCCCGATCAATACTGCCGATCTGGCCCGGCAGCCCGTAAAACGCCGAGTTCACCACCCGCAGCACCCGCGCCGATAACGATGGATCGTTGCTGACGATCTCGTGCAGATCGTGCGCCGTGCTCCGCGAATCCTGCACCACCTTCACGATCTGCATCGTTACTTCCGGCAGGGTCCCTACTTCTATGGTTTGATTGGCTATCGTTGTCGCTGTTGATTCTGTCACTTTTTTACCCTCGAATAGGCTATTTGTTTTTGTCGCAAGCGCTTATCCAACTTGATCTTTGCCAGTATCGACGCGATCCGTTCTCCGCTTCGGCCGGTGCCGTATATCCGCGGCCCTTCGCGCCGCCGGGACCGCTTCCGGTGCAAAATCGCCTCCAACGCCTCCCTCACCCCCTTCACGCCGTATCTGACGTCACGCACATTCGTCCCCCGCTGACGACCCCGTTGCCGGGATCCGACATTGATAACATCGACATTTAAGTGCCCCGCCTCAATAATCCCGCTGGAACTATTGCCCGCCAGCGCCCGCGCCCGCTTCAATAATCCCAGATAAACATCCCGCGGCACGTGCCTGATCGGGTAAACATCCTCCTTGCGGGCCCACTTCTCGATCGCCCGGGTAATACCCGAAAACCCCGCATCCGCGTTGGGATATAAAACCAGTATTTTCAAACCTTTACAAAAGCATCCCCTCAGCGTCTGCTCCATCCGCCGCTCTTCCTCTTCCGCCCTGCCCCCCGCCGGATGTTGCAAAACCACCACATAATCCTCTCTCACGTCAAAACCCGCCCATTGGTTTAATATGGACGCATCCTTACACACCATTTTCGATAAATTATCCACCGCCGGTGAGCCCGTCTGATAAATGCGAAATCCCTCCTCCCCCAGACGCAGGAGGCGCTTTTTGGACCCTTCCGTGGCCGCAAAATGAATCTGTGCCAGCTTGCTGATCGCATCCCGATACGCATCATCCTGCACCCCCGGCGCCAGGTCCCCGCCGTGAATGTGACCCAGCACCAGTTGGCTCGCCGTCGCCGCCGCCGCCCCCGCGAACGCCTCGATCCGGTCTCCCAGTACTAAAACAACCTCGCTTTTCAACCGGTAAAATTCCTCCGTCATTTTGGTAATTGCCCGCCCCAGCCCCCGGCTTTGCCCGATAACATCATCCTTTTCCCCCTGCAGCCTCACCCGCCCGTCTATCCGCCAGCCGTCCTTTTCAATCTCTCTCACCGTAAACCCAAACCGCCGCAATAAATGCATCCCCGTTACAATCAACTGCAACTCGAGCTGCGGATGCCTCTTGATCCCCTCCAGCACCGACCGCAATATCCCATACTCCGACCGACCCCCCGTCACCACCGCCACCCGCCGCCTTCGTTTACCTTTGCTCTTTACCTTTCTCACTTTGTGCGTCCGTAGTCATTCTGAGCGCAGTGAAGTATCTGTTTTAAACAACATCGCTATCTATAATTGCGTTTTGGATCACCTGTACCGTTTAAAATATCGTGTTTCGCTGCACAGCTCACACCAATATTAATTCAAGATTTTTCCAGGTTCGGGAAAAGCCGGCGAATGTCCTCGTGAATTCGCCGGGCGGCCTCCAGGGCGGCAGCGGCATCGTCCGTTGTAACGTGTTGCTTATCGCCGTAATCGCCGAGGTCGCGCAGTTCCCAAAGGGCATCATAATTTGCCCCCAGATCAACGCTCCAGATGCCGGTCCTGACCAAATCACGATGAACGGCACTTCGCACAGCATTGTGTCGCGTGTAAGACTTCCCCTGTAAGACCAAGGCCGCGGAAACACTATGAAAAGCCGCATAATAGGCGCGAGAGGCGGCGTCATCCGGACTTAGCTTCACCAAAGCCTGAGCCGACCGGAGGGCGTTTTCCGCGCGACTCCACAAGTCTCGGGCGTAATCCAGGCTCATAACCGAATCCCTTCCTTTTTAACCTTTT
>Ga0111186_1088_pt1 | contig 13728 bp, 6 predicted proteins | sample DeeMarSWOR324_28_FD_80243 | JGI IMG/M metagenome (GOLD analysis project Ga0111186, IMG submission 80243) | Phycisphaerae bacterium SM23_30 | reverse complement strand
GATCGCATCCGGGGCTGGGAGCGGATCATAGAAAACTACAAGGAAGACGACACCATCACCGGAAAAGTCACCCGCCGCATCAAAGGGGGATTATTGGTGGACGTGGGGGTGCCGGTGTTTCTGCCCGCCTCCCAGGTTGACATCCGCCGGCCCGGCGATATCTCTCAGTTCATCGGTCGCGAAATCGAGGCCCGCATCTTAAAGATCGATCAAGAGCGTCGCAACATAGTCATCTCGCGGCGCCGATTGCTGGAAGAGAACCGGGCCACGGCCAAAAGCAACCTGCTCTCGGACATCGAAGTGGGACAGGTTCGTAAAGGAGTGGTCAAGAATATTGCCGATTTCGGCGCGTTCATCGACCTGGGGGGTCTGGATGGGCTGCTGCATATAACCGATATGAGTTGGGGCCGGGTGAACCATCCGTCTGAGGTGGTGCAGTTGGACCAGGAAATCGAGGTCAAGATCCTCAGCATCGATCAGGAAAAGGAAAAGATAGCTCTGGGGCTTAAGCAAAAGACCGAAAGTCCCTGGGTGACGGCCGAAGAGCGTTATCCGGTAAAAAGCGTGGTCAAAGGCACGGTGGTTAATATCACCAACTATGGGGCCTTTATCCAGCTGGAGGAAGGGGTCGAGGGCCTGGTTCACATCAGTGAAATGAGCTGGACCAAACGGATCAGTCACCCCAGCGAACTATTAGCGGTGGGCCAGGAGATTGAGGTGGTGGTGCTGCACGTTAATCCCGCCAAGCAAGAGGTCTCGCTGGGCATCAAACAACTATCGGAGAATCCCTGGACCCGGGTGGCGCGGAAATATCCCCCGGCAAGCGTGGTGGAAGGGAGGGTGCGTAATTTGACCAACTATGGGGCTTTCATTGAAATCGAAGAAGGCATCGATGGTCTCCTGCACGTCTCGGATATGAGCTGGACCAAGAAGATCGGCCACCCGGGCGAGCTGCTCAAGAGAAACACAACGGTCAAATGCGTGGTGCTGGCCGTGGATGAGGATAAGCAGCGGGTGGCGCTGGGGATGAAGCAGATGACCGAGGATCCCTGGATTAAGGCGATCCCGGAAAAATATATTGCCGGCCAAATCGTGCAGGGCAAAGTCACCAAATTGACCAATTTCGGGGTTTTTGTCCAGTTGGAGCCGGACCTGGAGGGGTTGCTGCACGTTTCGGAGCTGTCGGACCATAAGGTGGAATCGCCTCAGGAAGTGGTTAAGGTGGGAGAGGAACTGGAGGTCAAGATCCTCCGGGTGGACGCCGACGATCGAAAAATTGGCTTGTCCCTCAAACGGGCCCGGTGGGCGGCCGAAGAAACCGAAGCCAAAGAGGAAAAAACCCCGCAACGGGGCGGCCTGGACGGGGCGGCGGGGATGGGAACCGATTATATCGACACCTCCCTGCTGCAGCGAAACGTGCAGCAGGTATCCGTCAGTAAACCCAAAAAGCCCGAATCCCCCCCTAAAGACCCCGAGTTCAAGGTCGAGGAAGGCGCCGAGGTGAAAACGGACCAAGCCGCTGATTTGAAGACCGAGGAAGGCGTTGATTCGAAAGTAGAGGAAGTCACCGAGGTGAAAACGGACCAGGCCGCCGAGGCGAAAACGGACCAAGGCGCCGACGAGAAAACGGAGCAAAGCCCTGTCAAAAGCACCGGCCCCGCTGCCGCCGAAGGTTCGGATATAATCCGCAAATGGGCAACCGGGTCAACCGAAGCGGCAGAATCAATCCCGACCGAGCCGGCCGCCGAAGGTGCCGATAATATTGAGACTGATTCACCGGTGGAGATCGAAAAACCGACTCCAGGTCAAACCGCCGGCTCCAGCGCGGAGTCGGCCGCCCCTGCCGAGACCTCAACCGAAGATACAACGCCGGACGGAAAAGATGCCCTCGAGGTGGAAAACGATGATGCCCCAAAGCAAAACCCTCCCTCGGCATAATCGGGGTTTATGAGGTTTGTTGAACCAGGTTTAGCGATTCAAATTAATGATGTCGGGTTTATCAGCCGATAAAATAAGTTAACCGTATTGGTAAGCGTAAATTTGATGCTCGGCTAAGGGGGTTTGTTAGCTGAGGGAGTAATTTTCACCCACGGGTGGGGGAGGAAAAACCAGTGGTGGAATCAACCTTACAGCTTTATCTTCAGGAAATTAACGCCGCTCCCTTATTAAGTGCCGACCAGGAGAAGGAGCTGGCCCACCGGATAATTGAACTGAACGATCCGGAGGCTCGGGACCGGATGATCCGCAGCAACCTGCGGCTGGTAGTCAACATCGCCAAGAAATACAGTCATCGGGGCATGCCCCTTCAGGATCTGATCGAAGAAGGCAACCTGGGCCTGATGCGGGCGGTGGAAGGTTTTGATCCGTCTCACGGTTCTCGTTTCAGCACCTACGCCTCCTGGTGGATCAAGCAGGCCATCAAACGGTCCCTGATCAACTCGATTCAGCCCATTCATATACCGGCCTACATGGTGGAAATGATCGCCCGCTGGAAACAGGCCACCATTGACTTCGAAGAGCATTTCGGCCGCTCCCCCACCGTGGATGAGATGAGCAGGGCCCTGCAGATTCCGCCGCGCAAGCTCAAGATCGTTCGCCGGGCCGTCAAGGCCTTTACCGCGCCCAGTCAGATGGCCTCGGCCGACGACGCGCCGAGCCTGCAGGAGATGCTGGAGGATGATAGAACCCCCCGCCCCGATGAAGCCGTCTTTAACACCGACGAACTGCAGACCATTAAAAGATTGCTGGATGAAATCGACGAACGGGAGGCGGAAGTGCTGCGGTTGCGTTTCGGGCTCGACCAGGGAGAACCGCTCACCCTCAAAGAGATCGGCAAACTGGTGGGCCTGACCCGCGAACGCGTCCGCCAGATCGAAAAGGAAGCCCTGGCCAAGCTCAACCAGATTCTCACCGCCGATGAAGAATAAGCGAAAATCGCCCTCACTAAGACTGATATAATCCTGACGAAATAACATGTCTGAAAAATTACGCCGCCTTATTCGTAACGTACCTGACTTCCCTAAGCCCGGCATCGTCTTTCGTGATATTACCCCCCTGCTGGCCCACGCCGAAGGACTCGCCCTGGCCGCCCGCAAAATGGCCGATCCCTTCCGGCGACAAATGGTCGATCTGGTCGTCGGCGCCGAAAGCAGGGGCTTCATCTTCGGCGCCCTGGCGGCGCGGGAATTACACTGCGGTTTCGTCCCCGTACGCAAGCCGGGCAAGCTGCCCGCCCAAACCGTCACCGAAAAATATCAACTGGAATACGGCGCCGACCAGCTGCAGATGCACGCCGACGCCCTAAAACCGGGCCAAAAGGTCCTCCTGGTGGACGACCTGCTGGCCACCGGCGGCACCATGCAGGCCTGCTGCCGCCTGGTCGAAAAATTGGGCGGTCATATTGTAGGGATCAGCTTCCTGATCGAATTGGCCTTTCTCCACGGCAGAGACAAACTCATAGAATATCCGGTCCGCGCGCTGATTTCTTACGACACGGAATGATTATCATCTGCTCGGGTCTTCGCCTTCTCAACTTAAAACCCTTGCGGATTGTTCCCGTCGTGTAGATAAGCGTCTGAGCTAACAATCCCCCGCCCCGCATCAGCTAGTTTATTTTAAGCCAATGGGCGGCTATAAACCGGTAGTCGAAGAGATCGACGCAGCCGTCGTGGTTGAAGTCGCCGCGGCGGCAGTAATTATTGGAAGCGTCGCAATTAACGTCGAGCCAATGAGCGGCCCAATAGGCCAAATCCAGAATATCCACCCCGGCGGGACAGAGTAAATCGCCCGCGAGAAACTGCCAGGAAAGCTCAGGATAAACCAGATCATCCCCACACATCCGCCAGTAATCCAAATCGCCATTATATGTCTCACCGACAAAATCCCAGCCGACGTTGGTAAAGGTAGCGCTCTTTTGCAGGTTGGCAGTGGTCTCGGCGATCACATTGGGATCGGAGGTGTTGCCAATACCGTTCAGTCCGGCATTAACTGTTTCATCCCAAAAACTCTTTTGATATGAACGACCCCATAAGTCGTGTCCAATCAGACCCCCGACATCATTTCCCGGCGAAATAACCAGGCCGCAGGCATAACAGTTACTTATTATTCCACTGGTATGGCCTCCGACTAATCCGCCGGTGTAATCTTCGGTGGCCGTCACCGACCCGGAGGCATAACTATTAAATACGTTTCCATAATTTCCGCCCGCCAGCCCGCCGACATTCAATTTTCCTTTAACTTGACCGCCGGCATAACAACCCAGAATAGAGTCAACCGGATCAGGAGGGTAAATCCATGCTTCCGGACCGTTTATTCCCACCAGGCCGCCCGCCGTATATTTACCATACACATTACCAATACTATAGCAGTTAGTTAATACCCCTTCGTTGTTATGACCTATCAGACCGCCGGTAGTTTCTTTACCGGTAACGGTGTTACAGGTATGGCAGCCGGTTATGGATCCAAAGAGATTCCTTCCCACCAGGCCGCCGACGTAAATATTTCCGGAAACACTGCCGCCGACCGAGCAGTTGGTAATGGAACCGTATAAATTTTCTCCTGCCAGCCCGCCGATACAAACGGCGGTAATTATATCTGTTTTAGTCGCCGTTATGCTGCCGACAACGGAACAGTTGACGATAGTTCCCTCATTATAACCTGCCAGCCCGCCAACATTACTGCCCGAACCGGCATCAATGTTCACCCCCACCAGACTCAAGTCCTGTATCCGGGCCTTAGCGCCGACATATCCAAAAAGACCGATATAATCGCTGTCGGTGGAAGTGTAAGTAAAATTTTTAATTTTATAACCGCTCCCATCGAAGACCCCGCCAAAGGGCTTGCTATCGGAACCAATGATGTTGAAAAGGGTCCCGGTGAACATGAACAGGTCGATATCGGCAATAAGTTTGAAATGTTTGGAGTAGTGTTCCGGGTGGAGGCCGATCTGGTACATATCGAAGTCATCGGCGATGAGGAAGGGAGTGTTGGGCTCGCCGTTGCCGCCGTGATATTGGGCCAAGGCCGGCAATGACCCAGGCAGGATATAACTGATTATTATAAGCAGAGTTAACCAATGTCGGCTTTTAAATCGGCAGTTACGATGAATTTCGGATCGAAAGATACGTATATTACGCATAACCTCCTCCCGCTGCTAAGAGTCTCTTAACCTTGGGAGAAAAAACGCCCGCCATAATCCTTCCGTGAGAGCATATCAATTACAACAATATCATACCACATTTTCGGGGTGGTCGTCAAGATGGGCCCGGTAAAATGCGTGATAAACCATCGGCAATCCCTGTCCCGGTGAATATTTTCAATACTTCTTGTTCTAATGGGCTTATGCCCCCAAGAAGTTTTAAGTGTTGCAATTTGAACCGGTTATGATGGTATTCGACCGATTCTAAACGTCTGGCCGTTGGCCCTTTTAAGGAAAATTTCTTGCTTGTGTCTAAAGGATAAAGTATCCTATCTATTTCGTTATGGAAGCATTTTGCAGCCGGTGTTAACTAAATTCTTTCCTGTCAAGGAGGTCCTTATGAGACGCCAAATTCTCTTCTATCTTGTTGTAGGTGGCGTATTTATGCTCTTTTCGGCCGGTTCGCTGCCGGCCCAGCAGATCCCCTCGCCCCGGGAGTATTTCGGCTTTCAGATGGGCGCCGACGGCGAGCTGGCCCCGTGGGATAAGATCGTCGCCTACTTTGAACTGCTCGATGAACGTTCCGACCGGATCACCGTCGAAACCCTGGGCGAATCGACCCTGGGAAATCCTTTTATCCTGGCCTACATATCGGCGCCGGAAAACCTCGCCAACCTCCAAAGGTACCGCCGCATCAATAAAAGACTCGCCGATCCCCGCGGGCTCTCCGACGACCAAATCGAGCAGTTGATCCACAGTGGAAAATACATCTCCGCCCAGACCTATTCCCTGCACGCCACCGAAGTGGGCGGCACGCAATGCGTCAACGAATTAGCCTACGATTTGATCACCGGTGAAGATGAAACCACCCGGATGATCCGCCAAAACACTATTTTTCTTTTGTTTCCCTGCTTCAATCCCGACGGGCTCAAAATGGTGGCTGATTGGTTCTATAAATATAAAGACACCGAATATAACAACACCCGCCTGCCCTATTTGTATCATTTCTACACCGGTCACGACGACAATCGCGATTCCTACCAGTTGACCCAGGACGAATCCCGCCTCTTTGCCCAAATAGTGTACCGCGATTGGGCGCCGCAATCATACGTGGACCATCATCACATGGGAGGCTCCGGCGCCCGCTTTTACATCCCCCCTTATCTCGATCCCATTCATCCCCACGTCGATCCGTTGATCTGGCGGGAGCACCAGCTTTACGGCTCACACATGGCGGTGGCCCTGGAGCAGGCCGACAAAAGCGGCTTCGAGACCGGCGCCCCCTACACCGGCTGGTGGCAGGCCTCCTTCCATATGTCCACCAATTACCATAATATCGCCGGCATGCTCACCGAATCGGCCGGCGCCAACTGGTGCAACCCCGTTTACGTCATGCCCGATCAATTGGGCCCCACCCGCGGCCGACCCGAATACAAACCCCAGATGACCATGCCCCGGCTTTGGCCCGGCGGCTGGTGGCGCCTCCGCGACATCGTCGAACAGCAGATCATCTCTTCCAAGGCGGTCCTGGAGCTGGGCGCCCGCTACAAGGATACCATGCTCCGAAACTCCGTGCGTAAGGCCCTGGGCAATGTCGAACGCGGCCAAAACGAACCTCCTTATGCCTTTATCATCCCCAAGGATCAGCATGATTTCCCCACCGCCGTCAAACTGGCACGCACCTTCCAGATGAACGGCGTGGAAATACATAAACTCGATCAGCCCTACCAGGTCGGTTCTCGTGTGTTCGCCCCCGGCAGCCTCGTGATCTCCTGCGCCCAGCCCCTGCGGGCCTTTGTCATCGCCTTTCTGGAGCAGGTCAACTACCCCGACAACGCCTGGACCCGACAGCACACCACCGGAGACCCCCTCCGCCCCTACGACCTGGCCGGCTATTCCGTCTCCGAACATATGGGCGTGGACGCCATTCCCATCCTCGAACCCCTCCGCTTCGATCCCTCCCTCAAAACCGCCATGACCAAAATCCAAACCGATATTGTCCCGCCCCCCGGCAATGTTATCGGTGTCAGCGGATCTTATCTACTGGAACGCCGCTGCAACGACAGCTTTAAGGCCGTCAACCGACTCTGGAAACAGAACGCCGCTATTCAAGTCGCCCGTCAAGGCTTTGAAAATAATGGGAGATATTTCCCCCCCGGAACCTTTATTGTCCGGGCCGCTGATGCCCAACCCCTCGTCACTAAAATCAGCCGGGACCTCGGCCTGGATTTCACCGCCGCAGAGCCTGGCTCAATACCTGAAACCTTTCAATTGGAGCAACCCCGCCTGGGATTGTATAAACGCTTCGCCGGCGGCAACATGGACGAGGGCTGGACCAACTGGCTCCTGCAGGACTTTGAATTCGAGTTCGACTCGCTCTATAACAAAGACATCCGGGATGCTGCCCTGGCCGAAAATTATGACGTGATCGTCTTGCCCGACGACAGTTACAGCCGCATGGTCAATGGCGATAGCTCCAGCGCCACCCCGCCTGAGTTTCGCGGCGGCATGGGCGATCAGGGCCTCGAAAATATCAGGCAATTTGTCAACAACGGCGGAATATTAATAACCCTCAACCAGTCCGCGGACTTTGCCCGGCAGGTCTTTAATCTGCCCCTCGCCGACACCATCGCCGATGTCCCCAGCCGCGACTTCTACTGCCCCGGCTCCACCGTTAAGTTGAGCGTCGATAACGCCCATCCTTTAGGATATGGTTTACCCCCCAATGTCCTGGGATTATATCGCAGCAGCCCCGTCCTTAGAGTCAGCGCCGGCCGCTTTGACGATAAAATCGGCGTCGCCGCCCGCTATCACCGGGAAAATATCTTACAGAGCGGCTGGCTCATCGGAGAAAAATATCTCTCGGAAAAACCGGCCATCCTCGATTTTCACGTCGGCAAAGGTCGCGTGGCGGTCCTGGCCCTGCCCGTCCAGCATCGCGCCCAGATGCACGGCACCTTCAAGTTCCTCTTTAACGCCGTCTTTTACCCCCCCGCCGCAGAAACCGTAGAATAGTCCACACGTGGGACAAAGCCCTACCCTACGAGGCAAATTACGAATGACGAAATCTGATTAATCAAAAAGAGTTTCATGGATTAAGAATACGCACGAAAAAATGAGGGGTGAAGAGAAATTTGAAACGTAAAATTTTATTTTTTATTTCTTTTGTGTTTTTGATTGTGCTTAAAAATGCTGATCCGTTTGTGGGAATAGATGTAACGGTGACTAATAATAGTTCTGAAACTATATCAGATATCAAGTTAATGTATTCTGGAGGAATGCGTAAAATTGCTTCGTTAAATTCCAATGCCTCCAGAAAAAAACATGTTGATCCTGGGAATGAATCAACTTTAGAAATATCATACATAAATTCTCAAGGCAAAAAATTTGAGAGAGACTTGGGTTTATATTTTGAATCGGACAGCTCAGGTTATATTAATATAGAGATATTTGAGAACGGCGAAATGAGATTTGAAGAAGAATCAAATTATGAACTTGAGTTATGGTTTTTTTGGAAAGTGGCTTGCCTTTCGGGATTAATTATTTGGTTTATATTATTTTGGAAATACCGTAACAGGCGGAAATCACTTCCACAAGTCAGATTAACAAATAATTGTTAAAAAGTAACTTAAAAAGTGGGTTTGACGAATCAAACCTGTTAATTTATAATTACCCTTGCTTTGGAGGTCAGGATGAAAACTAAAAAATATGGTTATATTTTTGCGGCTCTGGTCTGTATTACCCTTTCTTTGAACCTGCATAGTTGGGGCCAGATCACTAGGCCCGTTGACCGGCAGCTTGTTATGGGTCGGGGACAGGCCGCCAGGTCCGTTGACCGGCAGCTTCTTACCAGTCTGCATTCCATCTCCAGTCACGATCTGTATGACTATGTGGCGGAACTAACCTCGGATAAGTATGCCGGACGCCTCACCGGCACCAAGGAGTACGATGCCGCCGCCGCCTGGGTCGCCGAAAAGTTCCGCTCCTGGAACGTCAAACCCGGCGGCGATAACGGTAACTATTACCAGCATTTCGACATCCCCTATACCCTGGTCTTTGAAGGATGCCGGCTTTACCTGCATATTCCCTATAAAGATTCAACCATCAGAAAGTATTACAGCTACGATGACGAGTTCATTCCCGGCAGCACCTCCGGTTCCGGAGAGATTACCGCCGAGGTGATCTACGCCGGCTACGGCATCACCGCCCCCGAATTAGGCTATGACGACTATGCCGGCATAGACGTCGAGGGAAAGATTATTTTAATCGATCGAGAAGTACCGGTATCAACCGCCAAAGCTGAGGTTTTTAAAAAGTGGCGGCCCTACTCCTTCCATCAGTATAAATTATTAAACGCCGTCCAGCACGGGGCCCGGGGGATGCTTTATAATTACGGGCCCATCGGCAACCCCAATAACGCCTACCATAAAGATTTTATCTATACCCACGTGGGCAGCGCAGTGGTGGCGGATTTATTTTCCGGGACGGGACGGGATTACGGCGAAAATCTAGGTGATATCGGATTGCTACTGAAACCGCATTCTTTCAATACCGGCAAGGTCGTTACCATCAAAAACGTCACCGAGCATCATCCGGACGGCAGAGGCAGCAACGTGATCGGCCTGCTGGAAGGAACCGACCCGAAATTAAAAGACCAGGTAATCATTATCGGCGGCCATCTCGATCACCTGGGACGCTGCTGGGAGATCATGCCCGGCGCCAACGACAACGCCTCGGCGGTGGCCGTTATCCTGGGAGTGGCCCGGGCCCTGGCTGAAAGCCCGATCAAGCTCAAACGCTCGGTGATGTTCTTATGCTTCGGGGCCGAAGAGCAGGCGGTTTACGGCTCGGAATATTACCTGAAGAATCCCAAGTTCCCGCTGGAAAAAACTGTCGGCCTGATCAATATGGACGGCGTCGGCTGCGGCGACCGCCTAAACGCCCAGGCCGCCCAGAATTATCCCGCCTTCTGGGAGTTTATCCGGCTCGCCAACGATAACTATATCCACCGCACTATCCGGCCCAGCTCTTTCGCCAATATCGCCCGACCCCGACTCGACGCCGCCCGCTTCATGTGGGCCGGCGTCCCCACCCTCTCCTTCTCCTCGGCCGGGGCGCCTTCCTTTTACCATAACACCCATGATGATCTCTCAACCATCACCCCCGAAATTATGGAAGACCTCGCCCAGTTGATCTTCCTGGCGGTGACTGATATCGCCAACGCCGATAACGTCGATTTCCGCAAAAACCTTGACTCCCGCATCGATAAACCCATGAATCTCCCTTTATTGATCCCCCGAACCATAAAACCTTAGAAAAAACCTGTGGTTGTTTTAATTATTTTTTTTACTCAATTTATGGAGGTAAGAAATGTTTAACCGAGCAGCAATTATTGTAACTGTCGTTTTGTTTCTGGCCGCTTCCGCCGGGGCCCAGTTGAACCCGACCCTCTACTGGACCTTCCTGCCGGAAGATCAGATGGCCGAAATTATCGGCGAGGCCTCCGGCGAAACCGCCTGGAACACCATCATGGAAACCGGCGGCTACAACAAGGATCGTCAGCCGGAAGAATATGCCACCACCTTTTACGAATCCCAGTATGTCCTCGAACAGCTAAAACTTTACGGCCTGCCGGACGCCCAGATCGTACGCTTCCCGGGCCGCACCGTCTGGGACGGCATCAAGGGCGAACTCTGGGAAGTCTCCCCCAGACGCCAGAAGATCGCTTCCTTCCAGGATATGAGAGCGATGCTGGCTTCCGGCAGCCAATCCGCCGATGTCACCACTGAGCTGGTCTGGGTGGACCGAAACTCAAATCTCCAGGAAATGGACCTGGAAGGCAAAATTGTCGTCTCCGAAGGCGGTGTGGGGCGTGGCGGCAGGGGCGGCGGGGCCGGCGGATTATCCGGTGTGGCCGGCTCCGTAACCATCAGCACCTCCCGCAATTATTTCGACCCCCTGCAAATCCCCGCCTCCGGCTCAAGAATAGGAACCTTTGGGTTCATGCTGCCCGTCCGCGAAGGACAGTATCTAAAACAACGTCTCCTCCGCGGTGAAACCATCACCGTCCACGCCCAGGTGGAAGCCACTAACCAACCCTATGATCTGCAGGACGTCATCTGCCACATACCCGGTGAAGATTTAGACACCAATGCGGTTATTTTATCGGCCCATCTCTTTGAAGGCATCACCAAACAGGGCGCCTGCGACAACAAATCCGGCAGCGCCGGCATCCTCGAAGTCGCCCGCATCCTGCACACCCTCATCGAACAAGGACGACTGCCCCGACCCAAACGCACCATCCGTTTCCTCTGGGGTCCCGAATTCTCCGGCACCGGACCCTGGGTCCAGGAAAACCAGGACCTCATGGATCAAACCTTCTGCAATATCAACATGGACATGGTCGGCGAATGGCTCAGCCTCAATAAGGCCTTTATGTGCCTCATGCGGACCACCTACGGCAACCCCCATTATATCAACGACGTCATGGAAAATTACTATCGCTTCGTCGGCGAAGGAAACCGCGAAAGACTTCAAAACCGCGGCAATTTTGACAAAATCCCCCACCGTATCGTCGCCCCCACCGGCGCCGACGAACCCTTCTACTACTCTATCGAAACCCATTACGGCTCTTCCGATCACGAAGTATTCAACAACTGGGGCGTCCAGGTCCCGGGCGTGATGATGATCGCCTGGCCCGACCAGTGGTACCACACCTCCGGCGACCGCGTCGATAAGGCCGATCCCACCCAGATGAAGCGCATCGCCGTCATCGCCGCCGCCGCCGCCTACACCATCGCCAACGCCGACGACGACACGGCCATCAAAATCGCCGGCGAAATCGCCAGTAACGGCACCCGACGCCTCGGACATCAGTTTATCGTCGCTCTCGAAGAGCTAAATAACGCCGACGCGTCAAACCTGGCCGATGCTTATTACCTCGCCCGGACCTATGTCGAGGCAGCCGCCCTTAATGAAGGTGATACCCTCGCTTCCGTGCTGGAGTTGGCCGCCGACAAACTAAGAGTGGCCAATTACATCGCCGACATGCAGGCCACTATCGACTTTATCAGCCTGGCCCACCTCACCGCCCTGCAGTCCCACATGGAGGCGGTGGCCGAAAAACTAAACACCCGCCCCGTTTCCACTGAGCTGACCGACCTGGAAAGACAGGCCGCCGGCATCGTGCCCCGACAAACCCCCAAGGTCACCCAGAACGGCTACAACGGCTACAGCCAGTTTATCAACCAGGTCCCCCAACAAGAACGCGACAAATTCCCCTACGACCGCCGCGCCGCCGGCGACACCACCGAACTCGGACGACTGGTCAACGGCACCCACAGCATCCTGGACATCAAAAAAATGCTCGACGCCCAGAGCGGCAGAATCTCCGACCTGCAGAGCGTCGTCAACTATCTCCAAGTCCTCAAACTCGCCGGCCTGGTCGAAATGTAAAAAATTTATTCCTCAACCCGGAGGGCGAGAGTCAATCCTCGCCCTCCAGACTTAAACGCCGAACCCGCAGCCGCCCTCTATCGGCTTTATAGGTGTCCCAAATGGAAAAAATTACGCGCAGACGTTTCATCGGCACGCTAACCGCCGGCGCCTCGGCCTGGGCCCTGCCGGGCTGCCTGAACGGCTCAAAATGGTTCGGCAAACCGGACGATAAGCCCAATATCATCTACATCTTGGCCGACGACCTCGGCTATGGCGACCTCGGCTGTTACGGCCAGAAAAAAATCCGCACCCCCAACCTCGATCAATTGGCCGCCGATGGCATCCGCTTCACCCGGCATTATTCCGGCAGCACCGTTTGCGCCCCCTCCCGCTGTGTATTATTGACCGGCAAACACACCGGCCATTGTTACATCCGCTCCAACTATGAAATGGGCGGCTGGGGACCCGACGAACCTGAAGGTCAGCTCCACATTCCCGCCGATACCATAACCTTATCCAAATTGCTCCGGAACGCCGGCTATGCCACCGCCGCCGTCGGCAAGTGGGGCCTGGGAGGTCCCGACACCACCGGCCACCCCAACCGCCAGGGCTTCGATCACTGGTTCGGATACCTCTGCCAGCGCGTGGCCCACAATTATTACCCCACCCATCTTTGGCGCAATACCCAAAAGGTCGTCCTCGAAAACGACTATTTCTCCGCCCATCAAAGACTCCCCGAAGATAAAGACCCCTACGACAAGGCCTCCTACGCCCCCTACGCCGGCAAACAATATTCCGTGGACCTGATGGCCGACGAAGCCCTGCAATTTATCAAAACCCATAAAAACCAACCCTTCTTTCTCTATCTGCCCTTTCCCGTTCCCCATGTCGCCCTCCAGGTCCCCGAAGATTCCTTGAAAGAATACCAAAATGCCTTCCCCGAAACCCCCTACCAAGGCGAAAATGGCTACCTCCCTCATCCCGCCCCCCGCGCCGCCTATGCCGCCATGATCACCCGCATGGACCAACACATCGGCCGTATCATGAACCTCCTCAAGCAGCTCTCCCTCGACCAAAACACCCTCGTTATCTTCAGCAGCGACAACGGCCCCACCTTTAACGGCGGCTCCGATTCCGCCTTCTTCCACAGCGCC
>Ga0111186_1086_pt1 | contig 13942 bp, 9 predicted proteins | sample DeeMarSWOR324_28_FD_80243 | JGI IMG/M metagenome (GOLD analysis project Ga0111186, IMG submission 80243) | Phycisphaerae bacterium SM23_30 | reverse complement strand
ATATCGCTCAAGGGATCGAGGTCGAGCTGGTCGATCGCGCCGGAAATCAGGCCAATACCGTCCGGCAGGGCGATAGGCTTAACTTTTGGTATTGCCGTGTAACGTTCTCCTATATTCTCCAGGGCCCCCGATACTATACACCGGGGTTGATGTTCGATCAAAACGACGTACTGTTTGCCGTCGAGGTCCTGCTGGAAGCGCAGGCCGGCGTATTTCTGGTTGCTGGCGGCATAGACCTGGGCCTGGGTGAGGGCCGACCGGATCAGGGTCTTGACCGAGGCGAGGTGATGCGAGTGTATCATGGTGTTGACCGAGGGCATCGTCAGCCCCAGCATCAGGCCGATAATGGCCATCACCACCAGCAGTTCGGCCAGCGAGAAGGCATATTGTCGCGGTTTATTTTTCACGGTACAAGGATACCAAATCGTTCCTGTTTTTACGGTAGAGACGTAAAATTTTGCGTCTCCGGCAGTTTTGTTGTAACACGCTCCTTGCTCTTTTTCCCCTCATCCTAAAGGATTATACGGCCCAAAGCCCCTATCGCCCAGCCGGGAACCAAGTTTTTTGCCGCATTATCGACCCTGCTTACCCCTTGGCATTATCTTAAACCCCCCTCGTCGTTTTATATAGCGCCGCCTTATTATCAGGGATATAAGAAATTCCCCCATCCTCACCTTTTCTTATGCGAAGGTTTTTACCGATGATCGTTCCCGGCGAGCTATATATCGGTGGAGATAATATCGTCGGCGGTGCCGAACAGGGTGTCGGGACCGGCCGAACGTATTACTGGAAAATTGCCTTGACCTGGTTCGTACTCGTAATGGAGCCAGTTTAATTGGTTGATTCTCTCATTTTTCCAGGCATCGACCAGCACGATGTAACTTAATCTTTCGACCGGATCTATAAAAGTAACGGTGTTTTTTTTCGCTATTCGGTCCAGTATGGTTTTACAGGCGGGGACCTGGTCCAGTCTCAGGTATAATTCAATAATGCCGTTAAAATCCAAAGGATCCAAGGCCTGGGGGGGCGGATCGCCCAGAGGAAACATTGCGGTAGGAGTCCGGTCGCCGGGGGGAAAGTCAAGTCCCGGCAGATTTCTTATGTGTATTTGATACTCATTCAGGGCGGCGACCAGCTCACTAATGACCGTCTTGGTGTTTTTGATCTGGGCGCTGGTGCGGACATAAGAGCCTACCTGGATGATCCCGGTGATTAAAATGCCGATAATCACGATTACCACCAGGATCTCCGCCAAGGTGAATCCCGCCGAATCAGACCGGTCCAAGGGGATGGGGCGCCTACTTTTCATGATACAGATGCTCATCGTCTCTCGAAATTGGTAATATCATCGATTCGATAATTATCTCTCGGATTGGGGCCGAACATCCCGTCCGGACCGGCGCCGATCAAAATAAAAGAATCCTTCCGGTAGGGCCGGGCGTCGGCATTGGTGAATACCCCGCCGCCGGTCTGGGGATCGTGAATATATTGAAAGAAATATTCCCGGGCGCTTAGATTTTGACCATTATCGGGTTTACCCGGATCAAAGGCGGGGCTGTAGCGGGTAATGCGTTCATTGTCCCTATATTCGTAGATCGGTTCAATAGCGTCACCGGGCGGCGTGGGGTCGCGTAAAAGGGTGCGATTCTTATTGGCCCGGTAATATAATATAGGTCGAGGATTATCCACATCCAGCTTATCGAGGAAAACCGGATTATCATTCAAGCTCCACCCCGGCCCCCAGCCCCTGTTGCCGTACGTGTCCGGCACAGGGATGGTTATATCAATTAAATTGCCTATATGGATTGATTCTGTTTGGATGTTATGTTCGTAACGTTTGGTAGCTACGGGGATAGGACTCGAAGGTCCTGGAGCAAGGGGCTGCCCAGTCATGGGATGAGTATAATAAAAATGATCTTTTTGATATCCGAGATTGTCTAAACCTAAAAGTGATTCATACAAAATATGGGCCCCCTGATCCCATGAGGCATTTACATCCGGAGGTTGCTGCATCATTCTCAGCTGCGGGCGAGGCGTAGAAGGAGGATAGAATCCTAATTCATCGGCGAATTTTTCCAGGGCGAAATCGATCATGCGTAGATTGGCCCGTTCGGCGGTTACCCGCATCCTCATCCGGGCGGTTTGCAGGGCGGGTATAGTCAATCCCAAAAGCAGAGATATGATGGTTATGACGGTTAACAATTCCACCACGGAAAAAGCCTTATGTCTTGTATTCATGTCGCTACCTCACGATCTATCAGGTAATCACGTTTCTATTTTATTTTCCCCAGGTGCACCGGCTGTTTTGGTAGTCGCTGCATTGCAGCCAAGAAGAGGCCAGGCGGGCGTAATCCAGTAAATTGACGCAGCCGTCTCCACCGTCATCGTAAATGTCGGCCGAGCCGCCCGTACATTGTAGCCACTGGCCCGTCATCATCCATAGGTCGATAAGGTTCACGTAACAATCCTCGTTCAAATCGCCCGGTATCGGGGGGCACTTGACGACGGGCGGCCAGGTGCACCGGTCATTGGTCGGATCGCTGCATACCAGCCACAGCCCGGCAAAGAAGGCGTAATCCAGCATGTTGACGCAGCCGTCTCCATCATCATCGTAAATGTCGGCTGAACCCCCTGTGCACTCCAGCCATTGGGCCGACATCATCCAAAGATCGATGTGGTTCACGTAACAATCGTTGTTCAAGTCGGCCGGAATCGGCTCACAGGGGGGTATCAATTCCCGGGCAATGATGGTCAGCATTGGCCGATAGGATAAATCATCCTCGTAATCGCTGCTATAAAACTGCACACTGGGACCGGTGCTGGGTTTAATGACCATGATGATCCCCTTGTTGTCGTTGGGATCTGCCAGCCAGCTCTGCACCACTTCGGGGGGTAAGGCAAAATCAAATTTCTCCCCGCCTTTATAGGGATCTGTAAAGGGGTCTCTTTCTCCCATGCCCACACTGGTATGCGGTTCGCCCCGGTCGCTCGAGCCCTGGGCGCCGGGCTGCTCCCAGGCCACGTTTTCATCGGCGTTGTTCCAATCGGTAAAGGTCCCATTCCAGCTCTTCAGGACCGGATGTGTATTAACCTCCGCCTCCACCGCCGGTTGATAGGATCCGTCATTATAAAATGTAAGGGTAAGGTAAGCTTCAACTACTTCCAGGGACAATCCCTGTTCGGGTAAATAATTGGCCAGATGATCAAATCGTATCAAGGTATTATACCACTCTCTTGACGTAGCATAGTCCGTATTGATGTATATATAAGGTGACAATTCAGCTATGGGGACAGTACCGGGTTTGTTTATGGTCACGTCGTTACAATCCTTATAAACTCCTTGACCGTGATCGACGTCCTCCTGAAACTTAAAAGTCAAGGTTTCGTCGGCCGCTGCCCTGCCGCCGACCGTAAATACAGTCAGGGCCATAATCCACAAAATAACTCGGTAATACATTTTCCTTTTCTCCCGTTCCTTTTGTTTTAGCGAGGCCCCGCGCAGCAGGCTGTATATTAACCCGAGAGGCTCTCGATCATCTTAATCATGGGCAAAAACAAACTAATGACGATAAAGCCGCAGGTCACCCCCAGCATAATCACCAGTAACGGCTCCAGCAGCGACACCAGCGACGCCACCAGTCGGTCCACCTGTTCGTCATAATTATCCGCGACCTTGGTGAGCATCTTGTCGAGATCGCCCGTCTCCTCGCCCACATCGACCATGTTGACCACGATGCTGTCCACTACCCGCGCTTTGCGTAAAGGTTCGGCAAAACTCTCGCCTTTGCGAATACTCTCGTGCACGTTGCCAATGGCCTGACTAAAGACCTCATTACCGGTGGTATCCTTGGTGATGTTGAGAGCATCAAGAATGGGAACGCCCGCAGAGATAAGCGTTCCTAAAGTACGGGTGAAACGGGCCACCGCGGTCTTTCCCATGATCTGACCCATAACCGGCAGGGATAAAGTGATTTTGTCCAGGATGTATCGTCCCGTCTGGCTGAAGCGGATCAAACGCAGCAACAACACAAAAGCGACGGGCGAAGCGAGAATATACACAAACCCGTATTGTTGCGAGATCCAATTTCCCAAGGTTAACAAGATCTGAGTGGGGATAGGCAGGGTAACGTCGAACTCACCGAAGATCTTTTCGAACTTGGGAATCACAAACATCATAATGCCCATCACGATGCTGAAGGCAATAGACAAGACCGCGATAGGATAAATCATGGCTGATACGACCTTGGCCTTGAGCCTTTGGGCCTTTTCCATGAAGTCGGCCAGGCGGTTGAGGATCAGATCCAGCACTCCCCCCGCCTCGCCGGCCGCGATCATGTTGGTGTATAGTTTGTTGAAGGCCTTCGGATACCGGGCCATGGCCTCCGAAAGCGTCGCCCCGCCTTCCACGTCGTCGCCGACGGCCTTACAAACCGACTTTAAGGTGCCGGGCTTCTGTTGCTGTTGTAAAATCCGCAAAGAGCGCAGTATAGGAAGTCCTGCGTCCTGCAGGGTGCTGAGCTGACGGGTAAAATCCGTTAATAGCTTGACCTTGACCTTCCCGCGGGTGCCCCGGGGTTGGCGGGCCTTGGCGCCGGCCTTGGCGCCGGCAATTTCTTTTTTGCCGGCCCGGCGGCCGCCCTTTTCCCGAATTCTCGTGGGGAAATAGCCCAGGTTACGAATCTTACTGATAGCCTCTTCCGAACTAAGGGCCTCGATCTCGTCCTTGACTTCCTGACCCTCTGCGTTCATGGCTTCATATTGGAAGGTAGGCATAATGACACCTCATCTATTTTTCTTCCATCATGGTTTCCTTAACCACTTCTTCCAGGGTGGTCAAACCGTCGTAGATCGCGTTAATTCCGGTCTCGCGCAGAGTTTTCATGCCTTTGCGAACGGCCTTTTCCCGTAAAATATTAGTGGATGCCTGATTCATGATGTCCTCGCGAATCTCATCATCCATCTTCATGACCTCAAAGAGACCCATCCGTCCCCGGTAGCCCGTGTTATTGCAGTAGTCGCAGCCTTTGCCGTAATAGAAGTTGCGACCGGCGATCATTTCCGGTGTCAGCTCCAGTTCCATCAACATCTCTTCCGTGGGCTGGAACTGCGTCTTGCAATTCGTGCAGATTTTACGCACCAGACGCTGGCCTATGATGGCCTCTATGGTGGCGGTGACCAGAAAAGATTCCAGTCCCAAATCCAACAAACGGGCCACCGCCGAGGGGGCGTCGTTGGTGTGCAGGGTGGAAAACACCAGGTGTCCGGTCAAAGAGGCCTGCACCGCAATCTCGGCCGTCTCCAGATCGCGAATCTCACCCACCAGACAGATATCCGGGTCCTGACGCAGGATATGGCGCAAACAGCGGGCAAAGGTCAGGCCTATCTCCGAATGCATCTGCACCTGAATGATCCCGTCGATGTCGTATTCCACCGGGTCTTCGGTGGTTATCAATTTGTATTCGATTTTGTTAAGTTCACGCAGGGCCGAATAAAGCGTGGTGGTCTTGCCGCAACCGGTGGGCCCGGTGACGATAATAATACCGTTGGGTTTTTTGATCAGGTTTCGGAAAGTATCGATCTCCTCCGGCAGCATACCCAGACGCTCTAAATCCAATTGCACCTGAGAGCGGTCCAGCACCCGCAATACCACACTTTCACCAAACAGCGTCGGCAGCACCGAGACCCGCAAATCCACCGGACGTCCCTGAACCATCAAGGCGATACGACCGTCCTGAGGCAGACGACGCTCCGCGATATCCAGGTCCGCCATTACTTTTATACGCGAGGCGATAGCTACCGCAATGTGTTGCGGCGGGGGCACCATCTCGTAGAGCACCCCGTCAATACGATAGCGCATCTTGAACTCGTTTTCGAACGGCTCAAAATGAATGTCGGAAGACTTGTCGCGAATCGCCTGCATCAGCACTAAGTTCAACAACCGCTTCACCGGGTTGGAGTCGGCCAGTTCCCGTAGTTCGTTCAGATCAACACTCGCGCCGCGCCCTTTGAATTCGGATAAGAAATCATCGTCGGCCAACTCCCCGATCAAATCATTAATGCTTTCCGGCTCCGCCGAACTGTAATAACGGGCCAACGCCTTCTCCAGCTTCTCCGGATCGGTAATGGAGGCCTTGATGTTAAAACCAAGAAGAGTCCGCAGATCGTCGGTCGCGTGGAAATTGTCGGCCGAATCCATCGCAATAGACAGCGTATTTGAACTTGAATCGTATTCGACGGGAAGCACCTTATAAGTCAAGGCCATCTGCCCGGTAAGCTGACCGATAACCTCGTCGGGAATGTCAATGTCTCCCACGTCAATATAAGACATCCCCAATTGAAACGCTAAGGCCAGATTCAGGTCTTTTTCCGTAATATAACCCAGGTTGATCAAGACCTGTCCCAAAGGAACCGCGGTTTTCGATCCTTTTTGCACACTTTGGGCCTTGGCCACCTTCTCTCGGGTGAGCAATCCCATCTTAATAAAAACCCGGCCTAAGGGTCTTCCCCGAAGTTGTTCCACGGGCGGCATAACAGCCATAACCTTATCACCTCACTCACTCTATTTGATTATACGAATCCATCTCCCCGACGACCAGCCGGGCCGCCCCAAGCCCCAGGCTTTACAAGCCCTTACTATTGGCAGGCAGATTAAAAGCAGTTACTTGCGAGCTCTTGTATCTAATTCACTCTCCAGAATCGACTTCTCCACTCCTGCCGCTCTACCTCTTTTATCTATTAATCCCTTGGCGAATTGTTTCGCCTTTTCGTTCAATTCTTCAGGAAGCCGCGCCGTTTCGAGCATCTCGTTTTTATCTATTATCTTTTTTACGTATAAATCCCACAAGTGGTCGTCCAACAATTGCATACCGTACTTTTTACCGGTCTGGATGGCCGAATTGATACGGAACGTCTTATTTTCCCGGATCAGGTTGGCAATAGCGGATGTAACCGTCATAAACTCAAAGGCCGCTACGCGTCCCTTACCGCCCATCCTCCGGCATAACATCTGGCTTAACACCGCAATCAGATTACTCGATATCTGAATGCGGATCTGCCCTTGCTGGTTGGGGGGAAACACATCGATAATACGGGTCACCGTGCCCTGGGCGCCGGTGGTGTGGACGGTGCTGAAAACCAGGTGCCCGGTCTCCGCGGCCCGGATGGCCGCCTCCATGGTCTCCAGGTCCCGCAACTCCCCGACCAGAATGACGTCCGGGTCCTGACGCAATATCCGCCGCAGCGCCTCGGAGAATGTGGGAACGTCTATACCCACTGCCCGCTGATTCACAAGCCCTTTCTTGTGATAATGATAATATTCGATCGGGTCTTCAATGGTTATGATGTGGCGGTCCAGAGTTTCATTGATATAGTTAATCATTGTAGCCAGCGTCGTCGTCTTGCCGCAGCCGGTGGGCCCCGTAACCAGGAATATCCCCTGCGGCCGGTGACACAGGGCCCTGATATAAGTCGTCATGCCCAACTCTTCAAACGTCATCATCTTAGTGGGAATCAGACGCATGACAACAGACAAAAGACCCCGCTGACGAAAAACCGCCACCCGAAAACGTCCTTGATCGCCAAAAGCAAATCCAAAGTCGGTGGTGCCTTCTTCCTGTAATTCCTGCTGGTTCCGCTCCGGCGTTACACTTTTCATAAGTGCTACCGTATCATCCGACTCCAACACCTTGGTATCAAGCGCTTTCAGTTGCCCATCTAAACGCAGCACCGGCGGCCGACCTACTACTAGGTGAATATCTGAGGCCCCCTGTTTAATACAGGTCTCTAATACTCTATCAATATGAATGGTTGCCATTGTTACTCCGATTTAATAACAAAACTAACTGTTAAATAAATATAAAAAAAGTCGTATTTTTTAATTTTATAATGATAAAGACTACCCTTCTACCTCCGTTTCTGAGAGGGCTACTCGGGCTACTTCCTCCAGAGTGGTGATCCCCTCCAGGACCTTCATTTTTCCATCTTCCATAAGCGTCCGCATGCCGCTGACGATGGCAGCATGGCGGATACGGTTTAATGGTTCGCAGCGAAATGCCAGCTCTCGAATTTCTGAGTTCATCAACAACATCTCGAAAATTCCAAGACGACCATGGTAACCCGATTCGTGACACCTGGGACAGCCAACACCATGATATACGGACTTGTTTTCCAACTGTTCTTTTTTATATCGCAATAAGCTTAACAACTTCGGATCAGGGTCAGTTAACACAGTACGACAATCTTTGCAAATCACCCGAACCAAACGTTGTGCCATGATGGCTTGAATAGCACTGGCGACCAGGAAGGGCTTAACACCCATGTCTATTAAACGAGTTATAGCACTGGGGGCATCGTTGGTATGTAGAGTACTAAAGACCAGGTGTCCGGTCAGAGCGGCCTGAATAGCGATCTCCGCCACTTCCAGGTCACGAATTTCACCCACCAGAATGATATTAGGGGCCTGACGCAGCATCGAACGCAGGATCGCCGCAAAAGTAAGCCCGATTTCAGTTTTTACCTGGCACTGATTCATGCCGGTAAAGTTGTACTCAACAGGATCTTCAGCCGTAATAATTTTTTTATCGGGCCGATTCAATTCCTGTAAAGCGGCATAAAGGGTGGTGGTCTTACCAGAACCGGTCGGCCCAGTTACCAGGAATATGCCATTAGGTCGTTTAATTATCTTTAAAAAGCGTTCATAGTCGTCCTGAGCAAAACCTAGTGCAGGAATACCTACACGTACGGATTCAGGCCGCAAAATACGCAATACTACACTCGGACCATGATAACCCGGTAGGGAACTAACCCGAAAGTCGATGTCAGAACCGCCGATGGTCATCTTAATACGGCCGTCCTGAGGCATTCGTTTCTCAGCGATATCCATGCCGGACATAATCTTGAGTCTGGTAACAACAACGGATTGTAGCTGCTTGGGAAGATTGTCTCTTTCCACACAGGCCCCATCGATACGATACCTGATTCGAACGCGGTTGGCCATCGGCTCGACGTGAATATCCGAGGCACGCAGTTTTACTGCCTCTTTAATTAACTTATTAATAAGTTTTACAACAGGCGCCGATTCATCATCGATGGCGCTACTGGCTACGGCGTCAATGTCGATCGAGGCGTCAATGGAAGCGTCAATGGACTTATGCAATTCGTCCACCGTAGCATCGAGCGAAGAATTAAACTTATCTAAAAACGTGTCAATATATCGTTTAATTTTACTTTTTGAGGCCAGGGCACATTCCAGTTCACTATTGAGACGAAAGCGCAACAAGTCCATGGTGTCCAGGTCCAAGGGATCATGAATAATGATTTTCAGCCGACCGTTTTCTTTGCCCATCGGCAGGACATAATGACGTCGAATCAACTCATCGGGCATGAGTTCTAAAGCGGTTTTGTCAACCACGTGATGATCGAGATCGACGTATTCCAGGCTGAATTGGGTGGCCATCGCCTTGGTGACTTGCTCTTCTTCGACCAAACCCATTTCCACCAAGGTTTCGCCGAGGCGTCGATGGTTGCCTTCCGCCTGTTTTATCGCCTTTTTAAGCCGCTCTTCATCCAGCAGGCCCCATCCGATGAGAATATCACCTAAGAGTTTTTTTCGTTTTTTTGCCATCCCGTTCTCCGGACGCTGCTGATGTTATCCAAACAATAATTATATCATCTTTTCTGTTAAATTTACACAAATAAAAAACTATAAATTATCGGACCAAATTGGCGGGTTTTGCTATCATAGCATTACTGAGGAAAAGCAGGTTTGTATAGTATTTTCATAACTATAGTATATAGCTAGGATTAGCGTCGGTGGTGGTCGTTTGACCGTGTGTGGGGTAAGCTCGTTTTAACGCCAAGCTAATCCAGGCCGGCAGGGTCGCAATTTCTCTTCTAACCCACCTAAACTATTTTATAACAAGAACTAGCCTTCGTCAAGGGTAAAGGTGGCGAGAAAATCCAAAGATATTTAAGGCGATAAAGGTGTGAAAAATCAGGTTGTGAGGTTACATATTTTTTTAATGATTTTTACGGAATTTTACGAGTTTTAAGGGAAGATTTCGAGATTTTAGCAGGTTCATATTTCCCGGATAGGGGGGTGAGGCGATCGCGATGGTTTTGGGCGGCCCAGTTGTTTTTTTGTCGCTAAGTCGCTAATTCACAAGATTTTAGGAGAGGCTTGAAGTTAAAGGCGAGAAGCTAAGCTACATTTAACAAGTTTTTAGATGATAAATTCATGTTGTTATTCCCGCGATCGTGGCGCTAACAAGAAATTGTCGAAAAGGAAGGGCCAGAATAGTTGGGAGATTGGGTTCCCGTTTTTGCAGGAATGACACAAGGCAAACCGTGTATTTCACGCCGCGGACTTTGTGTCTCAGACGACGCTCCCGTCGGTCGTTGCCCGTATTAGCATATTTGTTTTATTGCGCAACTGAAGGGCGCCATTTTTATAAGATGACAGGGGGGTATTAATTTTTTTGACGGTGAGGCCGGAGCGGCGCCAGAGCTGGTTAAATTCCTTATAGTTGAGGATGCGTCGGCCGACGACGGGATCGGCGGTGATGACTTGGTCGTTGGTGATTTCGAGGATGGTGACGTAATGATCGATCATGAAGGAGAATTTGATGATGACGATGGTGAGGCCGGCTTGTTTTAATTCTTCGAGGGATTTAAAAGGTCGGTAGGTACAGGAGGCGCCCTGGTCGGCGTAGAGCTTGTTGATAGCACGACAGAGAAGGTCGGGATCGGTGCCGGCGGTGCTGGTATAGGCCTGGAGGGCGATTTCGCCTTCTTTAGCTCGAATGCCGAGTTGATAGAGGGCGGAGACGGCGGCGGCGGGTCCGCAGGTGTAGCCGGTGCTTTGGAGGCAGACGCCGTCGCTGATTTGGCCCTGGAGGTTTATAAATCGGTGACGAACAAAAAACGGGACGGCGAAAGGCCAGGCCGATTGGCTGAGCACCACCAAGACGACGAAAACTGCAAGCAGTATTTTTAAGCGGAATTGGGCAAGGCGGGACCAAAGGGAGCCGAATAAACAGGTGACGATAGGACCGAGGAGGGCGAATTCGAGTCGGCCGAGAGTAATCCAGCGGAAAGGAATTTTAAAATCGAGGACAGGGAAATGGCGGGCAGAGCCGATCATTAACAGCAGCAATATAGGCAGGATATAACCCAACAGCCACCAGGGCCGACGAAGGCGGGAAAGAAGCCAACCGGCAAAAGCGCCCCCGAGAGCCAGTATAATTACCAGGGCAGTTTCAAGCCAAATGAGCATAATTTCCAAAGATAACATGTTCAGGCATATAGTTTAACTGTAAAGTTTATTTGTTGCAATGGTTTAGGATAACAGATGGTCGGTAAAATGTTATTGACGAGAGGGTGGTAGAGGTATAAAGTAAATTTGAGTGTTTGTGTGGATGATTTTGAGGGAGATTTTGCGCGTTGCTATTAACCAGTTTTCTCGCTTCGCTCGGCATGACAGATTTTGCTGCTTTCTGATATGGGTTTTTTTAAGGGCATTAATAGAACAGTTTTTAATGGGTGTAATTAGTGGGCCAAAATAAGATCAGTTATACGACGTGTCCTTATAATTGCTGGCCGATCAACTGCGGGCAGCAGGTGATTCGTTATGATGACGGTCGTATTGAAATCACCGGTAATCGGCATCATGATTTCAGTAAGGGGCGGCTCTGCGTTAAAGGGCAGTGCAGTCATGAAATTGCCGCTAATAAAGACCGCCATTTAACTCCTTTAAGGCGAGATGGGAGGCAAGGGGGATTTAAGGAGACAACCTGGGATGAAGCACTGGATGAGATAGCGGAGAAGATTTCAGCGAACATTAAAAAGGGGGAGCGGGAAGCTACGGCTCTGTATCATAGTCACGGGAATATTGTGCAGCGCATCAACTGGAAGGTGCTGACGCCGCGTTTTGCCAATCTGGTGGGGATTACCCTTTGGGACGGCAATTTCCCCTGCTGGTATGATGTGGGAGTCGCGCAGCAATTGACAGGTTACTGGGGTCTGCATGATCCGGCCCAAACGTGTGAAAAGACGGCGGCGCTGATTAACTGGGCCCAGGACCCTTGCGCTTCACAAGCGAATATGACGCCCTATATATTGAAAGTTCGGGAGAATAAAGGGCTGGTTATCACGATAGATCCCAGAGTTACGCAGACGGCGGCCATCAGCGATATCCACCTGAGGCCCAAGCTCGGCACCGATGTGTGGCTGGCTAATGCGGCGGCACACATACTGATCAAGGAAGGAGCTTATGATCAAGAGTTTGTTAACAAATATAGCCATGGTTTTAATGAGTATAAAAATCATATCGAGGCTTTCGCGCCAGCCGAGGCGGCGAAAGTTTGTGAAATTTCATTAAAAGAGATTGAAGAGCTCGCGGCGATTTTTGTTAAAAACAAGCCGGTCAGCACTAATCTCACCCGGGGAGCACTGGGCAAGCACCTTAACGGCATTCAGATGGTCCGGGCGATACTTTGTTTGATAGGGCTTTCAGGGAATGTCGGCGTTGAAGGCGGGGGGGCTATATGGGGGGAGACAATAGAATTCAATCTGGATTTGTGCGGTAAGGACAAAAGGCCTGCCGCGGATTATCCGGTAAACAATTTTGCGGCAATCGATAAGGCATTGGAGGAGGGAAAGATCAATACCCTGCTGGTGGTAGGGGGCAATCCTTTAAGTCAATGGCCGAATTTGCCCAGATTGCGCCGGCAGCTGAGACAATTGGATATGGTGGTGGTCTATGATTTGTTTATGAACCATACCGCCCGTGAAGCGGCCGATTTCATTCTGCCGGCTACGTGCTGGCTGGAAGAGTTGGGATTACGGACCAGCAACCGACGTATTTATATTATGGAGAAGATATTAGAGCCGCCGGGACAATGCCGGGAAGCAAGCATGTGGATGAATGATCTGGCGAAACGACTGGGTGTGAATGATTATTTCTACTGGGACAATAAAGAAGAATGCCTGGATGATTGTCTTCGGTCGAAGGCTTGTCGTCGAGCTACGATTAAAGAGTTAATGAAGCATCCGGAGGGTATAGAAGCCGATTTGCCTGAGGCGCCATATTCTGATTATGTTTTTGATTCTCCCAGCAAGAAATTTGAATTTTATTCGACGAGCGCTAAGGAAATGGGATTGCCGGCCTTACCGACTTATGAAGCCCCTTTGGAAAGTATTACGGATACTCCGGGATTGGCGGAGAAATATCCGCTGCAATTGATTTCTTCCCGCAGGAACACCCATTTTCATTCTTTTCATGACAGCCATCAGGTGATTCAAACCCTGCGGAGTCTGGAGCCGGAACCGATTTTGTATATTCATCCCCAGGATGCGGCCGCCAGAGGTTTAGATGATGGTGATTATGCCATCATGTTTAACGAGAGGGGCAAGGGCCGTATCAAGGTTGAAATAACCACCGAAGTACCTCCCCGGCATGTAAGCCTTAATGATTGCTGGCCCCAACTAAATGAAGTAACTTCCAGCTACACGCCCTGCCCGCCCAATGTTACCGCCAAACTGGGGATGGGAGGGCAGCCGGCTTATCAGAATGTGCTGGTGGAGATTAAAGGGGAGCAAAAGTGAAGCAGCACTTTTTTGTGTTTGACGTTTCTTTATGTTTCGGATGTCAGGGATGTGTGGCGGCGTGTGTAAATGCCAATCAGATAAAAGGAGATCAGCATTGGCGGAAGGTCTTTAAGCTGCCGCCCCATAACGGCGCCAATGACACCATTTACCTGTCTATGTCATGCAACCACTGTGAAGAGCCGCCCTGCGTGAAAGCCTGTCCTGCCGATGCCTTGCGAATACGTGATGAAGACGGGATAGTGGTGCTGGAGATTGATGCGTGCTTGGGCTGCCGTTATTGCCAGATGGCTTGCCCCTATGACGTAATTGTTTGGATGGAAGATAAAAAGACAGTAGG
>Ga0111186_1085_pt1 | contig 13945 bp, 12 predicted proteins | sample DeeMarSWOR324_28_FD_80243 | JGI IMG/M metagenome (GOLD analysis project Ga0111186, IMG submission 80243) | Phycisphaerae bacterium SM23_30 | reverse complement strand
CCCGGCACCATAACGACGGGTTTTTGGTCGGGGGCTATTTGCCAGCGGTCCCATAATTCATCCACCCGACGGCGGGCCTCGGCGCTGACAAACAACTCCAGACGATGATCCTGTTGTTGATATACTCCCCCGAGAAAACCGACGGCTTTGGCCGCCAGGTGATCGTAATAATCCAGCATGGATATCGGGGCGAAACGCCCCTGCAGACGCACCGGAGCTACGCGATCGGTTAACAAAATCCCCCTGCCGTCGCGACTATAACCGATGCGGCGGCTGATACCGGCCAGAAAAGCCAAAAGGGCCGAGCGAAAGGAATTGGTCAGTATAATTGCCGCCTCGAAATGACGGCGGCGCAATATCCGGGCCTGGGCCCATATTCCGTCGGCCCCGGTGCGGGGATCGTATGATAGCCAGGCATCGGTCCAGGGGCAATCGGCGAGTATTTCGGCAACCACTTTATTGGCATAAAAGGTGAAGCGGCCATCCGGCAGGCCCTGACGCAAACATCTCAAGGCCGGGATGCAAAGAATGGCATCGCCCATGGGGTTGGGCAGCACTACCAGTATATTTTGCCCTTGGTTTTTTTGATCCATGCACGTTTTTACGCCAAAAAGCTCCTGATCCCTTTTTTACCTGCGCATCATCATCAGGGTCAGGGTGAGGGTTTGAAAGACGACCGCCAGCAGCAAAGCGACCTGAGCCTTATCGGGATTGGGCTCTCGGCCGATGATGAACCAAAGCGACATAATTAAACAAAGAAAGACGAGCATCTGCACCAGGCCGGCCATGAGTTTGGCCACGGAAAATTCGCTGAAGCTTTCCCGGCGGTTGAGGGTCTTTAATTCGCGTAATATCTGCCTGAGCAGTTGTTGGCTGGGGTCGTCTTCTTCGGAGGGACTCTGGCTGTCGGAAATTATTTTCTGTTTGGAGGCCTTGCGCCGGGCAATTTCATGGCTGCGCACCGTTTGGCTCAACTCTTCAGGGCGGAACTGATCTTCCTGATGAGGTTCTTCTTGAGGAGCAGACGGCGGCGCTTCCGCCGCCGGCGCTCGAGTCTTTTTTTGCCGGGAGGATGTTAATCTGTCCTGCGGCAAGCCCATCTGCGCCTCCCGGGGCCTGGTGACGGAAGATACAGCCGGTTCGGGCGCAGGCGCCGCAGGTTTTGCCTCTTCGTCAGAGGGCGGCACATGGGCGATAATCCTGCGCCTCTCTGATGCCGCAAATGTTATCTCCGACGGTTCCGATTTGATGTCGGCGATAATCGAGGCAGGCGGCTCAGGATCGCTTTTTTTGCGCCGTTTTGGTCCGGCAGTACCCTTTTTAGGTTGATCCGATTCTGCACCGATTTTTTTATGCAGGCCTGCTCCTGCATCGGTTTTTTTTTGCGGTTCTGATTCTGCTTCGGGCGGTTCGGGCGGGGGCGGTTGATCGGCATAGCGGATGATAAGGTTGGCGGCCTCCTGCAAATTGAAGGCCTGAAAGTCAGGCGCGCTTCCCCCGCGCCGCACCAAAGGGGAATGGCGGGGTTTTAGCAGGATGGTTCGGCAGGAGGCGCCGCGGCCGGTCTCGACGTCGCGATCATCGTCGCCCACGACCCAGCACTGCTTCAAGTCGAGGTCCATCTCCCGGGCGGCCAGATTTAACATGCCGGCGGAAGGCTTACGCATCTCGCTGTCGCGGCGATATTTTTCCACGGCCCCTTCCGGATGAAAAGGACAGTAATATATCTGGTCCAAAAAGGCGCCTTCTTCGGCCAGTAGCTGCTTAAGTCGATCATGGATTTTTAATAGGGTCTTTTCGGTGAGCAGGCCGCGGGCCACCCCGGATTGATTGGTCGCCATAACCAGGTAAAAACCGTGGTCTTTCAGCCGCCGCAGTGCCGTGGCGACGGTGGGCAGCAATTTTACCTGTTCGGGATCGGTTAAATAATCGAAGTGCTCGATTAAGGTGCCGTCCCGATCGAAAAATACCGCACGGTTACTCATCTAAGATCACCGGTAGAGGACAGGCGATTGGTATTCTGCTTGATCACCTGCTCGATAATATTGGTAGTGCTGAATCCTTTACTCAGCGGCATCAGCGCCCCCCGGCCGCCGTGCCGCTCGATCCAGTCCTGTCCCACGACGTTGCCGGTCCAGTCGGCGCCCTTAACCAGAACATCAGGGGTAATCTTCTCGATCATGGCGCCCGGGTCCGGCTCGGCGAAGATTACCACGTAATCCACCGCCTCCAAAGCCGACAGCAGGGTAGCCCGTTCCTGTTCCGCGAGAATAGGTCGCCCGGGGCCTTTAAGGGCCCGTACGGAAGCGTCGCTGTTAATAGCCACGATTAAAACGTCGCCCTGCTGCTTGGCAAAACTGAGCAGATGTATATGACCGGGGTGCAGGATATCGAAACAGCCGTTGGTAAAAACAATCTTGAGCTTTTGCTGCCGCAGCCACTGCAGCTCCTCCAGCAGCGCCTCGAGCGAACGCAGCTTGAGCCGGCCGGAATATCCCCGCCTCTGGCGATTAAGCTCGGCGAGTATCTCCTCTCGACTGATCCCCACGCTGCCGAACCTCTCCACCTCCAACCCCCCGGCCACATTGGCCAGACATACCATCTCGCTGAGGGTGGGTTCTTCAATATTTTCGTATCTGCTGCCGGCCAGAAACGCCAGCATGGCCAATACCATGTCACCGGCGCCGGTAACGTCATAAACGTTGCGGGGACGGGTGGGGATTAACTCACCGGCGCCGGCATCGCCGGAAGCAGGAGATTTCTGATAAATGTAAGCGCCTTTTTTATCGAGAGTTACGACAATATTTTCAATATTGTGCGTTTGGCTTAACTGACGGGCGGCCCGGATAAGGTTTTCCTCGTTCGAATCGATGGCAACGCCGGTGGCCCGGACCAGTTCCGGCCGATTGGGTTTGATCATCCAGGCCCCGTCGTAGCGGTGATAATCGCTGACAGCGGCGGGATCGATAATGACCCTTTTGCCGGCATCCCGGGCCTTAACTATTATTTTCTGGCAAAAACCGCTGCCCAGAACGCCTTTGTTGTAGTCTTCCAGACACACCACATCACACCACCGCAGCAGAGGGGCGAGAGATTCCTTTAATCGAGCCTCGATGGCATCCGAAATGGCGCTGATGTTTTCTTCGTCGATCCGCATCAACTGCTGACGGTGGCGCTGCTGGGCCAGGCCTATGATTCGCTGTTTGGCGGTGGTGGGCCGACCTTCTACGGTTATAAGCCCTTCAACGTTTATATGCTCCACGGCCGCCAACATCGAACGTAGCAGTCGTCCGTTAATATCATCGCCGACTATGCCCAGGCAAGCGACCTGAGCGTCTAAAGTTGCCAGGTCCGCCGCTACCGAGCCGGCGCCGCCGGGCCGGGTGTGGCGCTCGGTAACGTTGATGATCACCACCGGGGCCTCGGGGGAAATCCGATCGGTGTTGCCATAAACGTAATGATCCAGCATGAAATCACCGATGAGCAGCACCTTGGGGGAGCCGGCGGCGTCAAGCAGATTTAGCAAACGTTCGTACATAGGTACGTCCTATTGAGACTATACCACTTCATCTTTGCTCAGGGTTAAAGTCTTTTACGCTCAGTCAGAATGACAAATCCACCTTATCGGTTTTTATAACAACTGCAGCAGCCACATCCTCAGCAGCGGCAGGATAATTTCATGGTGGCCGGTTACGGCGAAGCTGTGTCCGGGCCGGGCGGGCCGCGACAGGACGTTCTGCCGGGGCCGGTAGTGATCTATCATATCCAGGTTGGCGGTGTACATCTCGTCCAGGTCGGCGCCCAGATTACGAGCAACCGCGACGGCCTTGAGGAACACCTCCGGTAAAACCACGGCGGAGCCTATATTCACCCAGACGCCGCCGTCGGCTAAATCAGCCGCCGCCGTGCACAACCTGCGAAAATCGATCATCGAGGCGGCGCCGATATCGGCGCCGTCGGCCTGGGGGTGCATATGCACGGTGTCGGTTCCCAGGGCCACATGCATGGTCGATAGTTTACCATATTTCTCGGCGGAGGCCAACAGGCTGATTTGACGATGGGCAAGCCGCCTTTGATTGATAATTTGGCCCAGGGCCGGGGCCAGGCCGATCTCGTTTTCCCGGCCGAGTCGAGCGGCCTCGGCCAGTGCTTCAGGGGCCTCAGTGGTCATACCAAAGCGGCCGTCTTCCAGATTTTCGGCCACGTCTTCGCTGGTCTGTCCGCAAAAGGCCATCTCGAAATCATGGATGCCTCCGGCGCCGTTGAGGATGATCCCGCTCAATATATCCCGGGCCATCAGGTCGATAATGATCGGCGAACAGCCGACCTTGATCACATGGGCGCCCAGGGCGAAAAATACCGGGCGATTTCTTTTAAATGCAGACGCCATCGCCTCGGAGAGACGTCGTAACTGATTAGCACCAAGGAAATTAGGTAAACTATCCAGCATTTCAGCGGCGGAGGCGTCTTTAGGCGGCAGTTGCGCCAAATCTTCCCAAGCCACTTTATGCCGACGCTGCTCGGTGGGATAAGTCTTTAATTTATCGAGGTTTACGGGTCGATATTTCCGGCCTGGAGTTTCGGTCATGGTTTTTCCTGCTTGATATCACGGCATATTTGATCCAGCCTGTTCTCAAGTCTTTGGCGGTTGTAAGTTGGTACGGTTTCTATTTTTAGCCAATATAGGTCCTTTAATGTTTCAACCGCCGGCAACCGGCTTATTTTAACCCAATCTTTCTCGGTGGTCACCAGGGCATCATAATCGATTTTCCCGCAAAATGCCTGGAGAAAAATACCGTCCCGGTCGGTATAGCGGTGATGGTCGTCGAAAAAATGCCGTTCGATTACGTCCGCCCCCAGTTGCCGGAGGGTCTTGATAAAGGCCTGGGGATTGCCGATACCGCAAAAAGCCAACACTTTTTTGCCCTGCAGCCAGACTAAATTAACCTTTTCGCCCTCGGCCTTATAAAGGGCGGCGGGCTCATGCCGGCAGTGAGCGACGATCTTGGGAGCAGCTATTTCCTTAAGTTTAGTTTTTTCAAGTAGTTGCTGAACCTGGCGGCTCAACCGGTCTAACATGTTTTTCTCGATCAGATCGCAACGGCTCAATATCGCCATATCAGCCCGGCATAATTGATTCTTGGGTTCGCGCAGAAGGCCCCGGGGCAAAAGCCGGTCGTAGCCAAAGGGACAGGTGCAATCGATCAATACCACATCGAGATCGCGTTTTAGCCGGCGATGCTGAAAACCATCGTCCATGACGATCACCCGCACCTGAGGATCGGCCAGGGCCTTCTGTCCGCCGCGAACTCGATTACGGTCGATTATGACGGGTACGTCAGGGAGGGCTTTTTGTAAAATCTGAATCTCGTCGTTAGTTTCCGAACCGCAGGCTTTATATCCCCGGGTCAGGATGGCAGGTTTGACCTGTCTATTCAAAAAAAAGCGGCACAGCCAGATCACCATGGGGGTTTTACCGGTGCCGCCCGTGGTTATATTGCCCACGCAGACGACGGGAAGGGGCAGTTTATGACTTTTCAGCCAGCCCCGGTCGTAAAATTTATTCCTGACGGCGACCGCCAGGGCGTAAAAACCGGCCCCCGCCGCCAGCAGAATTCGAACAAAAAATGGCAATATTCCGGTGTCGGCGCCCCTAATTATCGCTCTGTATTTGGGCGATAATCGCATGGCCCTCTCACTTGCACTTGCGGCGGTTGGATCATCGCGCGCTGATGTCGTCCGGCAAACGCCTATCCTGGTAAGTTCTCAGCTATGGCGTCGATAAACTCCTCGGTATAAACCTGTTTATTACTGGGGGCGGCTTCGGCCACTTTTAAAAGATCGCCGGTCATGATGCCGCTTTCGATAGTCTGCTTGGCGGTCTGCTCCAGTTTCCGGGCAAAATCTACGATTTCCGGCGTCTGATCCAGTTCGCCTCGTTTCTTCAGGGCGCCGGTCCAGGCGAATATGAGGGCCATGGAATTTGTAGAGGTCTTCTCGCCCTGCATATGTTTTTGATAATGCCTCTGGACCGTGCCGTGAGCCGCTTCGTACTCAAAATAACCCTGGGGGCACACCAGCACCGAGGTCATCATGGCCAGGCTGCCATAGGCCGCCCCCAGCATGTCGGACATCACGTCGCCGTCGTAGTTTTTACAGGCCCACAACATGCCGCCCTCCGACCTCATGATCCGGGCCACGGTGTCGTCAATAAGGGTGAAATTAAAATCAAGGCCGGCATCGACGAATTTCCGCTGCCAGTTAGTCTGATATTCCTGATCGAAAATCTTCCGGAACTGGGCGTCGTAGGTCTTGGATATGGTGTCCTTGGTGCCGAACCAGAGATCGATCTTCTGATCATAAGCGTAGGTGAAACAGGCCCGGGCGAAACTGCTGATGGATTGATCGGTATTATGTATCCCCTGGAGAACGCCCGCCCCCTCGAAGTCCTTAATGGTAAGCCTGATCGGCGCGCCGCCTTGGGGGGTGTAAACCAGTTCGCCCCTGCCCGATCCCGGCACCCTGATCTCCTGATTGCGGTACACGTCGCCGTAGGCATGCCTGCCGATGTGGATGGGTTTCTTCCAGGTCCGGACGGACGGCTTGATATTATTCACCAGGATAGGCGCCCGGAAGACGGTGCCGTCGAGAATGGCCCGGATGGTGCCGTTGGGGCTCTTCCACTCCTGTTTCAGGCCGTATTCTTTGACCCTTTCCTTATTGGGAGTTATGGTGGCGCACTTGACGGCGACGCCGTACTTTTTAATCGCCTCGGCGGCGTCCACGGTGATCTGATCGTCGGTCTCATCTCTGTGCTTCAGAGACAGATCGTAGTACTCGAGCTTTATATCAAGATAGGGAAAAAGCAGCTTATCCTTCACCATCTGCCACATAACCCTGGTCATCTCATCCCCGTCGATTTCGACCAGGGGAGTTTTAACGGCCCACTTCTTCGCCGCCATATATTTTGTTCCTTTTTTAACGCCGGTCTTATGCAAACATGGCTCTTGGCATTCTTTAGTTAAACCGGAAATTTCCCGTTTACAGGCCGAAAAAGTCCGGCAAAACACTGCTAAAAAGGCGAATGCTATCTACAGGGAGCGGAGGTGTCAACCGGAATTTTACCGTTCTTGAGATTTAGGGTTAAATTTTCTCTGCCGGTTTGGCCTGACGGGTAATCTTAAAGGCCTTGTGGCCGCGGAATTGTCCGATATGGCCGGCAAATTTGCTCTTGTCTTCGACCTGCATGATCAGCTCATTTTGGGCTTCTTTGGGGATCTTCAGGACGTCGCCCGCCTCTAAAGTCAGCAGTTCCCTCACCTTAATGGTGGTTTGGCCCAGAAAGGCCCTCACCTTAAGTTTGGCCTCGGCAATATTCTCCAGCAGTCGGTCCTTCTGGTATTCCTGATCGCCCTGTTTACGGTAGGTAAACCAATCCTGACTGGTAAAACGATTCATCACCGGTTCGATGACGTTAAAAGGTATGCACAGGCTCATGGAACCGGACCGATTTCCCATTTTGATTTCAAAGCCGATCACCACCACCACCTCATTGGGCGCCACGATCTGGACTAACTGAGGATTGGATTCATGCTGGATGACCTCGAATTCGACCTCGGCGATGTTGCTCCAGGCCTCCGCCAAAGCATCCAGCGCCCGTTCAATTATACGGGTAGCCAGCCGCATTTCGATCTGGGTTAGAGGCCTCTGGGGGATGTAAAGCTCGGCGTTGGAACCGCCCAGCATCCGGTCGATAATCGGAAAGATTATCAGCGGACTGATCTCCAGACATATCTGACCCTCCAGCGGGGCGCAGCTTAACAGGGAAAATGAGGTCGGAGAGGGCAGCGAATAGGTAAATTCCGCATAGGTCAATTGTTCGGTGCTGCGGACTTTAACCTCGATAATGGTGCGGAGATAGCCGCTCAAAGCCGCCCCTAAATTACGCGCGAATCGCTCGTGCAGCCCCTCAAAGGCCCGCACCTGATCCTTACTGACTCGTTCGGGACGCTTAAAATCGTAGGTCTGGACATTACGCTTCTTTTCGGCGCCTTCAGAGTCGGCGGAAATTGTTTCCGAATCGCCCTCCAGCTCACCCCCGGCGACGGCATTGAGCAGGGCATCCACCTCATCTTGATCCAGCACGTCAGCCATAAGGCTATCTCCGTAACTGATTATTATTCAAATATTTACAATATTTCTAAGATTATCAACAGCACCTGTCCCTCTCGAGACAATATCTTAGCTTGATATATCTATAGTCTGTTATCGGACATAAAGGCGCGGGGCTTTAACCGGCCTTTTTAATGACCTTGCCGTTTGAGGACGACGTTTGAGAAGGCCCGGTGATTTTCTTGACCCGAAACCTTACCGATTTGCTTTCCGGGTCGATGATGTTGATCTCATCTTCTCTGCCTTCCGGAAGATGATACCGCAGCCGCCGACCGGTATATTGGCCCTTCAGGTCGCTTTCTTTGACCTCCAACATCAAGTGAAGATGTTCCTGATCCTGGTAGGCATTGAGAGCGGCCTGGGATTGAAATTGAAATCTGATCGGGGAATAATCATCTAAGCGGGCTTCCAAATCCTCAAACTCCACTTCGTATCCCTGCAATCCCCGGGGCCAAAATATTCCCACCCGGATGCTGGAGCGGGATATTTCCCCTTCCGGCCAGAGGCTGCCGATCCCCGCGCGCAGCTTTACCTCGACGGAAAATTTTTGCGGGGCGCGGCCGGGCAGTCTCACTTCCGCAGAAGCCATAATAGGCCCCGAAGAGGCCTGCAACTGCTGATCGGCGGTAAAAAATATCTCCGCCTCCGGGGTGGTGCCTGCCTCCACAAAGGCATCCACGTTTTCGGGTTTTAGGATTTCAACTTCCAAAGGCTGTCGGGAATCATAATCATAGACCTTGATATTCAGCAAGGCCCGCTCCAGTTTGGTCACCCGAAGTCTTAACTGGGAAGGATAGGCGTTAATGATCGGCAGATAGATATCTCCCTCAAAGGTCAATTCTCCGTTCAGCAGAGATATTACTTCTCTGGTGAACTCAGGGTCCCCGGTTTGCTGGTATCCGATTTGTTCGATGGTAAGAGGCGATATTTGAGGGATTAGCTCATTCTCGGCAATATCCTGGATCCGGCCGCTGGGACCTTCCACGTCCAATTTGACCTGCATAAACTCATGGGCCTGCCCCTGTTCGTCAACCCACTGAACGAGCAGGTTTTCCCGGGATTGACTCAAACCTATGTTAACCGTCACTGTGGCTGACTTTGTTACCGAACGTTCGGCGAAGACCCAGATCAGCCCGCTCAGCAACACCACCGCCAGCGCTGTCTTAAATTTGGTCCACATGATCACACCTGTTTGGGTACGCTTTTTTCTTGATCCGCCGGCATCGATGCCGGGTCAGGGGCGACGGTTTCTTGGGCCCCCGCCCGGTGGTCAGCTTTTGGGATTTTGTCCGGGGATTCGGCTTGTGCTTTTACCTTCGGTTCCGGTTTTACCGATTTTTTGGCGGCCAGAGGCATCATCAGGTCCAGCAGTTGCCGCCGCAATTGCTCCAAAGTTAAAAATCGCGTCAGTTGGCCGCCCACCGCCAGCCCGATATGGCCGGTCTCCTCGCTGACGATCACCACCACCGCGTCGGTCTGGTTGCTCAAACCGATGGCCGCTCGATGACGAGAGCCCAGCATGCGATCATACTCGCCATGCTCGGCCAACGGAAATTGCACCCCCGCCGATTCTATTCTCCCTTGACGGATGATCACCCCCATATCATGCAGCGGCGAACCGGGCCAAAAGATCGTATTCAGAAGTTGCGCCGTCACCCGGGCTTCGATGGGCGTCCCGCCGGCCGCCAGGTCCCCCAGCCCCACCTCCCGTTCAAACGCCATCAGGGCCCCAATTTGCGCCCGGCTCAAAACGGCCGCCGCATCCACCACCTGCTCGATCACCTGGGCCATCTGGGGCAGGGCGGGCCGGGCGAAACGCGTCACCCCCAAACGTATCAATCCGCGACGTAACTCCGGCTGAAACGCCACCGCCGCCACCACCAGCACCGCCACCAGAAAATACTTCGACAGCAACTCAATACGGTCTAAATCCAGGTTTAACTTCCGGGCAAATAAACCTATCCCCCAAACCACTATAAGTAAAAAAACGATCCCTTTGAACAGCTTCTCGCCCCCGGTGCCCCGCAAAAAACGCATCACCGTATATACCACCAACCCGATCAGCAACAACTCCAGCAGCACCAGTGCCAGTATCTCTCGGTAGGTGACAAACACGTAATTCAGGTATCGAGGTATTTGCTCCCACATCAGTTAATTCTCGTCAAACTCGTCCCCGCGAAAGGTGCGGCCCAGGTAGGTCTGCCGCACCAAAGGATCATTGATCAGTTCTTTCGGCTCTCCGTAGGCTAACACTTCGCCTTCATTAATTATATAGGCCCTGTCGGCCACTTCCAGGGTTCTTTCCACGTTATGGTCGGTGATCAGGATACTGATGCCGTTTTCCTGCAGCCGGCGAATCTCCTGCTGCAAATCCTCCACCGCGATGGGATCGACCCCGCTGAAAGGCTCATCCAGCAGGATTAGCGAGGGATTGGTTACCAAAGCCCGGGCGATCTCCAGTTTCCGCCGTTCCCCCCCGCTCAAAAGCCGCGCCTGCTGACGACGCACTCTACCCAATGCGAATTGATCGACCAACTCACTGGCCCGCCGCCGCCGCGCCCGCCGGGTCAGGCTCATGGTCTCCAGTATCGCCAGGAGATTTTGTTCCACCGTCAGACGTTGAAAAACGCTCGGCTCCTGGGAAAGATACCCCATACCGTGGCGGGCCCGCTGATACATGGCCATTTTTGATATGTCTTGCCCTTCAAAGATCACCCGGCCCCCGTCCGGCGTGACCATGCCGATGATCATCCGAAAGGTGGTCGTCTTGCCGGCGCCGTTGCGGCCCAAAAGCCCCACGATCTCACGCTCGTGCACTTCGACCGAAACCCTGTCCACTACGGTGCGGCCGGAATAACGTTTAACAAGCTGCTGGGTCTCTAAAAGCACCATATCCATGGACGAGGTCTCCCGGTAAACACATAACACTACTATTTTAACGGGTGCCAACCAGTTGTAAAAGCATAAAAAAAAGACCCGATTTACTCATCGGCAAATCGAGCCAAGATACATCCGAATATGGTATGAACCGTTTTACGGTTTGCTGATCTTGGTAATCTCCACTTCCAGATATTTCTGCCGGTGCCCGATACGGCGCTGGGAGTCCTTACGCCGGCGGAAGCTGGTCGGATAAAGTTTGGGCCCGGCGGCCACCTGCTTGATCCGGCCCAACGCCCTGGCCCCCTCAATCACCGGTTGACCGATCAGGGTGGTCTCCTCGTCCCGATAGAACAGCACCCGATCAAACTCGATCTCCTGCTGATCCTCAGCCGCTGGCCGAACATCAATATAAAAAACCTGACCTTCTTCAATCTTATATTGTTTGCCGCCGTCTTCAATTATTGCGTACACGTTATTAATCTCCTGGGCTAAACCCGCAAAGTCAAAAAATTATACATATTCCCTGCGGTTTGGCAAGTATTTTATGCAGGTTATAAATCCCCCACCCAAAATAATCATAAGGTATTATTATATAATGATTTGCAGGATGGGCTCTTAGCCTGCCGGTCTTAGACGCTTAAGGCCTGTTTCATATTTTTAATAAACTCGGCCAGTTCCCTTCTGCCTCCGTCGGGCGCGGTCAGGTTCTTCTCGACAATATTAACCACCGCCGATCCCACGATCACCCCGTCGGCGCCGGCCTCGGCCAACTGCCGGGCATGTTCGGGCCTGCTGACCCCGAATCCCACGCAAACCGGCGCCTTCGTCTCCTGCTTGAGCGCCCGGACCAAAGGCCCCGCCAGGTCTCCCAACTCCTGACGTGCCCCGGTCACTCCCAGCAGCGACACCGTATAAATAAAACCCGTACATAATGCGGCAATCTTGGCCCGCCGCTGGCGGCTGGTATTGGGCGTGACCATATAGACCGAATCCAGCCCGTTTCGCTGCAGGTGTTCGTTTACCTCTTCGGCATCGTCAATGCACAAATCCGCCACCAGGACGCTGTTGACGCCCGCCGCCGCCGCCTCCCGGTAAAACGCCGCCGGCCCGAAACGACAGACTAAATTATAATACAGCAACAGCCCTATTGGAATATCGCTGTAGGCCCTGATCTGCCGAATCATCTCGAACGCCCGACCGCAGTTCATCCCCTCCTCCAACGCCCGTATATCAGCCTTCTGAATCGTCGGCCCGTCCGCTATCGGATCGCTAAACGGAATCCCCAATTCCAGGATGTCGGCCCCCGCCTCAATCATCGTTTTGATCAGCTCCAGAGAACGCCGCTGATCCGGATCGCCCAGCACCAAAAAAGGAATCAACGCCGCCCGTCGGTTGTTTGCAAAAACGTCACGATAGCTTTTCATGTTTGTCAATTCAGCTCCCGCGCTGGATCAAACCCTAACTTGCTGTTGAAGAGACGCAAAATTTTGCCTCTCTACGAGCACGATCAAAACAGTTATATTTATAAACACCGTGAAGTCGTCGGGCTTATACGGCCTCATTTACCATTTTAATCTCCTTGAATCGGCAGAAATACTCCAGTTCTTTGGATATATCGCCGTAACAGCTCTGGCGATGCAGACCATGGGACCAGTTCTGCCATAGTTTATCCAGATCGCCGTCCACTTTAACGGCGATTTTGGTCCGGCAGCCCCGGTCGTGCTCAAGCAAAACGGGGGCGTCAACAATCTCCCCGGTGAAGTAGAGCAGCAGGTCGGTATTTATTAATTTAGCCTGGGTGACTTTCCGGCCCCGGTGCATCTTCACCTGAACAACGGCCCCTTCCTGCCGTTCCATAATGGTGCGCATTTTATAGGATGCCGCCGGCTGATCGGGACCGTCCATTTTTGGCGTTCCCATACAGTGGGCCAGGATGATGGTGTTATGGGACACATCGACCGTGGGATCGCTGATAAAGCCGGGCCTGCCCGCCAATCCCTGGAAGATGATGTGCGTCATGGCACAGGACAGGTCCGATTCGCAGATGCCGCCCAGGCCCAGGTTGTTGAGCCGGGAAAAACCTATACAGGGGTAAGCATAAGCCTGGCAAAGGGGCCGATGCATACTGCCGTAACAATCCACCGTCATGACGGTGGCCTGCTCCTCATCGAGCAGCTTTTCAAAGGCCAAAGCCATTTTGCAGGATCTGAATATATCTTCTTCGGAGGGCTCCACGACCCTTTCCGCTCCTTTGATCCACCGTTGGGCCTCCGCCCGCGCCTCCGCGTCGCCGACGGCATTATAGATGTCGATCATTCGTTTCAGCTCGATTTGCCTGATCTCGGTGCCGAATTTGTCCTTTACCGCCTGGGCATAGGGACCCGAAGAACGCGTCGCCAGGTTGAGAATCCTGGCCTCTCTCAAATGATGTATCGCCCGAAAAGGTCTTATAGCGACCGCCAGCTGCTTGTAATCGCTGGCGAGCAGGCAATCCATTTTGGAGCCCGGCTCTTGTTCCCGTAAGGCGCCGAATCCCACCCATTCATGACCGGAATAGGGCGCCGCAAAAACCATGGTCGGCTTGCCCGCCCGGAGAATCTCATTAAGCATCGGGTTGATGCCGATATTGAAATGAATCGCCAGAATACCGTCCACCTCCTTTAATCTATCTATCAGAAGGGCCGCCTCTTCGCGCGTGGTAACCAGTTCATCAACGGTAAAATCCACATCGGTTAACTCGTCTTTTAACCTGGCAAACTCGGATTGATAAAATCGAACCTCGTTCTTCAGATCCAGGTTCGGTTTGGGCCACAGACCGTGCAAAGTGCCCATGTAAATCCGGGCCACCTTCACTTTTGATCTGCGACAGCCCGGACTGATCAGGCGGGGGCCT
>Ga0111186_1087_pt1 | contig 14068 bp, 11 predicted proteins | sample DeeMarSWOR324_28_FD_80243 | JGI IMG/M metagenome (GOLD analysis project Ga0111186, IMG submission 80243) | Phycisphaerae bacterium SM23_30 | reverse complement strand
TACGATTATGAAAACCGGATTATTGAGATTAAAGATAAGGACAATACCTCAATAGTTGAGTATGCCTATGACGCCTTGGGAAGACGAATCCAAAAAGATGATAAGATCGCCGATGAGAAGACTCGGTATTATTATAACAACAACTGGCAGGTATTGACCGAAACTAATGAATACGGCACTGTCCAGCGCAGCTATATTTACGGCAACTAGACGATGAAGGTATGGTTTTGGAAAGATATGAATATGATGCCTACGGCAAACCGGCGCTCTGGGATGCCGGTTTTACCAGCGAAAGATCAACCTCAAATTACGACAACCCCTACCTGTTCACCGGCCGCCGCGTCGATGTCCTCGATGACGGCGATTTGAAATTACAATACTCCCGCAACCGCTACTACGACTACCATACCGGACGATGGTTGACGCATGATCCCTGGGGCATTACACAAAATGTATTAAATCCGGATGGATTTTCTATGCTAAGGCAATACCGACATGGATTGAGTTTATATCAGTATGTGGGATCACGTACGGTTAAGTATAAAGACCCTTATGGGTGTTACGATGACGAAGGAGAATGGAGAAATGGTGATGAGCCTGGAGAGTGTGAAGAAAAAGTCTGTGGACCTGATATAACAAAAGTTTTGCTCAAGCATTATAATGATTTTATATCACAAAAACGAGGGAATCTAAGTGATATATGGTGGATTGGTGCTTGGGGCCTTACAGATATAGCTCGTGAAAATGCTCGAATTATTAGAGATACCGCCTCAATTTGAACAGAACGTTTTTGCCCAAAAGGAATAAATTGCGAAGGAACATATACAATATGTGAAAAATGTTTTTCCGGATATCATATTGATCATTTTCTTATCATGATTTATTTAGCAGAAAATTACGGAATAAGAACAGCAAGGAGTGCGGGGCAGTATCAAGAAAGTTTCTGGTTGGGATTTTTTACAGAAGGCAAAGAATTTAAAGGTTCAGATGATGTTGTGTCAATGGCAGATTTAACAATGAATGAAGTTGTTTTATGCATATCAGGAAAAATGGCACATAAAGATGCAGATAATAATGATAAAACTAATTTATTGCTTTGGTCCGAAATGTGCGAATGTATAGATATGGCTGATATGGATATTATAGGAAATAAAGAACAAATGTCATCTGAGCAAGAAGATAATTATGCTGGGGAAGGGGAGTGTAAACCATGTGATGTATATTCACTTTTTCCAGAATTAGAAATACCAGTAATAAAACCAAACTAATACATTTAATTATATTATGTTTCTATGTGATTTAAAAAATACTTGCTTATAAAATGATAACAAATATTTTGGGTTTCAAAAACATGAAAGAAAATAGAAAAACACAAATCAATGCAGGAATAATAATGATAGGTTTTTGCATACTTCTACACGTTATTGCTGCCATTAATGGAATTATTATTTTTCGGTATCCAGAAGGCGCGTACTTCGCAATTTTGCCTGAGCGAATAATGATGATATTTATATGTCAATTTGGGGTTATAATATCATTAATAATCTCTATAATTGGAGGTAAGGGATTCGAGAAGATTATAAATTTTTTTCTTGGATTTATATCATGCTTTACGTCATATTTTTTATATAAAGCAATTGAAGTTTGGGCCTTTAAAATAATGAATTATATTGATTAAATAAAAGAATTGGAATTGAGGGAAAGAATACCTTAAATAATAAATTAAGGGCTACGATACAGGTAAGGTACTATTGTGATAGATCATCGAATTAAAGGGCGTTAAATTGTAGAGGGTAGGTAGTTTTCATCACGACAGGAGCGATGAGGGATTTACTTACGACAAATTAGGCAACCGGAAATCTGTTAATTTAAGGGATGGTTCCGATGAAGATTATGCCGTCAATTACTTAACGAATCGCTACAACAACGACCAGGGCGAAGATGTTGTTCGCCAATACGACGATGCCGGCAATATGACCGGCGATCCGAACTACGCCTATGAGTATGATTACGAGAATCGGCTGATAAAGATAACCAAAGGCGAATCTGACATAGCTGAGTATGCTTACGACGCACTCGGTCGTCGCATGCAGGTTTACGATATGGTGGCGGAAACAAAAAACACAATATTATTACAACGACAACTGGCAGGTATTAAAATAGACCGACGATATTTATGTACCAGGCGGGTCTGAGAAAATTGGGTTGCATTTAACGTCCGGCTTGAAAAAGCGGGATTGTTTTTTTTCTTTATGGGGTGAATAATTGAAATTCTTCACTGCGCTCGGAATGACAGAGAGACAACTTTTATTCCGGGGATAACGCGGCGAGGTCGGGCTGGGGGTAGAGGTGGAGGGGGCGGTGGCGGGGGGTGAGGTTTAGCTGATGGGCTAATTGGTAGAATTTTTGCAGGGCTTGTATCTGGGGCGGGCCGAAGTCGAAGCAAAGGTGGTCGGTGAGGTATTTTCGGGCCAATTCGGGTTTGAAGCCGTGCTCGGCGGCGTGGCGGTCGATAATCTGATCGACGTGGGCCCGGCCCTGCTGGGCCGCATGACGGAGTATATCAACCAGGCGGTCCAATTGGGCCCCGGCAGGGGCGGCCCAAAAGGCAAAAACAAAGGGCAAACCCGTCATCTCGCACCAGGCGCCGCCCAGATCAAGCTGGTAGGGCCACCGATCGAGCTGGGGGACGACCTTATCGCCGATCAGCAGCACCGAAGGCCAGGACGAGGCCTCGGCGGTTAACGGTTCGAGCATCAAGCTGCGGCCATAGCGCAGATGCCAGATCACCTGCACGAGGGCAACGGAGGTATGCGACTCGGTATCGCAATAAAGTTGTTCGATTTGCTCGAAAGGCACCCGGGAAAAGACCCGCACGCTCAAGACCTCCGTTTTGGTGCCGATGGCGGCTACGGGTAAAATGGACCATTCATGGCTGGTCCGCTGATAGTCGATGCTGGGAGTGAGGGCTGCATGGGCCCGGCCGTTGTCAATCATTTCGGCCAAGCGGGCCGGCGGGGCCAGTTCAAGTTGAATCTGCGCATGCCGATCCATCTGAAAGATCAAGGGGCAGGTATTAAAATAACTGACGGCACAGACGCGAAACGGTCCTTCCTGTGGATTTAGACTGTTCGTAATCCTTTCATTTGCCATGGTAAAGATAATAAGAGCGCGATTACAGATTGGCAAGAAGAAATTTTTTGGATATTCCGCACGCTCAGACAAAGCAAGCCACGGCGCCTGTTGAGGGATTGACCAGACCTCGGCGTTATACGCCTGTGTTATATTCCACCCGGCCTTTTTAAGCACTTCCGGGATTACGGCTGGAAGACGCCGCTTAAGAAGCTTAATTTTGAGGGGAGCCAAAAAGTTATCTTGCATAAGGGTGGTTTTTACATAAAATACGAGATTCATAGAGTTATAGTTGGCGAAAATCATAGAAACGGAGATACCGGCTGATAAAGATGAGAAAGAAGATTACGGAAAATCTCAAGCGGATTAAAGATAACATCGCCGAAGCATGCGTGCGGAAGATGCGTGATCCTTCGGAGGTGCGGCTGATCGCGGTAACCAAGACGGTTGAGGTCGATACCATAAGGCTGTTATTGGAGATGGGACAGATAGATATCGGCGAATCGCGGGTCCAGCAATTGATGCAGCGGACCGCCATGATCCAGGAGTCGCTGAGCCGGCGGCAGGAACTGACGGGAGCGGAGGCTCCCGAGCCAATACATCGTCCCAAATGGCATATGATCGGTCATCTCCAGCGGAACAAGGTCAAACAATTACTGCCGGTGGTGGAATATATTCATTCGGTGGATTCGTTGCGTCTGGCGGAGGAAATTAACACCTGTGCCGCCAAGCTGGGCCTAGTGGAAAAAGTAAAGATATTTTTGGAGGTCAACGCCAGTCAGGAGAAGCAAAAATATGGCCTGGCGGTAGGGGCGATAACAGCGCTGGCAGAGCAGGTTAAGACACTTCCGAACCTGGAGATGGCGGGGCTGATGACGATGGCGCCGCTGACGGAAGACCAGGAGATCTGCCGCTTCTGCTTTGTGCGGCTGCGGGAGATATTTGAAGAGATACGGGGTGAAAAAATCGTCGGGCCGCAGTTCAAGCACCTGTCAATGGGCATGACCCAGGATTATGTTACCGCCGTCGAAGAAGGCGCCACCATGGTCCGGATCGGCACGGCACTTTTTGAATAATTTAAAAGTCGATTGCCGAAAATAAGGAATTAGGGTGAAAATTATAACCGAGATACTTGGCTAATATAGCGATTTTGATTTATGCTGTAATTACCTATTGATGAGATACTTATCATGAGACAGTTTAAAATTATTTTGGAAAAGCACCCGGACGGATATGTAGCCTATCCGTTGGGACTAAAAGGAGTAGTAGTGGGTCAGGGCGACAGTTACGAAGAAGCGCTGGCTGATGTTAAGTCAGCTATTCGGTTTCATATCGAGACCTTTGGAAATGAAGTATTTGAAGCGGAACCCAAAATCATTGAGGCCTTTGTGGCCGAGACCGGAGTGGAAATTTGACAACAAAATTTCCCATTAATGCGCCCAAACAAAAAGTCATTAAGACTTTAGAGATGCTGGGATTCCGAATGGTCAGAGAAAAAGAACACATTTCCATGATTCGAGAGAATGCGGACGGGAGTAAAACTCCCTTGACAATGCCTAATCATTCGAAGATTAAAGCCTCTACTTTAAGAACGATTTGCACTCAATCCGGTATCACTCGAGACGAATTCTTAGGTGCATATAGTAAAGGATAGAGGAAACTTTTGAGGGGGATACCATAAGGATTACATAACAGCGGTGAGGGCGTTGATGATCCGGGAGCGGGCATCATCGAGAGGCAGGTTAACAGTGGCGCCGGCGGCGGAGGCGTGGCCGCCGCCGTTGAATTGCCGGGCCACTTTGTTTACGTCCACTTCGCCGGAGCTGCGGAAGCTGACGCGGGTGGTGTTGTCGTCCTGTTCCACCAGCAAAACCGTAACGAGAACCGTAGCGATCTGCTGAGGCTCATTGACCATATTTTCGATATGGGACCTTCTGGCCCCGCTTTGGATGAGCATCTCGCGAGTAATGTGCATTACCGCCAAGCGGTCGTCACAATACATTTGGAGGGTCTGTAGAGTCAAGGCTAAGAGTTTGACGCGGGCGGGCGGAAATTGTTGAAAAATTTTCCGAAAGATTAGATGGGGTTGGGCGCCGGCGGCGACGAGAGCACCGGCGATCTCGTACGTCTGGGCGGAGACATTCTCAAAGCGGAACCAGCCGGTATCGGTGCTGAGGGCGACAAATAAGGCGGTAGCGGCGGTTTCATCCAGAGGCCAATCAGCGGCAAGGGCAAGTTTAAAGATGATCTCACCCAAAGCGGCCATGTGGGGATCTATCAGGCGGATGGCTCCGATGCCGTCAGTGGCAAGATGATGGTCGATAGCTAAAACCCGCTCTGAATGGTTGATCAGATAATCGCTCAGGCCGGGCAATTGGCGGACGGCGTTTGTGTCAACCACGATAATCAGGTCAAACGAGTTCAAATCAGCAGCGGCGATCGGCTGCGGATCGATCTGGTTCGATACCTCCCAGGGTTCTTCGGCGAGTAAAAACCGGTAGTGGGCGGGAACTCTGCTGAGAAAAAGAAGTTGGGTCCGATAAGGGCGGCCGGATTTTTGAGCGGCCTGCTCGATAAGTCTTTGCAGGGCCGCCATACTGCCGATCGCATCGCCATCGGGGCGGACGTGAGTGGTGAGCAAAATTTGCTGAGCGGATTCAATGGCTTCTATGGCCTGGTTAAAATTCATAGCACCGGGATTCCTTTTCGCTGGAGAATCTGGTTGATGTCACGACAATCAGCTTCTATAGCCCGGGCCAGGGCACGAGGGGTATCGTAACGGAACTGGGGACGGATTTTCTCCACCATCGAAAGCAAAATATGCTTATCGAGCAAATTGGGACCATTTTCCGGGTAGTTAAGCAGAAAGGCCTCGATTTGCCAGGCGCTGTCGGTAAAAGTTTCGCAGCGTCCGATACTGACGGCAGCTCGATACACAATTTGGGCGGACCAGACTTGGTCAAGATCGTCCCCCAGGCGAGCGTAGCCGGCGAAGACGCCGTCTTCCGGGGCCAATTGATCCTGATGGTGGAGTTTAATATTGGCGGTGGGAAATCCCAGGTGTCGGCCCCGGCCCTGACCGCGAACGATGGTTCCAAAAAAGGTATAAAAGCGTCCCAGACATTGAGTTGCCAGGTCCAGGCGGCCGGTGGCGATCTGCTGCCGGATCAGGGTGCTGCTGATGGCTACGGCCGGGGTATCTTCCAAAACGAAGGTGCGGGCGGGGACCAGATGGGTCTCAAAACCCAATTTTCGGCCCAATTTCTGCAAGGTGACGATAGTACCGGAACGATGTTTGCCGAAACTAAAAGTCTGGCCCTCAACTACATGGCAGGCAGCAAAACGGTCAACGATGATTTGGTTGGTGAATTTCTCTGGAGATAAGGCCAATAATTCTTCGGTGGGCTCTATGACCACTAATTGGTCGATTTTAAGTTGCCGGAAAAGGCGCTTTTTGATCTCCAGCGGGGTCAACAGGCGGGGTATTTTGTCGGGCCGCAGCATCCTCACCGGAGCCGGGTCAAACGTCAGGGCGACCAGAGGCAGCGATTCAGCATCGGCCAAATGTCGGGCCCGCTCCAGAATAGCCTGATGGCCCAGGTGAACGCCGTCAAAGTTGCCCGCGGTCAAGACACAACCATTTTCCGGTTTTACAAAGTCGTCCAGAGAGCTAAATACTTGCACTATTGCCGTTTCCCAAAACTTCGGGTACCATATTTTCGAGTCAGATAAAATAAGGCAGGCCGAGGGATACGGCAAGAAAAATATGCTTTTTTAATGTACGGAAATGAAATGGAACATACATACAATTTAGGATCTCGGCGTCCGACCCGGCAAGTTAAAGTAGGCGAGCTACAAATCGGGTCCGACAGTCCCATCGTGGTCCAGAGCATGACCAATGTGTTTACGCATGATATTGACCGATGCGCAGCCCAGATAAACAAAATGACAGAGAACGGTTGTGAGCTGGTGCGGCTGGCGGTGCCCCGGGCCGAAGATACGGCGGCTTTGCCGGAAATATTGCGGCAGGTCTCGGTGCCGATAGTGGCGGACGTGCATTTTCACTTTGAGCGGGCCCTGGAAGCCATCGATGCGGGAGTAGCGAAAATCAGGCTCAATCCCGGCAATATCAAGGATCGAGGCGAAGTGGAACGGGTGATTGCGGCCTGCAAAGACAAGGGGGTCGCCATTCGGGTGGGGGTAAACCAGGGCAGCGTTGTCGAGCGTCGGGACCTGCAAGTCCGGGCCCGGGAAAAAGAGCAGGATTTGAGCATCTTAATGGTCGATAAGCTCCGAGGATATGTAGAGATTTTTCAAGATAACCACTTTGACAGCCTGATTTTATCGGCAAAATGCCATGATGCGGCCCGATGCATTCAAGTCAACCGTGCGGTCAGCGCTGAATTTGACTATCCTCTGCATCTGGGCCTGACCCACGCTGGCGACAGCCAAACCGGGGCGGTCCGGTCGGCAACCGCACTGGGAACGCTGTTGGCCGAAGGAATCGGCGATACGATGCGGGTTTCACTGGCGGGCGATCCGATGACGGAAATTGAAGCGGCCTGGGAGATACTTAACAGCCTGGGCTTGCGAAAGCGAAGAAAACCGGAATTGATCGCCTGCCCCACCTGCGGGCGGACGGAAATTGACCTGATCGGGATGGTGGGCAAGGTTAAGAAAGCCCTGGAGGAGATAAAAGAGCCGATAAAGGTAGCAGTTATGGGCTGTGTGGTCAACGGCCCGGGGGAGGCGGATGATGCCGATGTTGCCCTCTGCGGCGGAAAGAATAAAGTGGTGATTTACCGTCAGGGAGAGAAAGTTGCCACGGTGGCAGCGGAAAAGGCCGTGGAAACACTGCTGGAGCAAGTAAGATTATCTTGCCGTCAAAAATAAGACATGTCGTTTAGCGACTATTGGAAAAAATTGTGGTTTTGGCATCACCATGTTCGCAGTCGGCGGCCGCGTCGGCATTCGCAACGTTTGGGTCGGCGGCGGACAATAGCGGCGATGTTTATTCTGTTGCTGTTGGGGATCATCATCAGTTGGTTCTGGTATTTCAGCGCCGACGAACGGGTGCGGCAACAGGTGGTCAAGGCCCTGGAGCGGGTGACAGGCGGGGAAGTGGAACTAAAAGGAGCATCGCTGGTTTTCCCGGAACAAATCCGGATCAAGGGGCTGAAGGTGTTTGTGACGGGCATGGTTCATGATGAGGATAATCTGGTTTTAGGGGCTGAGGACGTCATTATCAGATATAAGCCCTGGAGCATTCTGCAGCGCCAATTGCATTTGAGAGAGATCGTGGCGATCGGGCCAAGATTGCAGATCTGGTACGATAGAGATAAAAAGATCACCAATCTTCAACTTTTACGGCCTTTGAAAGAATCCCAGCCCCTCTCCGAACGACCGGTAATAATGCTGCATCAGGGGACGATTGAATACTTTGAACTGGTTGATGGGCAAAGCACATCTCGAGCCCGCCAGAGTCTGCGGGGACGGATATTCCCGGATCCGCAACAGCCGACTGGCGTGTACCGATTTGATTTGAGCAGTGACGGTATGGGCGTGCTGCGAACCTTAGAGGGCAGCTACAATCTACAAAGCAAACAACTCTACACTAACGGTAATTTCATCCTTCAATTACGAGATTTCACGCAACAGCGGCAGGTTGCCGAATGGCAGCGTCTATATGAGATCAGCCAACCGATCGGTCAGGTACAGACCGAGAGTTGGTACGATCCCAACACCGGGCACAATGTACGTCTGGTTTTGGAGAACGGTTCCCTGCGTTTGCCGGTGCCGGGGGTGGAACTGCCGCTGCGTGAGGTAAAGGCGGAGATTTTATGCACCAACCGGTTCATTAATATAATAAATATTAACGGGTATTACCAAGACTACTGCCGATTCAACATCAACGGCATCATCGAAGGCTATCGTTTAGACGCCCCTTTCGATCTACAAATTAAAACGGAAGGATTAATCATTCCGTCGAACCAATGGGCTTTGGTGAATGAAGCGATGATCAAAACGGAGCCCAACGAAGTGCTCGACTTATTAGAACCGCCGCTTAGAGGTCTGCTGGGATTAGTGCCTTCCAAAACTCGGCGAACGGTAAGTAAGTTTTCCCCTACCGGAGAGATAGATTTGGAGCTTCAAATCCGGCGGCTCCCGCCGGAGAAAGGCCACCGATCTGAATATAAGGGGGTATTGATATGTCATAATGCCGCAGCGCGCTATGCGGATTTTCCTTACCAATTGGAAGGGATCGACGGGAAAATCACCCTGGGAGGGGACCGGATTATCATCGGACCGCTGCAATCTCAGAAAGGGGAATTTGAGGTTCGCGCTGAGGGGCAATGGTTGCGTAAGAAGGATAAAGAGTCGGAATTTGAAATAACCATAGATACTAAGAACTTGTTTTTAGATAAAAAGCTATACGCGGCCCTGCGACCGTCTCACCAGAAGTTATGGCAGCAATTTCAGCCCGGCGGCACCGTTAATAGTGTATATCAGGTAAAACGTAAAGGTTCAAAAACCACGCAAGAGCGGCTCGATGTTGAAATAGTAGAGGCTGACACCTGCTACCAAGCCTTTCCCATGCCGTTATCGCAGATGAAGGGTGAGGTTCACTGGGCGGATAATCAAGTGGTATTCGATATCCCCGAGGCCCAGGCGTCAAAGGGGCAGTTGTCTATTACAGGAACGGTTACGAATCCAAGATCTCCGGCGCCTGTAATTAAAGGAGAGGTGAAATTTGACGAGATAAACCTGGATGAACATTTCAGTTCCACTCTGCCGGAACAGACCCGGCATTTTTTCGCAAAGGTCGCCCTGACAGGCCGGGCGGCGGGGCAAGCCTATTTTGAGGGAGCGCTAAGCAAGAAACTTGAGGAAGGCTTACCGGCCGAATCCCATAATATTATTAGACCGACAGTTGAATTTGATTTTCATATTGCGGCGAAGCTTCAGGTCAGTCGCATAATATGTGAAGATTTTCCATATGAATTACAGGCGGTGGAGGCGCAGGTCGAGCTGAGCAATAAGGAACTCTTAATAAAATCCCTGCAGGGCCGCCACGAAAGAAGCCGGATTAGTCTGGAGGGCGTTCTGGAAAGCGCCAATCAATATCGGCTGCATATCGAAGGTGAACCCCTGGAACTGGATCAGCAATTACGCCAGGCGTTTGGTGAGGAAGAAATGTGGTTCTGGGATAAACTCAATCCCAGCGGATCAGCCCATGTAGTAATGGACCTGGAACGTCAAGCGGCAGGGGAAGCCTCAGCAGAGAAGGATTTTGCCGATAATTATACAGCCCAGATCGAACCGCTTCTCAGCAGCTTTGAATTATCCAATTTTCCCTATCCCTTCAACAATATAACCGGAAGAATAACTGCCAAGCCGAACCTGATTACCATCCATCAATTGACCAGCACCGAAGACGCGAGATGGGTGAATCTGACCGGGATTATCAAGCACCGACCAGCAGAGCAGGATTATAACCTACATCTGCAGGCCGAAGCGGTCGATCTGGATGAGAAACTCAGACAGGCCCTACCTCAAACGCTGGTAGCCGTATGGGATCGATTTGAGCCGGGAGGAAGAATTAATCTAGATCTGCATATTGACAGCCATCAGTCAGGCGATCAGGGTGGTCTATGGAACCTGGAAGGCCAAACCGGATGGACCGACGGGAGCTTGGCTCAACCCATGCCCTCTGACGAGATAGACGCTCAGCTACAGGGTCGAGCCCGGTACGACAGTCGAACTAAAAATCTTGCTGTTTCGGGCCAACTGCAAGGGAACTCCCTGCGGATTAATCAAAGACCATTAACCAGGCTGAGCGGGCTGTTCCACTATGAGGGCGAGCAAAAGAAACTGGTTATCAGCGACATCAGCAGCGGTTTTTGCCAGGGACGCTTGGCAGGTGAGTTGCAGGCAAGTTTTGTTGAAGAACCGTCAAGCCATGAAATGAAATTACGATTCAACGACGTTGACCTGGCCCAGTTTCTGAAAGCCGAATCAACAGAACCCAAGCAAAACCAACAACTTAAAGGCCGCTGCGACGGACGATTCTACGTTATCAAACCGGGATTGCCCCAAAAACGTCGGGGAAGGTTTCATTTCGTAGTGCGCGAGGCGGTTTTAGGGGAACTGCCGATCTGGGCCCAGTTGCTGCACGTAACTAATCTCACCCTACCCCGGGAAGGCGCCTTTAACGAAGCCATCCTGATCGGCGACGTGGTGGCCGAAAGATCGATTTTTAACTCGATTTTCCTGCGGGGCAGTGCCGTGGCCCTGGACGGGGCGGGGATTATGACCGGTCCCGACCATCAACTGGAATTGGTTTTTGCGATTGAAAGCCCGCGTAAATTGCCGCGGATCCCGCTGGTGACGAGCTTTTTCAAGGCGATAGGCCCGGAGCTGGCCCAGGTGCAGGTCACGGGCAGCTTTGAAAAACCTCAAGTGGAGCCGATCGCCTTTCCCACTTTAGATGAGGCGCTGCGGATATTGATTCCCCAGGCGCCGGATCGCTAAAGGCGCCGCAATCCCCGGCCCTTGATGTTTAATTCCCATGAAACATAGAAGAACCAAACACCATCCCCAAGTCCTTTGGGGCTTGATCCTGCCATCCATCATCTTAATTGTAATAGAGTGTTAGGTTCCGCTTTTATCCTGAGTTTTATCGGGGTCGGCGTTGGTTTTGTCCTGATTTTGGTCTTTATTGGGGTTCTTGATTTTGTCGGGTTTTACACTCTGAAGCCGGGAGAGAGGATTCTCTGGCTTGCTCTCGATTTCGGTTTGTTGTTTGATAGGATTGTTAGTGTCGGTTTTGGGGGCGGGGATAATTGTTCCGTCATCAGGCAGGAGGGGATTTCTGATCGGATCGCGGAAGGGGGGGTAATGCAGGGTCCGCTCCGGTTCAATAATCTCGCCGCGTCGTTCGCGGGGGTCCAGGACGCTTTTACGGCGCTGTTCATTGGTCATCCGTAAAAGCTCCGTCGGCGTCTTCAAAATATGAGGAGTAATAAAGATTATCAACTCCGTTTTGATCCGCTGCCTTTTGGAAAACTTAAATAGTTCGCCCAGAATGGGAATAGCACCCAACAAAGGAATCCGGGTCTCATTTTCCACGATCTTATCACTGACAAACCCCCCCAGGCATATGGTCTGACCATCTTTGATTCGCACAGTGGTTTCAGCCTTGCGAGTGATAAAAATCTGGGGAAAGAAGTTTTCCGAGATTTGTACGGTTCGGGCGCTGATCTCATCGAGCTTCTGGATAATATCCAGAGTAACGTAGTCATCCGGGTGAATAAAAGGTCTAACTTCCAAACGATTGGTTATATCTTTGTAATCTACGTCACTTTGGCTGGATAGACCTTCGGGGCTGACTCTGATTTTGCTAACGGTAGGCACTTTATCACCCAACTCGAATATGGCAACAGCATTGTCCTTGGTGGTTACCGATGGGCGGGAGATGACATCCACTTTACCGGTCTGCTGCAGGGCCCGTAAAAAGGCGGAGAAGTTATCGCTGATAAGTTCATAAGTTAAAACGGAGGGAAAATCTCCCCCGGGAAGTTTGCTGGCGGTGGCGGGGATGGATTGCCGGAGGGTATTGACACCCTCGTTATGCATGAGTGTCCAGTCCACACCCAGTTCCGTGAGGTCGTCGTGAGAAACCTCGGTTATATAAACCTCAATAAAGACCTGGTCTCGGGGGCGGTCGAGGACATCGATGAGAGCCTGGATTTTGGGGATATTGCGGCTGAAAGTGCGAACCAGCAAACCATTTCGTTCTGGGTCGGGCACGATGACCAATTCATCATTGCCGGTGGCTATCACCGAAAGGGCGCGGCTCATCCTTCCGGCAACCCCTTCATCAATAACGCCGGCGCGGGTCATGGCTTCTTCCACCATTTCGGCCGTATCCCCTTCGGGCGCCTGTTCCGGATAGGTCAGTTCCCGGCGCGCCTGCTGCACTTCCGGCGGCAATTCCACGGCTTCTTTGGGATATATTTCACCGATTAAATCCGCCAGCCCTTTGACCTGAATCACTTTAGTTTTCGGATCTTGCACCGTATGAGCCTGGGCATAACTTAAAGGGAAATATCGAATCTCCATGCGATCGATATCAAAGATTTCCTTCATTTGCCTGATCTTTTCAAAGACCTCTACATCACGACTGTATATCGCCAGCGAATTGCGATACACCCCCGAGGTAAATTTGCCCTTGAGAGTTTCATCCGATTCCAACAGCTGTTGAAATTCCTGGGGATCCATGAATTCCAGGGCGATATAATCGCGCATGATGGGCGGTTCTTCCCCGGGGGCGAGTAGTTCGGAGGGTCTTGAGGGAGTGGGATAAATGGAGGTTTTTCTCAGATAATCCTCGATGAGTCGGAAGACCTCTTCCGGGCCGCTGACTAAGATTCCACTCTGGGTCGGATGAGCGATGATGTCAGTGGCTCTAACGGCTTCTTTGGTGATTACTTCCGTGGTTTCGGGCATAAAACGGCTTTTCAGAATTTTTACGATTTTATCGACTTCGGCCGATTTGACATTTTCCAGAGGAATGAATTTGTTTTCGGTCGCCGAGCGGAGCTCAATCCGGATGACCTGACCGTCGCGGGAGGTTTTTTTGCCCTGGGCTTGCAGTACTTTATCCAGCATTTGCAACATGCCGCGCAAATCCACCATCTTTCCGCCGGAGCTGATCAGGGTGAGGGGGCCGGTAACGGTATCTATGCCTTCGAACTGCACGTGAAAGGTCTTCTGAAGGATGTCGAAGAGTTGTTTCGGCTCGACATTGCTGTAATAGAGACTGGCTTCAATGGGTTTTTCCCTTTGCTGTTGTGGTTGGGCACTGTCTGAATCAATTGCTCTACTTGACCGTTGGGCGGCACAAAACGTCGTGAAGATGCCTCCGACCAATAGG
>Ga0111186_1115_pt1 | contig 14133 bp, 13 predicted proteins | sample DeeMarSWOR324_28_FD_80243 | JGI IMG/M metagenome (GOLD analysis project Ga0111186, IMG submission 80243) | Phycisphaerae bacterium SM23_30 | reverse complement strand
GGGGTGTTTGGGGTATGGTCGGTGTCGTTTGAATTTGGGGGGGGGGGGTTTGCGGTTCGGAGGGGGTGGGGTCGATTAGGGCGTCGAGGGTAAGGGCTTCGTCGGCGCCCAGGGAGAGGGCCTGGTTGAGCTTATTCAGGCGGCGGGCGGCGGTGAGGGCGATGGTTTTTATCCTTTCGCTGCCGTTGAAGCAGCGAAAGAAGTGCATTTCCGGGGCGGGCAGATAGTCCACCAGGACATAGGCCCAGACGGTTCGACCCTGACGGAGCAGTTTAAGGACCCGGGCGGCGGCTTCATATACGTTGCTGCAGGGGTGGATATTCGGGCCTGCGGCGCCGGAGGAGAATTCGGCGGGCAGATGTTGGTTGATGCGCTCAATCCAAGCGCCGGGGGCGACAATCACCACCTCTTGCTGATTTGGGCGTGTCTGCATGGTCATATTCGCACACTCCTTGTGCACCTAAATTCATATTACCACAAATGCACCCGGAAGTCAAAGTATTACAAGATGAGCGGCGGCAAAGGGTTACAATGTTTTGGAGTCAACGCGGGCGCTGAAGCACACCATACCGCCGCTACAAGTCCTTAAACCAGGCGATTATAATTATCGTAGAGACACAATATATTTATTGGGTATGCGGGGGAAAAAAACACCGGCAAGTCTTATTTAAGAGCGGCGTCTGCGGCGGGTGGTTTTGCTTGCAAGTCGGCGGCGGGCTATTTATAGTTGGGGGTTGAGAAGCTTTCGATCTATTAAGAGGGTTGAAATTAAACCCGGCGATAAATTGCCGGGCTATTGTCACTGCAACCCTGCGGGTTGTGAACTGAATCGGAGGAGCATGAGTTTCGAGGTCGGGGTCGGCCAGGGCACACTTGAGGCCGATCGTAAATTAAGCTAGAGACGCAAGATTTTGCGTCTCCACAGTTTGTTTTAAGGGGGAAAAACTTGTAAAAGCATGAAAGGCAAGGTAGAGCTATGGCGGAGACATCCCGGCGACCGATAGGGTCGCTGCGACCGGCGGAGCGGATCGATCAGGTATTTTTGATATCGCAGCCTCAGTTGCGGACGACGACGCGGGGGGATTATTATATTGCCGCGTATTTGAGCGACAGTACGGGCAAGATCAACAGCAGGATGTGGCAGGCGTCGGAGGCGATATTTCAGTCGCTGCCGCAGGAGGGATTTGTAAAGGTGAAGGGGCGGACGGAGAACTACCAGGGGTCGCTGCAGTTGGTGATCGAGGGATTGCGGCCGGTGGAGGCGGCGGAGGTTGATCTGGAAGAGTTTCTGCCCCAGACCGACAAAGACATACCGGAGATGTTCGCCCGGCTGAAGAAAGAGCTGGCCCGGATTGAGAATCCGCACCTGAGGCGGCTGGTGCAGGCGTTTTTGAGTGATGCAGAGCTGATGCGGCTGTTTCAGCAGGCGCCGGCGGCGATGGGGCTGCATCATGCGTATATTGGGGGGCTGCTGGAGCATACGCTGAGTCTTTTGGTGCTGGCCGAGCGGGTTCAGGGTCATTATGCGGCGCTGGATTGGGATTTGATTAAGGCGGCGCTGTTTCTGCATGATCTGGGCAAGACGACCGAGCTGCAATACGACGTCAGTTTTCAATATACCGATGAGGGGCGGCTGGTGGGGCATCTGGTGAAGGGGGCGGTGTTGATCGAGCAAAAGATACAACAGTTGGACGCCGGCGGGGGCGAACCTTTTCCGGAGCTGCTGCGAGACTGTTTGCTGCATATTGTTTTGTCGCATCACGGCAGCCGCGAATACGGCTGCCCGGTCTTGCCGACGACGCCGGAGGCCTTTGCGGTGCATTATCTGGACAACCTGGATTCGAAGATCGCGCTGACCTTGAGTGAGATTGAGAAGGATCCCAATCCCGGCAACTGGACGAATTACATTAAGGCCATCGAGGCGCCACTGTTCAAGGTGCGGACGAAAAAGTGAATACCGAGAGTATAAGTTGAACCACGAAGCAATAGGAGATATATATGCCACTGCAAGATGTACCGGAATATTTTGTTTGCATCGGGTCAGGCAGGACGTTTGATGATAAAGGATACTTCAGGTATCGGCTGCCGGCGGATAAGCGGGAGGAGGTGTTGGCCTGGATCAGAAGCGGGGGTCACTATGTTTTTCGACACCACAGCCTGTTTCGGTCGGGCGGTCAGGTGGAGAGAGCCATGAACAACCGTTTTCGGCTGCATCAGGCGCTGGCGGTGGATTACGATCCCTTCAGCACTAAAGTGCAGGCGATATGGTGGCTCAAGACCGAGCAGCAAGTCGATCTGTATCTATATAATAAATACGCCACCGACGGCAGTACGGATATTAACGCCCCTTCGATACTGGGCATCTGGTCGCCGAAAAAGCTGCAAAAAAAACTGGGTATGTGAAAATACGGGCCAGTTGCCACCAAGAAACTTAGGCACAAATATATTATAGATTTTTTGGCCACGAATTGGCACGAATGGATACACGAAGTGAGAGTTGGTAGGTTAGAAGTCCACCCTAAATTTCGAAGATAATGTGTAGTAACAAATTGAAAGGAATGATTAAATAAGAGATAATGATATGTCGGAAGCAGTATTAGATGAATATTTTGAAAAGCCCATAAATCCTGATGATAAGATTTGGAGATATATGGATATCGAAAAATATGTTTCTCTTATCACCAGCAAAAGCTTATATTTTGCACGGTTACATGAATTTGAAGATCATTTTGAAGGATCGTTCTGGCCCACTAAGATACTAAAACCGGATTTCAAACACTCAAATATCTCAGAATCGGATAAAGCCGTCTGGAAGAAAAACGCAGAAGATAATAAAAAATATATGGCAGTCAGTTGTTGGCATTTAAGCGAGTACGAATCTGATGCCATGTGGAAAATTTACGCCAAATATGATAAAGGAATAGCAATTCAATCAACTTATGGTTCTTTATGTGAGGAATTAAAGAATGCCAAAAAGAATCTTCCTTATCTGCATCAAATAAATCGAGTTAAATATATTGATCACTTCACAGAATTGTTTCGCGATGGAGGTGCAATGTGGTTGTTTGATGGAGTATTACATAAGCACAAAAGTTTCGAATATGAAAAGGAACTGAGAGCGGTGCTATATACCAGTTCTTCAAATATCGAATCTCACGAATGGTTGAACTTGCAGAAAGGTATTCCAATACCATTAGACAATTTTAGCGTTTTTATTAAAAAAGTCATAACAAGTCCATATTCGCAAGAAAGGTTTTATAAAATGTTGAAATCAGTATCGGAAAAATATGGATTGGTGGATAAAGTTTTGAAGTCAGAACTTACAGAAAAACTACCATATTAAAATAACCGCAAAATAATACGCGTGGGGCAAAGCCCCACCCTACAGATTACGGAGATTAAGGAGGAACGAATAGGCTAGGTGAGGAATGGTTATTGTCGTTGTTACTTTGTCGGTGGTGGTGCTATTTTTTTTATTGCATTATTTGAGTTATTCGGTTTTGAAGGGGAGGATTTTGCGGGAAAGGCGGTGGGATTTGAATATCTGCTGCGGCAGGACGGACGGAGGCGGGGTGAACGCGGATATAGTAGAGTTCGGCAAGATCGATAATTTCTGCAAGATAGCCGATGTTTATCAGTTGCCCTTCGGCGATCAGGCGTTTGAATGGGTGATGAGTTCGCACACGGCGGAGCATCTGGATAAGCCGGACGCTTTTGATCGAGAGCTGCAAAGAGTGGGGAAAAACGTGGTGTATATAGTTCCCCCTTTGTGGGATGTGGGGGCGTCGTTGAATGTGCGGGAGCATAAGTGGATTTTTTTAACTCTTAAAAAGAAACACCACCGACTGCCCCGGCATGTGAAGCTGCCTTTGGCGCGGACGGTACAGCGAATGTGGGGGCAAAGAATCAAGGCGTAGCCAAGCCTGAGGCAACCGACTGATCACTTACACGGAGTTCGACAATAAGTTTTGCAAGTAACATTTAAATTGTTATATTCAGATATTCTGTTAATCGATGACTGAACAAGAAATATTTTATAAATGTCTAAAATATAAGCACTTACAAATTATCCGGCATAGATGGAACTGGGCCTTTATACCGGCAATAAATTCATATAAGTATTTGTCAATAATGTGTTTATGTAAACAACACAAATAGAGATTCATGAATATGAACGACAATAATTTTATCAACATAGCGTTTTTGTCGATAAATTATTTGGATTTAAAGGTTTATGTGTATTATAATATTATAGAAAGCAGTCGGATAGAAATATGTAATAATAAGGTGATCCCCAAGTTTTAAAGAGAAGACAGGAATTTTTTCTTGGTTCTTCTTAAAGTGTTTGATAATCTAAAGTATTCATGCGTTTTTAAGAAGGCCCAGATACTCCAGCCAAATTAAATACGTTTGTCGGGCAACGGAATACCAATCGATTTGAAAAAATGTTAATAGAGTGCTATTTTGGAGACATAGTATTCTAAGGTATTTTGTAGTAATTACTTACAAGTTTAAGTAGGCGTGTATATTAAACTTCGTTCTACAGAAATCGTAAGTAAGGAAAAATGGTTATGAAACTCAGACCGTGGAAAGACATGATCGATGTTGATATGCCTACAATGGGTCCAATTACTGAAGAAATCAGAAAACAGACTCGTGAGCAGGCAGCACGTTACAGGGGAGGTGTACGTGTGTCCACGGGCAGATTTTGGACTGACGCAGAATATAAGAAATACCGTGACAAGGTTCTAAGTACACCGCTGCCCTAATGCTTAACGTTTAAGCTTAGTGTAATTCAACAGGTTCAATCTCCTCCAAGAGGGGGAATATCTATGCCGCATGAAGAAATATTAAGCAAGATAGTTGAAATACATCAAAGGACAAAAGCCCTCATGATACTTGCGGAGGAGATTGATGTACGCTTCAACACTTTTCTTCAACCTGGGAATGAACAGCGTCATGTACTTGAGCATATTATGCGCGCCCAAGCTGCCGAACTCGGTATTTTATCTGGTAAGGATGAAGCGTATATTGAGAAGAATTATGATAAGGCTTTAGGTCATGCTTACCGCGCATTTTTTGATACCGCTGATTGGCTTGGATGGGCACTTCGTAAAAAAATATCGGATATTCTAAAACCATCATCGCGTAAAATAATATCTGATCTTATAAAACCATATTCAAATGAATGTATTATGGCATGTTTGCCTAATTATTATTCAGAAATAAGGCCAAAACTGGAACACTTAAATAGAGACATTGCTGCTATACGTGCGCGCAAAGATATTGGAGATAGCGATAACCTATTAACTGAAGTAACAGCTTATTCGGATACGATTCAAGAACTGTTGGATTTTATAGAGCATATAACTAAAAGTATACCAGCTATGGAAGAATGGAACAAAAGGAATAAACGTACAACTAGAAGGAAAAGGTTGTGGGATATAATCCTTGTGTTAATAGGTGTGGGGTTTGGGGCTTTATTAGCTTGGCTCAAATTGTCTGGACCGTCTGATTAAAATTATACAAACCCATATCTCTTTTTGTATTCCTATATTGTGGTTTTCTGGATTCCGACAGTCAATAATCTTATAAGAAAGATATGTTATGCGGAATGAGCAGTTGAGCGACATATTTGAGGAGATGGCCGATATTATGGAGATATTGGGGGAGGATCGGTTTCGGATCAACAGTTATCGCAAGGTGGCGCGGGTGATTCATGATTGTGTCAAGGACGTGTCGGTTTTGGCGGGGGCGGGCAAGCTGCAGGAATTGCCGGGGGTGGGTAAATCGTCGGCGGAGAAGATCAACGAGTTTGTGCACGCAGGGACGATCAAGGCGCATCGGGATTTGTTGAAGAAGATACCGCCGGGGCTTTTGGAGATGCTGAAGATACCGGGGATGGGACCCAAAGGGGCGGCGGCGGTGTGGAAAGGATTGAAGGTTACCGATCTGGATAAACTCAAAAAGGCTATCGAAGATCACTCGCTGGAGAAGCTGGCAGGCTTCGGGGCGAAAAAGGCCGAGGCGATCGGGCGGGGGATTGAGTTTATCAAGTCGGCGGGCGAGAGGATACTGCTGATCGAGGCGGAATTGATCGCGGATTATATTATCCGCGAGCTGAAGGCAAAGACCTCGGTAAAGCGGATCGAGGCGGCGGGTTCCTTGCGGCGAGGGTGCGAGACGGTGGGGGATATAGATCTTTTGGCGATGGCGAAGGACGGCGGTAAGGTTATCGAGGCGTTTGTGCATCTGGCGGAGGTGGAGCAGGTGCTGTTGGCGGGGGGGACGAAGGCGTCGGTGCGATTTGCGGAGCCGGAGTTTTGTCGGGACGTGGTGCAGGTGGATCTGCGGATAGTGCCGACGGCGAGCATGGGGGCGGCATTGCAGTATTTTACGGGCAGTAAGCATCACAATGTGCGACTGCGGGAGATCGCGATTAAGAAGAAATACAAGCTAAACGAATACGGACTGTTCAGAGGGGATAAGCAGATGGCGGGCAAGACGGAGGAGGGCATTTACGACAAGCTGGGACTGGCTTACGTGGCGCCGGCGCTGCGGGAGGACCGGGGGGAGGTGGAGGCGGCGTTGAAGGGGGAGCTGCCGGAGCTGGTGGAGCTGGGCGATATACGCGGCGATCTGCACATGCACAGTCCGGCGTCCGACGGGCGGGAGGAGATTGAAGCGTTGGCGGCGGCGGCGCAGGGGAAGGGTTACAAGTATATCGCGATTACCGATCATTCGAAGAGTTCGGTGATCGCCAACGGGCTGGACGTGAGACGGCTGCAGGCTAATATCAAGAAAATAAAACAGATCAACGAAGCGTTTAAGGATTTTACGGTTTTGGCCTCTACCGAAGTTGATATTTTGATGGACGGGTCGCTGGATTATCCGGATGAGGTGTTGGCGGAATTGGATTTTGTGATAGCGTCGGTGCATTCGGGATTGAGCGGGCCGAAGGAGCGGAATACCCGGCGGATTTTGCGGGCGCTGGAGAATCCCTACGTCAACTGCCTCGGTCATCCGACGGGCAGGATGATCCAGGTGCGGGAGGCGATGGATCTGGATATGGAGGCGATTATTGCCCGGGCGGCCCAGACGCATACGGCGTTGGAGGTGAGTGCTTCGCCGCTGCGGCTGGACCTGAACGATGCGCACTGTCGATTGGCGGTGGAGGCGGGGGTGAAACTGATTATCAACACCGACGCCCACGATACCCAGGGGCTGGACTTGATGCGTTACGGAGTGGCGACGGCCCGGCGCGGCTGGGTGAAAAAATCCGACGTGCTGAATTGCCAGCCGGTCGGCGCTTTACGCAGATGGGTAAAAGATAAAAGGACATCGCACAAATAGCTTCATATAAAGCATAACGCCAAATGGTCAGGGCGCTAACAAGAGTGTGAAATCGCGGAGGGATGCGGATTAACGCGGAAGGATGGTGGGATAAGAGCCCGCCATACCGGTTAACGCGGGGGCTGATGAACATCATGCTTTGTTAACCGGACCTTGGCAGAACTTTGGTTCCTAATTTTATAAGTATGAGCAGATGGGTTTTTGCGGTTGCAGAAGGTGACTGTGCGGGGAAAAGCCTCACTGGGCAATTTTACCTGTTGGGATAATCCGTCCGGGTCAGTTGGTCAGGATTATCTTAATTATTTTCCTCATGGGGACTTATCGTGATTGAGAATCAGGAAAAAGTAGAATATCCCTTTTTGGGTATTTTATTTTATTTGGACCGAAGGATCGGCGGCGAGGTCGGTTTGTTTTTTCTTTTTCAAGAAGTCGAAGAAAGAGGGAGTAAGTCCGTGTTCCTTGCGGAGCGTTTTCCAGTCTTTGGAGGAGGCGAAATATTTGGGATTTTGGCGGGCATAGCCGACGACGTCTCCCAGGTCCTGAATGTTGGGCGTCCAGGCCAAGGAGGCCAGTTTTTGCGGCTCCATGGGGCGGAGGGATTTTTTGACGGCATAGACGTGGCCGGCGTTGAAGGTGTAGTCCAATGAGGCAAGCTCGACATTTAGAGTGCTGTCGGCGTCTTTGGTCTGATAATAAACCTGTACGTTATGGGCGCCGGGGGTCAGATGGAATTCGGCGCCGGGCCGGCGGTTGAGGTCTCTGAATTTTCCGTCAATCTTAAAGACGGGGCAGGTATCGGGACCGGTTATCAGGACGGCGACCTGCTCGAGAGGCCGGGCGTCGCCCGGGTAGGTTCTGATGGTCGAGGATTCACAACCGCACAGCAGCATGGTTCCGATAATAAGACAGCTCAGGGCAACCAAGACGGGGCGTTTGGGGGTCTTTTTCATGTTTTGCTCCTTTTGATTTTAATGGTAACATCTTTGGGCCAATCTGTTGTTTTTGACGGCGATAAAAGCAACAGACAATATCAACATCGGCAATTCGAGACGACCATTTCACCGAAATTTAGGGAGGATCCGCCGGTAAAAAGCGGCTGCCAGGCGGTGGGGAAACGGAGGTTTTTGCGGTAGCACGCGGAAGGATTCCTAAAGAGGACGAAAGCTTGGGGGAGGTTGAAATTAACTTATACCGGGCGTTTGGACGGATAAAATTTACAGACTATCTTCCCTTTAGCGGGTAGCTTATACAAGGGGGATTCGAGGGCAGGCCGGTCGTAAATATTTCCAAGCGGTTCGCCGCTAAAAAGTATCGGTTATAATACTTTTACGGCCTCGGAGACCTCTTCCCGGCTGCGACCTTTTGGGGGTTCTTTTTGGGCGTAATCGTCCAGGGGGGACCAACGGGTTTTAGCTTTTTGGGCGATGTCCACCACGCGGCCGATGACCACTTCGGGGGAGTCGTCGAAGGGGTCCACCACAAAATTTTTGAGTTTTTCGTAGGTTTCATCGGAGACTTTGACGTTTTTCATCGTTTTTCCCTGTAAAATAGGTTGGTAAAAGCAACAAATTTTTGTGCATAGCGAGGGCATAGAAATATAAAATTTAATGCCGGCATAGTCAAGGTCGGTTGCGGAAAAAAGGCAAAAAGAGCACGATCGAGTTCAAGGATGAGTTAAAGTTTAGGTTCCGGGTCGAACGGGCAAACTTGCATGGTTCTTATGGTTGTAAGGATAATAGGGGAGGGGTTGATTTTAATTAGGGATCTGTCAAGATCGTCATAAGTGTAGTCTTTATGAGTACTTACCGTGATCGATGGTTAGAAAAAGTAGCATAACCTCTTTTTTTCCAATTTGGCAAGACATAGATTTAGGTTATTTTGGGCGGCCTTTGGGGCGGGGGGATTGAAATGGGGGTTGCAAGGCGGGGCAAATGCTTTATAATGCGCAGTTTATGTATTTTGGGGGACGAATTGGAATATAAGATTTATATTATGAGTGAGGAAGGCAGGGAAGATATGGAAGCTGCGACATGGGATAAATCGATGCTGCTGGCGGATGACGAGCCGTTGAGCGAGCAACAGTTTAAGCGATTGATCCAGGAGGTTCGGAGCGGGGAACGGGAGCGGCTGCATTTTGCCGAGGATTTTGAGGCATCGGTGAAGAAGCGGATTTCGAGTCTGAGCCAAGGCACGGTGAGGCCCATGAAAGTGGGGCAGGGATATTATGCGTTAGGTAATTACGCCAAGGCCGTCGAGTGGTTCGACAAATCGGGCAAGGGTGCTCAGCAGTTGTGGTTAAAGGCCTGCAGCCTGCGGGAATTAGGTCAATATGAGGGTGCGGTTTCGGCATTTGAGCAGGCGGAGGAAAAAGGTTACGACAGTTTTGATACGGCGATGGCGGTGGTGGAGACCTTGCGTCGGCAGGGGGATCTGGAAGGGGCCGAGCAGAGGCTCAAGCGGGTTTCTCGGATGGGAGACATCCGGGCGGAGTTTCATTATCAGTTGGGACGGCTGCACGACGCGAACGGTCGCCGGGAAGAGGCGATGGCGGAATATGAACGAGCGATTTCGCTGGACGGCAATCATACTCAAGCGTTGTTTTCGCTGGCGTTTGCGTGTGACCTGTACGGCGACGAAAAGGAGGCCATCAGGTATTACAAGAGGTGCCTGGAGAGCGGGACGATGCATATCAGCGCCCTGATGAACCTGGCGGTTCTTTATGAAGACGCGGGTGATTATGGAGAGGCGCGGGACTGCGCCAGGCGGGTGTTATTGGCTTATCCCAACCATGAGCGGGCGCGGATGTACCTGAAGGACATCGATTCGAGCATGACGATGTACTACGACGAAGAGCTGGAGAAACGGGTTGATTACCGTAATCAGATGCTGCAGATACCGATTTCAGATTTTGAGTTATCGGTACGGGCGCGTAACTGTCTCAAGAAGATGAACATAAAGTACCTGGGGGATTTGCTCCGGGTCACCGAATCGGAGCTATTGGCCTATAAGAACTTCGGGGAGACGAGTCTGCAGGAGATCAAAGGGGTTCTGACGCAAAAAGCGCTGCGGTTGGGGCAACTTTTGGAAGATCATAACAACGCCCGGCCCTTAGCGCTGGAGGATTCCGAGCAAGACAAGATTGCCGACGAGACCGTATCTATGGGGATTTCGGAGCTGCAACTGTCGGTGCGTTCGCGGAAGTGCCTGCAGCGGTTGAATATAAGTACGGTGGGTGAGTTAGTGCGTTGTACGGAGGCGGAGCTTTTGGGCTGTAAGAATTTTGGTTTGACGAGTTTGTATGAAATCAAACAGCGATTGAAAGACAGAGGCTTAGCATTGCGGGTGCTGCAGGATTGATTTTTAGTTGTATGCGTGCTGGATGAAGATCAGATAAGGAGAAGCTGGGATTTTATTTGAGGTAAGAGGCCGGAGCAGTGAGAGCCGGGCGCGAGGGGGAATATTAGAGACGGCGCACGGGACGGTGGAGACGCCGATATTCATAGCAGTGGGGACCCGAGGCGTCGTCAAGGGTATAACCCCCCGGCAGTTGCGTGAAGCCGGAGTTGAAATGGTGCTGGCGAACACGTGTCATCTGCTGGCGCGGCCGGGCGTGGCGGCGGTAGAGTCGTTAGGCGGTTTGCATCGATTCATGGGCTGGGAAGGGCCCATCCTGACCGACAGCGGCGGTTACCAGGTTTTTTCGTTAAAAAGTCTGAGAGAGATCAACGACGAGAAGGATGAAGTAGAATTTGCCTCGCCCTATGACGGGGCGCGGTTAATACTGAGTGCGAAAAGGGCGACGCGGGTGCAGAATCGGTTAGGCGCCGATATTATCATGGCGTTTGACGAGTGCGTTTCGCTGCCGTGCGAGCGGGGGCGGCTGGCGCGGGCGGTGGAACGAACGATTCGCTGGGCGCAGCAGTCTTTAGAGGCGCACCAGCGAGAGGATCAATGGCTGTTTGGCATTGTGCAAGGAGGAACCGACAAAGAGTTACGCAGTTACTGCAGCGAAGAATTGAAAAAGATGACGTTTGACGGCTATGCGATAGGCGGCTTGAGCGTGGGCGAAGGCCGGGAGGAGATGATGGCGACGGTGGAGCATACGACGTCGCTGCTGCCGGAAGACAAGCCGCGGTATTTGATGGGGGTAGGGACGCCGCGGGAACTGGTCCGGGCGATAGGGCTGGGGGTGGATATGTTCGACTGCGTGCTGCCGACGCGGAACGGGCGTAATGCCTTTGCCTTTGTGCGGGAGGGGGGGCTGCGGCTGCGGAACGAACAATATAAGACGGACAGGCGACCGCTGGATGAGCGGTGCGATTGCTATACCTGCCGGAATTTTTCGCGTGGTTATTTGCGACATCTGATAATGGTGAAAGAGATGGCGGGGCCCATATTGGTTTCGCTGCATAATCTGGCGTTTTATCAATGGCTGATGGCCCAGACGCGGCTGGCGATACGGGAAGATAACTACAGCAACTGGGCGGCGCGCTGGGACAGGGCCGCGAATGAACATGAATGAATAGAAATCATAAGGTGAAAGGGACAGGCGATGGATGACATTATGAAGATGTTTCTGGCGCAGGCGGCGGGGGAGGAGGCGGGGGCGGTCCCGCAGGAGGGCGTCCAGACGACGGGCGAGCCGGGGACGCCGGTTCCGGAGGCCGAGCCGGTGGATCCCGGGGCCCAGCAAAGAAGTCCGTTTAGTAATATATGGATTCCGTTGATACTGATGATGCTGGTGATGTATTTTTTTATTTTTCGCAGTCCGCGGAAGCGTCAGCAGCAACAGTTGCAAAAGATGCGGGAGTCCTTAAAGCGTAACGCTCGGATTCGCACCATCGGGGGCATTATGGGGACGGTGGTGGAGGTGCGGGACGAGGAGGTGGTGCTGAAGATCGACGAGACCAACAACACCAAGATGCGGGTGACGGTGGGAGCAATTGCGAAAGTATTCGGCGAAGGGGAAGAGGCGGGCAAGAGGTAGGGAGTTTAGAGTTGAAAGTTAAGCAGGGTGAATACAACTGGACGGCGAGGGGGCCCGGAAAACAGGATAAGAGTTAGAAAGCGGCATTTATGAGCAGGAATTTGATTATCAAGCTGGTGGTGATTTTGGGGTTGATCGGGCTGTGTCTGGTAGAGATTTTACCCTGGGAGGAGAAGCTGAAGCCGGGGATCGATCTGGCGGGCGGCACGAGCCTGATTTATTCGATTAATACGGAAGGACTGACCGAGCTCGATAAGCGGACGGTAGAGGAAGATATGATACGGATCCTGCGTAAGCGGATCGATCCGAGCAACAAGTCGAACATTATCTGGCGGCCGCACGGGGGATACCGGATTGAGATCCAGATGCCTCTGGCGACGAAAGAGACCCGCGCGCGGCGAGATACATTCAAGAACAAAGAGGCGTCTCTGGCGGGTTACAATCTGGATATCTTGCGGGTGCGTCAGGGATTGATTAAGCCGGTGGGGATCGAGGATCAGGTATATCAGGAGAGGCGGAGCAAGAATTTCGACGATTTGGCGGAGAGTTGGCGGCAGCGGATAGAGGCGCTGGTTTTGGGCAAAGGGATCAGCATTGATGATATTTCGGCGGGGGCGCAAAGACGCCGGGAGCTTCTGGGAAACTTGAGCGAGGCGCAAGACACCAATGAAGAACGACAAACGAGTTTGGGCGAGTCGGTGGAAAAGGAAACGACGAAGCGGGATGAACTGTCGGCGGCCGAGGTCGATCTGACGGCGGTGGATGAGCTGTATGGGATATATATCGATCTGGAACCCAATCAGGTGAAAGATGAGCTGTTTATGATCGTGGGGGATGATGTGGCAAAACAAGATCTCATCACGGAATACATGGACATCCGCAGCGAATTGGGATTTCTGCGTCGGGCGACGATGGACGAAGAGACAGGTTCGCAGACGCGTCTGAAAGCTGCATGGGAGGAACTGGAGCAGGTCAATATTGATGCCGGTCGGCTGAGAATGCTTCTGGAGGCTTCCGAGGGTAAGCCGACGCCGGATCTTGAGGAATTGAAGGGACAACATCCGCTGGCGGCGGGGATGATCGATGAACTGGTGGCGGCGTATGGGGTGTACACGGAGGTGGAAGGGAGGCTGGACGATCCGGAGGATCTCAAACGTTTGCTGCGGGGAGCGGGGGTTCTGGAATGGCGGATTCTGCCAAAAAGCAGTCCGCAACCGGAGTTGACCGAAGCCATAATTGCCATTCATAGAGAGCGGCTGGAGAAGTTCGGGCCTGATAAGTGGAACAGCAATGAGCAATATGTGTGGATGAAGATCAAAGATCCGGATACTTTTCAGGAGCGGGCCTGGACCTATTGCGTTGATCAGGGCGGGATGAGTTACGTTTTGTGTTCCAACCTGGACGGGGAAGTGATGCGGCGGGACACGGCCGGGGGCAACTGGAAGCTGCAGAATGTCCGGCCCGCCACGGACAACCTGGGCCGACCGGCGGTGGGTTTTTCCTTTAACCAGACGGGATCAGGCTTGTTTTTTAACATAACCAAGGCCAACAAAGATCGGCCGTTGGGTATTTTACTGGATGACGAGGTAATCTCGGCGCCGAATATTCGAACACCGATATTAGGCAGCGGCATTATCGAGGGGAGCTTCACGCAGCAGGAAGTGATGGATATGGTGGACAAGCTCAACGCCGGGGCCTTGCCGGCGCGGCTGAGCGATCAGCCGGAGAGTGAAAACACCATTGGTCCGACGCTGGGGGCGAGCAATCTGAACGCGGGTTTAAAGGCGGGCTTT
>Ga0111186_1094_pt1 | contig 14706 bp, 9 predicted proteins | sample DeeMarSWOR324_28_FD_80243 | JGI IMG/M metagenome (GOLD analysis project Ga0111186, IMG submission 80243) | Phycisphaerae bacterium SM23_30 | reverse complement strand
GCCGCCGGATTTAAGCGACCAACAGCTCGCCACACCTTCGCTCCGCCCAGGCGGGACTGACCGAAATTTCGACCCACAACCACCCGGAGTACGCTTGTTTTGGGATTAGTTTAATATGACTTTGGCTACTCGGCGGCCGAGGTTCCGGGCAGTGTCCAAGCCGAACTTGTCGCCGGTGATATCATCGTTTCCTGGGTTCCACAACGTCGCACCGGTGTGACTGGTGGGTTTGCCATCGCCCACGATAATCATCTCCTGACAAAGTAACGCAGCTTGGACAGATTGAATGGTTAATTCCTGGCCGCCATTGCGCACTTGGCCTATCGGTAAAGGCATATAGCGAACCGGACTCCGGTTAAAATATGTTCTTGATAAGCATACCAAGATGGGATATGAAGAGTAAAATTTGGTGGTACAACTGAGCAGGTTGTTCGGTCGGAGAAGAAAATCAGACTCAAAGGGCCGTAACAGTTATAAATTAAAGGAGATAGAACGATGACACAATTCAAGAATATAGCGGTTGCTTTACTCATGGGGCTGCTGCTCCTGGCGGCGACGTCATGCACGCAGATTAAGTCCGGGCCGCCCACCCGGGCGCTAAGCGAGCAGGAGTTAGTCGATATGTTAGTAGGCTCATGTATCCAAGCCACCAGGGGGGCCGGAAGCGAAAGATATATTCAGCGGATAAAACAAGTACTCGCGGAAGATAAAGAAGTCAAGCTCGTCTCCGTGGAGGATTTGCCGGATGACTGGACGGTGGTATCCCCTGTGGGCGTCGGCGGGGGCGGCGCCTGGCAACACGTAAGAGAGCGGACCAGCCAGCAAGAGCTACCTCGCGCTCAAGATACGGATCTCCAAGCGATCCGTCTATTGAGTAAGCATATCGGCAAGGAGTTCAAAGCGGTTCTTCGCGGTGAGCCCGCCGGCGCTACGTCCACCGCCCTAATGGTCGCTGCGGAAATGGACCTCCCGTTGGTGGACGCCTGTCCGTGCGGGCGCTGCGTACCGGAGATCCAGCAGCAGATTCCCTGGGTGGTAGGGATTCCTTCGACCCCGGCAGGGCTTTTTACCCGCTGGGGAGATGAGATCATCATTACAAAAGCCATCGATGATTATCGCGCCGAAGACCTCTCTCGAGCCGTGGCTGTGGCCAGCGGCGGCGGCGTTTCGGTGGCCATGAATCCCATGTCGGGCGCGCAAGTGAAACGGGGTACGATAGCCGGTAACCTTTCAGAAGCTATTCTCCTGGGACAAACTATCAGGCAGGCACGGGAGCAAGGAAGAGATCCTATTAAAGCCCTAATAGAAGTGACCAAAGGCTTTAAGCTTTTTCATGGAGTCGTCATCAAGTCGGACCAGCGAGGAGAGCGGGGCTTTAGCTGGGCGGATGTGGAGCTGCAAGGGATCAGAGAGTACGAAGGCCACACCTATAAGGTATTCGTCAAGAATGAGAACATCGTTTCCTGGCTTGACGACGAGGTGGATGTAATGTCCCCGGATTATATTTACAACCTGGATCCACAAACGGGCCAAGCTATCACCGGGGGCGGACCCGCCCACCCCAGGTGGCGAACCAAGGTTGGCATCGAGGTGCTGGGGCCGCGTCACTTTGGTTTCGACTTTGACTACGTGCCTATCGAAGAACTTCAAAAAAAAGAAAGGAGATATTACGATGATGGGATTTAAAAATATATTGGTTTTATTGATTGCAGCCTTGTCAATCTTGTCAGGGATATCATGCACGCAGATTAAGCTTGGGCCGCCCACGCGGATGCTGAGCGAGCAGGAAGTAGTAGATGCCTTGGTAGGCTCGTCTATCCAAGCCACACGCAATTCCAACAGCGCGCGAATGATTGAAACGGCAAGAGCGCTCCTGAAAGAAGGTAAGAAATTCACACTTATCTCAGTTGAGGATCTTCCGGACGACTGGATGGTGGTGGCTGCAGCAGGAGGCGTAGGTGGGGGCGGCGCCTGGGAGTACGTCCGCGAACGGACCGGGCAGCAGAACCTGCCTACCATCCGGAACACCCGCTTGCAGTCGGCCCAGTTGCTCAGCAGGTATCTCGACAAGAAGTTCGATGCCGTAATTCGCAACGAGGCAGGCCAGGCGATGCTTTCGGCATTTCAGAGTGCGATTGAGCTGGGCGTGCCGGTTGTGGATGCCTGTCTGGCCGGACGGGCCAAGCCCGAGCTGAACCTGCAGGTCTCTTTCATCCATGGTATTTCGGGCACGCCGGCGGCGATGGTAACTCGTTGGGGAGACGAGATTATCATCGGCAAGGCGGTCGATGACTATCGTCTCGAGGACCTGGCGCGGGCTGTAGCTGTAGCCAGCGGTGGGGGATGCTCCATCGCCAGGAACCCGATGACCGGTAGAGAAGTAAAACAAGGGGTAATCCGGGGAGGCGTATCCGAGGCAATCCTGTTAGGTCGCACGGTGCGCGAGGCAAAGGAGCAAGGCGAGGATCCGATTGCGGCGCTGGTAAAGGTGATTAAAGGCTATAAACTTTTCCACGGAATCGTCACCAGGTCAGATGAGCGAGGGGAACGCGGTTTCAGTTGGGTAGATGTGGAGCTGAAAGGGATCAATGAGCATGAAGGTCACACCTACAAGGTATTCGTCAAGAACGAGAACATCATCGCCTGGCTCGATGATCAACCGGATGTTATGCCGCCGGACCTGATCTACAATCTCGATCCGAAGACGGGCGACGCCATTAGAAGCGCGAGCCTCGGGGGTTATCCTTTGGGGACGGAGGTAGTTATCGTTGGACGGGCGGCATCACCTATATGGCGGACTCCGAAGGGAATCGAGCTGTTTGGTCCACGGCATTTCGGGTATAATCTCGACTACGTGCCGATCGAAGAGCTCCAGACAAAAAAATGAAATCCGATCGGATAGAGTAAAGTGATCGGAGAGCGGCTCGGTGGCGTAGCCGAGCAAACTTGCTTGGGAAATGTCGGTTTAGTTAAGTTTAAGTTGTTCAAGTTAAAGGAAATCGTAATGAATATCTATGTGGGAAATTTATCGCGTGAGACAACCGAGGATGATTTGCGCCAGGCTTTTGCTGCCTATGGTCAGGTTGAAACCGTCACTATCATAAAAGACAAGTACACAGGCGAACCAAGAGGATTTGGGTTTGTGGAGATGCCCTCATCCAAGGAGGCACACACCGCCATCACCGAAATGGACGGCAAGGATTTTCAGGGACACATTATTAAAGTTAATGAGGCTCGTCAGAGAACCAACCGTCGAGGTGGCAAGCGGGGGGATTTTGGCGGCAGAGGTCGTGGCGGACGCCACTTTTAACCAGAATGTCATTTAACTATATAATCTCAAACTGGCCGGTTTGTGATTAGTAAAGGAATAAACCATGACACAAGGAAAAGTAGTAAATACCTTGAAAGCGAGCTACACAGGAACCTTGGATGTAAATGTATTTATGTGAAAAATATCGGATTAAGTAGAAGTAGGAGAGCAATCATGGCTACGTATATTATTCTGAGCAGGTTGTCCGCCGAGGCGGTGCGCGATCCCTCTGAGTTTCCCAAGCTGGCGGAGCAGGTATCGGCGAAACTCAAGGAAAACTGCCCGAACGTGGAATGGAAACAAAGTTATGCCACCTTAGGTCGCTTTGATGTGGTGGATATTGTGGAAGCTCCCACTGTGTCGGAGGTGGAGAAGGCTGCCATGATCATTCGCAGTTACGGCCACGCTATCACCCAGACTATGTTGGCAACTCCATGGAAAGATTTCCTTAAGTCACTGCGAGATTAGGCGCCTGAGCATACGCTGGCTCACTATACCTTTGCTAGCAGAGCCTGTTTCATTTCCGGTAGATGCTGGTTGGTGCTTTTGGCCAAAGGCGTAAACTTGCCGATTATCGATCTGCAAATAGGTTTCCACCAATGACACGCCACAATTCAAGATGTGGTATGTCAAATTAGAGGTTTTCCGCCATTGAGTTGTTCATAAGCCATGATATAGCCCGCCACCATATTATCCAGGCTCCATTTTTTTCGAGCCTCTTTCATGATTCTTTTGGTTTGCATTTGCCACTGGCGGGGATTCTCACAAAAGTATCGGTGATTTTTTACTGTTTGATTTAGCCCCCACCACAAACCGCCGGAGTCATAATTCTTGAATAAAACACCATTACCCAGGTCCTGAGGAGCGCCCCAGGCTTTAAGGCTCAGCGGAAAGATTTTATCTCTATATCCACCAGTATCTCGATTGGTGGCGGTAGCCCCATATAAATTGCCCACCACGTCTATTTGCCCAAAAGGTTCATACAGGGAGGCACCAAAGACGTCGGCGGCGGCGGCATATCCCAATATGCTCAGGTCTTCGTTAAAGCGACGGTAGGTGATTTTACCGCCGGATTTGCAGGCAATTCGACCCATGATTTCGGCATGAGTCTGATCGTTGCCGACCGGGTCGCCGACGACGGCAATCTGTACATCGGCGTTTTCAATAACGAATTTCAGGGCGATGTCTTCCAGAAGTTCGATGCCTTTCTGGCTGGGGTCCAGCCGCGAAGGCCAATATAAAAGAATAGCGTCGGCATCAATCTTTAAGCCGGTTTGTTTCTGAAACTTCAGCAGGTTGGCTTTTTTGGCGGCGATGATATCATCATCGAGGCCGAATTTTTTAGCCAGGCCGGGCTTATCGACATCCAGATTTTCTTTTTGATTTTCCGGGTAGATATTCGGAGAAATACCATTGGGTATGACGAGGGCTTGATCGTTAAAATATTTTGCCTTGGTTTCCTGCCTTACGGTGGAGGGGATAATGGGGCGATCCAAAAAGTAATCTTCCACCACTTCCTCTAAAAAGGTTTGACCGACATAACTTATTTTGTCAGCGTTTTTTATGGCGGTGGCTTGAGAGTCGACGCACTCGAGGTTATGTTCGGTGGTAATATACAAGTTGTTCCAGAGGCGTTCCAGGTTGATACCGGTCAGTATATTCAGAGGGATCAGGGCGGTATGGGTATTATGGACGGTATGGAGGATGGGAACGCCTCTTAATTTTGCATACGCCGCGACGGTTCCACCGGCCATCCAGTCATGGGTATGCAAGATGGCGCGGCCTTGATATTTACTGCGGATATTTTTGAGATAGCTGTTGATAATTTGCCTTTGAAATTCCGCCGCGGTAACCACAGGTTTTCCGTCATAAGCGGTGCGGTAGTTTTCATAGAGGGAAGAACTTACCAGATGGATATACTCCGGGTCAAGTTTATGCCGACTCTGGATCCACTGCTCATCCGTTATATTAGCTTCTTCACGGTATCGGCGGCGGAGGTTGAGGGTGATGAAGTGGGTGGGAATTTTCCTTTCCACCAGTCCCTTACAGAGAGCGGATATCACATCGCCCAAGCCGCCGCTTTTTCCCAGCACATATTGGGCGAATTGCCCCATTCCCTCGGTAGGCAGCCGGGCGGTTTCCGGAGATATGATAATTACCGGGGTCTGTTCGGTTTTTTTCAGGACGTTAAAATTTTTGATAGCCGTTTCCAGATAGTCAATATTTCGGGTCAGCAAATAGGTGGAGGTAGCCAGAGAGCCATAGGGGCTGAAATAATCGTGAACAGTGCGGTCGGCGCCTTTGCCTTCATGAAGGTAATACAGGTGGTCGGATGTGGTTAAATAGCGCCATCGATTAAGTAAGTGACCGCCGGCTTTCCGGGCCGATTCTTCGAGTTTTTCGATGTCCTGAAAGAGTTTGTACTGGATAGAGCTGCCCAGCCAGCCGTAGGTGTTTCTTTCCAGGTCCGCCCAGGAGGAAGTGGCCAACGGATGAATATCCACTATCGGACAGGGGGCGTCCTTGAAGCGTTCGGCGATTTCGGCGGGATTGGCCATGACGATGCTGGGATGATCCGTCAAGACCTGGGCCAAGCCACGCCAAAAGTCAAAAATGCCGGTATCGGCCCAAAGGTGCTCGCCGATATGCTCAAAGTCATAGCCCAACAAAACCGCTTCTCCGTCAATCCGGGCGATAAATTCGGCGTATTGCTCGGCGGTTAGACCTTGATGTTTAAATCTGAAGGCGACGTCGTCGCTCAGATGTCGGTTTCGGGGAATAACGATCAGATCACGGGGTCGGCCTCTTCTGCCTTTGGCCCGAAAAACAGCATTAGGAGAGACTGCTTTGCCGTTTCTGGGGGTGAACATGTCATCGCGCTGTTCGCACAGGATGGCCTTAAATCCCATATCGGCGACAATATTGGCCAGGTCATTATTATACATCAATTCGGTATTTCTGAAGGAACGGGGTATAATGCCAAAAATATCTTTCAATTTTTGCCGATGCAAAGACGCCTGGTCTTTGAATTCCTGTTTTTGGGGATCATGAAACAAAGAGGTCAGGGAATGGTAATAGGTCTCTTCCAGATATTCGACCTGATGGTTAGGGCGGCCGGCGTCCAGCAGTTCCTGTAATGCCTGAATGACCTGCGGTTGGTACCACTGGGCCTGCTCCAGAAAGGTACCCGACATACTGAAGGTGATCTTAAAGGAAGGGTTTTGCTTTATCAATTCCGTAAACATGCGGGTGGCGGGCAGGTAGTTTTTCTCGGTGACTTTTTTAAATATTTCTTCGTTTTTTTCCTCCCAGAGAAATTTTTCCACTTCCGGATGGAGGCGCAGAGGCTGATGCAATTCAAAATAAAAGGTTACTAAAGGCATGAATAACACTCCTCGCAACGAGCATTTAATGTTTTTTGTATAGTCTTTTTTTATTCCAGGCCGAAGATGACGGACAGAATGTGGTTTAGCCGGCGCTCCAGGACCTCATAGGAATAATATTTTCGGCCCAGTTCAAAATTTTGCTCCACCATGTTTTGTCGATATTCAGCGTCTTCTAGAATTTTCCGAACTTCATCGACCACGGCTCGAGTAACATAACCGTTCATTTCCACTACATTAAAACCTTTGGGTTCAATGTCGCGAATGTAAATAGAATAGCGATTCACTAGTAAAGGTTTACGAAAATATACTGCTTCCAGAAAGGCATTGCCGAAGCCTTCATACAAACTCGGGTAGGTTATCAGGTCGGCGTGCAGATAAGCATCCCATAAGGTGTAATGTTTACCCAATTCCTTGTCTTCCGAGCGCATAGAGGATACCTGCCGTGAGACAATGCGCATATCCACGCCCACGCCGGCGGCATAATCAGTGAGAAATTCCTGGTACTCCAGGCCTTCATCACCGGCGTCGTGGGAAATGACAAGTTTGCATTTGGGATTCTTTAGGCGCCGCATCAGTTCAATAGCGTGCTCGATGCCTTTGCGCGAAACGATGCGGGTAGGCTGCAGGATCAGCACATCATCATCGGCCAATCCGATGTCTTTACGAAAGGAAGCGGAAAAGTCATCCACCGTCGGGGGCACAAGATCAAAATCCAGTACATTGGGAATCACCAATGAAGTTATGCCGGTCCGATGGGCTAATTGCTCGCGGGCGGAGGTATTAATCACCACGTGCTGGATATTCTGCAACTTTGGCGGAAACGCCATATGCAGATAATCAGGTACGGCGGTAATGGCGAATCGATCCCGTTCCCAGTGAAAATCATGGTGGTGGGCGATCGTGGGCAGGCGGCTTTCGACTATCACTTCCGTTAATGCCAAGCCCAAAGGCAGGTGCATAGGGATGGTCAGGCAATTTTGGGCCACCAATATTTCAACGCCGAATTTATCTATAAATTCATAGATATTATCCTTTATTTTCTCCTTTAATTCATATATGCGCTGGGTGCATTCACGACTGCGATCGCGGCGACCGAAAATCTGCGCATTAATCCGGCGATTTTCTTCATCTTCGAAAAAAACCTGTGGAACCAGCATGCTCCGAGAAGGATCGGTATCCAGCTTGCCGGCGAACCAGTAACTTTCATGGCCGCTGCAAGAAAGCACATGGGCCCATTTTTTCGCCTCCAGAGACACGCCGTCGGTTCCGGCAAAACGGGTGGAGATAAATCCGAAATGTCTTCCCGATGAATTTTGTTTGTTATTCATCTTGTGATTTCCTATTCTCAGAACTTATGAAAAATATGCTTTTAACACGTATTGCTGCATCATGCGTTGAGTATTAAAGAAGGAGCCGTTCAGGGCGATGGCATGAAGCATAATATTAAGAAAGCGGTCTCGCTGATTATAGAACTTGGGAATAACCACTTCTTCCAGTTTTTGATACAGGGCCTGAGCGTCGCGGGCGTCGTGGCGTTCCTGGCCTTCCTCAAGCTGATCATCGCCTATGGCCCAGCCGGTAACGTTTTCAATGCACCCTTCGATCCACCAGCCGTCCAGGATGCTTAAAGAAGGCACGCCGTTAAGGGCGGCTTTCATGCCGCTGGTGCCGGAGGCCTCCAGGGGGGGCTTGGGCGTATTGAGCCAAACGTCCACCCCGGCGGCAATCAGTCGAGCTAAAGCCATGTCGTAATTAGAAATATATATCACCTTTACTTGCGGTTTAAGCTGTTGTTGGGCCTGGAAGATCCTTTGAATCAGTTCTTTGCCGCCTTGATCTTTAGGATGGGCCTTACCGGAATAGACGACCTGTATGGCACCGGCTTTCTTAGAAATGCTTTTCAATCTTTCAAGATCATGAAATAGAAGATCCGCCCGTTTGTAACCGGCCGCTCGCCGGGCAAAACCTAGAGTAAAAATATCGAAATCCATGCCGGTATTATACCGGCGGTTAACAAATTCGATCAGCTTCATTTTGGCCTGAAGGTGCGCCTGCCAAATTTGCTCGGCGGGAATATTTAAAGCGTAACGCAGGCTGAAGTTGTCTTCCCGCCATCCGGGAAAGTAATGATCGTAAAGATCACGGAAAGGTTTCGAGACCCAAGTGCCTACGTGCACCCCGTTGGTGATCGCATCAATTACATAAGGAGCAAACATGTGTCTCGATATTTCACCGTGCTTTTTCGCCACCCCATTGATATAATGGCTCAGGTTAAGCGCCACGTAGGTCATATTTAATTGACCGCCACAGCAAAACACCTCCGGCATGTTCCACGCCGCATGGTTCCCCAGAGCACGACGGACCATATCCATGGGAAATTTATCATGTCCGGACTCTACCGGTGTATGGGTCGTGAAAACACATTGCTTGCGAACCGCATCCAGAACCTTAGGGGTGATGGAATCGACCTTGTATTCCTCCATTTTTTGATCGATGAGCGCCAAAGTCAAAAGACCAGCATGCCCTTCGTTCAGATGGAATCGGTCAATATTTTGGTATCCCAGCGCCTGCAGTATGCGGATCCCACCCATACCAAGGACGATTTCTTGCTGCAACCGGTAATATTGATCACCGCCATATAGATAATGTGACAGCGTTCGATCTTGTTCCGCATTATCAGACAGATCCGTGTCTAAAAAATAAACCGGAACCGTGTAACCGCTTATTCCTTTTACTTCATAGCGCCAGGCTTGAATCCATATCTTTCGATCTTCGATTTGAACCGAGGTCTTTTGAGACTCGGCCCGCATGAAGTCATCCACACTCCACTTGACCGGTTCTTCCGTTTGCCAGCCGCTGGGGTCTAATTGCTGAAAAAAATACCCTTTGCGGTGCAACAGAGTCACCGCCACCATGGGTACTTTCATATCGGCAGCCGAGCGAATGGTGTCGCCGGCCAATACTCCCAAGCCGCCACTATAGGTTGGCAGGGCGGCCTCCAAACCGATTTCCATCGTAAAATATGCGATTTTTCTTTCTGTATCCATATTAATATTTTCCTGAATAGCGCATGATAAATCCATCTTCTATAAATTGAGCAGCGCTTTGAGAAAATTCATACCTGCGCCTTTTTTCTTCACGGCAAGAACGGGAATGGCATAATGTACCGCCGTATGATCAAGAGGGATTAAATTTATTAATACCAAAAGACGTCTATATTTACACATAGCACTCTATACCCCAAAGCACTTTGAATAACTCTCTATTAGCAAATTTTACTGCAAGAACATTATATAATTGTACTCCGATACGGATTATAAATAAAGAATTTTTATTCCACATAAATTTCTGGCCCATAAGATAAAATATTTTTTTAAAATAATAAAAAGATATACTTTTAATGCATTTTATGCTCAAGAGCATCAAGGAATTTTTTAATTTGTTCCGATGTACCCATGAACACCAAAATATCGCCTGTTGCCAGTTGTGTTTGCAGGGGGGGGATTAGAGATAATACGAGTATCCCTAATAATTGCCAACGGGGTAATATTAAATGTGTTAAAAAAATCAATGTCATCAAGCGACTTGTCTTTCACATAGGAATTATCTTTGATTCGGACCGAATGGATTGCCACCGGGGGAAGATTTAATTGCAACTTGGAGAGGTCATCCTGGGGCTGGACCAATTTGCGGAACATCATATAATTTTCGGCTCGCACTTCCCCGGTAAATTTTTCGATCGTTTCCCTGGGAATAATATACCGGGATAAAATTTTGGTGAAAATTTCTACCGAGGTTTAAAATTCCTCTGGAACGACTTCGTTAGCTCCTAATTCATATAAAAGCTCGGTTTCTTTGAGGAATCTGGTGAGTGTGATAATGAATATATTCGGATTCATGTCTCAAATCAATGATAATATTCGGCGGGTGGCCGGCGGATCACTTATAACTGTTACAATAATTCTGGCTTTTGTAATTCTGGCCTAATCAAGTATCTCCGTATATGCGGCGCCACCAAAGTAAAGAGGCTCGTTTTTAGCTTTTTCCTGCCGGACAGGGATCGGATTGCTTTCTATGATTACATAGGGGATATACTTTCCTGAAAAGAAATTACATAATTTGAGCCCTGTACCATACTAATTTGTTCAGATTTAATTCGTTGCTCCTGATCATCATAATGAAGCATTTGCATAACTATAAATCATCACGTTCATATAATATTTTCCTGCTTGTTTCGAAAAAAAGACATATACCTCTTAAAATTTACACTTTGAAATACCTCGCTTAACAACTTTTTTGCCTGCTCATGAAAAATCAGATTCGATAGCTATTGAAATATTTATTCCATATCATGAAATTTCTTTCACGTCTTCCAGTTTAGTATCAATAGGAATGGGGAATTTCACCGATCGTACGTGAATATCCCGTTGGGGAAAGGCGATTTCAATGCCTGCTCTGCGGAATTCCCGATCGATAGCCGTATGCAATTCGCTTATCGTCGTTAATCGATCATCCAGATTGGGCAGAAAACACCGCAACGTCAGGTCAAGGGAACTTTCCCCAAAGCCCTCAAATGTTACGAGGGGTTCGGGATCGTCTAAAATTAAAGAATTTTCCTTGGCGACACGTAATAAGGTTTTTAAGGCCAATTCAACGTTGGAGCCATAAGCTATCCCCACTTTTATTACTATCCGATTGACTTTATCTGATAAGGTCCAGTTCAAAAGACGCCCGGTGATAAAGTCCTTGTTGGGAACCAGATACTCCTTGCGGTCCCAATCTCTGACCGTCGTGGCCCGGATACTGATTTTGGTTACCTTTCCGGTAACATTGTCCACCGTGACAATATCACCCACTCTAATGGGTTGATCAAAAAGAATAAGCAAACCGGAAACAAAGTTGGCGAATATTTCCTGTAACCCAAAACCCAAACCCACTGACAAAGCCGCCACCAGCCACTGCACTTTGGACCACCCTATTCCAATTTGCCCAAAGGCCATCACGATCCCCACCACCACAATGACGTATCGGGTAAGAGTAATTATGGCAAAGCGGGCCCCCTGATCCAACGGCAGCCTTTCCAGAACCGCCATTTCCAAAAGACCCAGGATATTTCGCGCTGCCACAAAGGTAATAAGAATAATAAGTAATGCTAAAATCAGATTGGCCAAAGTAATCGATATGATTTGATCGCTAATCGTGGTTTCCCAAAGGGCGATTCGTTTCAAAATGCCCAAAGCGGGAAATACATCGCTCCAAATATACCAAAATCCAATAATTGAAATAAAAACGGCAAAGGTGTTAATCAGGCGTTTGGCCTGCAGGTCCAATCGCTGTAGTTCTTCTTCCGGGGAGGATGAAGCTTCAGCGGCGGTTAAATTATCGTTTGAGGTAGAATTCGGTTTACCTTGTTCTTGGCGAGCAGCAAGACTTAATATGCTTTTTCGGTAAATCAGTCGCGCCTGAATAACGTGCAAAATTCTTCCCAACATGGCGGTTATGAGAAGTACCGCCAATATTAAAAACATTGATGCTTCCAGGCAGCCGGTTAAATGTCGAGCGGCATATTGGTATCCCATAACCGCTAATAACGCCAAAGCTAAGGGCGAACCGACGCTCAGGAAATACCAAAATATCCGCAGCCGGTCTAACCAGCCTCCCCGTCTGGCAAGAATAATATTATTCATGAACGGCCCGGAAGGCCGAATTACCAGGGCCAAAAAAACGGATAAAATGATCAAGGCGGCGATTAATACCAAACGGCTTAAAGACTCTATAAAGGCTATTTCGGATTGTTGCGCAAAAACTTCAACCACAAAAACCAGCGGCAGGACACACATCATAAACCAGATCAAACTTTTTCGGAAATATTTACATGAAGGTTTAGGCATGCCAAAATGGGCGTCAGCGAGACCTTTGGGAAGGAAAATAATACGGAGTAATTCCAAAACCACATAAACCACTCCTGTAACACGTAATCCAGCAGCCGCGGCAATAACAAATTCCGATTCCTGGAACGTCAAAGCGAGGTGCCAACCCAGGAAAAATAAAAGCAACGGAACCGGAGCAGCCAGCAACAGGCTCAGCAAAAAGGTCTTGATGGTATGGGATATTTTATCCGAATACCGGCCCTGAACGAGGGTCGAAATGTCGGAAATTTGTTTTCGCAGGCGGCGCCGATAAGTTAGTAAAAATCCGAAAATCAATACGAACAGCATGTATAGGGAGGGTTTGGTCTTTATATCGCGCCCATATTGCCGTATCAATAAGCGCCAGTTTTGTGGATTCAATAACCAGAATAGAGCTTCCTTTGACTGGTTTAAGGTGGTGAGGCTGACGGGAGTAGAACTTTTAATCCAGAGGATATTTTCGTCGATGTAGTCATAATAATCGGCAGCAACAGCGACCAGTTTTCGTTCGTTAAAATCCAATTCCGCTAGGTTAACCAAATAATCATCATAATCTCCAATAAGGGCTTCAAGAAATTGTCGTTTGTTATTTAAAAGTTTTCTAATTTCATCTTCAATGTCCTGCCTTTGAAAGGAATCGATCGGCTCTTCGATTTTTAGGAGCAATTCTTTTGCGGTTTTTTCCATATCTAGTTTGGCCAGTTGCTCACCATATTTAAGCCACTCGTAACGCGCCGAAGCCGTCTCCGACTGCCTTTCTTTAAAGGCTCTTTTGTGTATGCGAATATCCGGCAGTTCATTACGCTTGTTTAACAGGATAACTCCAACAACATTAGTTAATCCGGCGGCGTCGATTTTATTTTTAATACTGTTGAAATCATCCTCTAAATTTTTCGCCTGGTTCTGAATTTGCTTGAGATATTGGGCTTGTTGGGCTATTCTAGCCACTAATCCTTTCGGACCGGTGCGTAATTCGGCAAGTTGGGCGTTTTCGTCGGCCAGTTCTCTAATGGCCGGGTGCGCCTGGGCGGCGATCCTGCGGGCCTGACGGGCTTGTTCGGCGGCACGATCGGCCTCTTGTTTACGCTTTTGATCCAAAATTCCCTGCCATTGTTTTACCAATGCCTCATAATAAGCCACTTGACGAGCTGCCAAATCCCGACGGGCAGCTAATAAATCACCCCGAACGTCATAGCTGAGAATTTCTTCGGTGTTCGATTCGAACTTCTTTTGCCAAGCTTTTTCGGTCAGCAATAATAAAGTGCGCCTTGCTTGAAGCAATTCCGGCGCGGCTTGTTCTTCCGGCTTGGCGTTGAGTTGCCTTTTGATCTCCTGCAACTGCTCATTGGCCTGGGCCGTTTCTTTAGATATTTCCGTGCGGCGCTCTGTGCGGCGCTTGGCATCGTTTTCCCGTTCCGACATATCTTTTTTAGCTTTCTCCAACGCAACCTGCATTTGCGTATATTGCTGTTCCACTTGCGTCAAAGACCAGTCCTCATAAGGTTCCTGAGTTTTTACCTCGGAAGGAATCCCCTGGATTTGTTCTTTAATGGTTATTAGGCGCTCGGGGGCGCTGATCCTGAGATTTCTAAATTCGTCGATTAACGTCTGATTCTTGTTGGTATTGTTCAATTGCACCCGCGCCTGTTCATAAATTCCAATTAAAACATTCAACTGTTTTATTTGTTCGGGGTCCTGTTGCTTTTCTTGGGCATCCTTCAGCTGCTTAATCTTGGTGTCCAGTTCTTCTAAAGTTGGCAATTGGTCCATCGGACCGGTTATAACTTGATTTTCTTTTTGCTCGGTTTGTTGGGCGAAAATCAAATTACTAAACGAAAGGCATAAAAAGAATATCACAAAAATGTAAATATATAATCTGTGTGGTTTTGCCGCAATATATTTCAAGAAAATGTTCACATCCTTCTCCAAAGTTGGGTATATGATGAAATTTTAATTTAATTTCACTAATTACTTATGTACCATGCTCCAATATATTCCTAGTAGTCTGTAACAGCTAAAATACAGGGTAGAGTTTTCTGAGTTTTGTTCGCGCATCAGCAGTGGTAAACTGCCAATCAACGGCGGCATTGGCTTGATTGCG
>Ga0111186_1078_pt1 | contig 14741 bp, 14 predicted proteins | sample DeeMarSWOR324_28_FD_80243 | JGI IMG/M metagenome (GOLD analysis project Ga0111186, IMG submission 80243) | Phycisphaerae bacterium SM23_30 | reverse complement strand
TTTCTACCGGGGCTACGAGAAGTATCTGCCCGGCCGGTTTGACATAGACAATTACGATCCGAATAAGTTCAAGACCAACCCGTCGAAAGGAGGCCATAGTGATGGCGGACGTGCGACCATTAAGCGAACTACTACCTTCAACGACCCCGAAGCAACCCGAGCTCCCCTTGAATTATAGGTCGTTCTGCACGCGCTGCGGGATTCGACCGCCCTACGGTGCCCATCGGCATTGTTTGTGGTGTATTCGGGCACTGGAATACATGACCATGGACGATCAACAGCGGCGGGAATATCGCGCCCGGTATATTCCGCAGCATTTTCTCGACGCCCGGCTGAGCGATTTCAGCCCGGCCGTGCGGAGAGACCTGGAGGAGATCGCCGACAAACAGGGGCTTTACTGCTGGGGGCCGGTGGGGATCGGCAAGACGCATCTGCTGGCGGCGCTGGCGAATGACTTATTAATCAAGGGGGCCCTGGCGGTCTGGACGACGCTGGAGACCTTATGCTGCAGCTTAAGAAGCGTGTATCAGCCGGAAAGCAACGCCAACGAGGAAAAGATTTTCTCGGTGGTTCTGGAGGCGGAACATCTGTTTCTGGATGATCTGGGCACTTGTTATTCCGACGCGGCCCGGGCTACCGATTTCAGCCACAAGGTCCTGTATCGCGTTCTCGATACGCGGGTGCATAAGGACCTGCCGACCTATATCAGCTCCAACAAACCGCCCCTGGAACTGGAAAAGCACTTCGACGAACGCATCGGCAGCCGCCTGCATATGCTGCACATTCTGCCTTTGAAAGGCCCCGATCTCCGACGAACAAAGGGTTAGATGAACTGCGCCGCCGGCAATAAAAGAAGGTGACCGCTTCAAGGGCAGCTTGCCGATGGTTGAAGGCCGCCGGTCCATCTCCAAATCCTTCGGATTTGGGGCTGCCACCCGTTGACGTTGGAATTGGGGATGGGTTTTTGGAGAGTTAAATGGTTGCCCGGCGGGGGAAATTTTATATGATAGCGAGGGCCCGGGCAAAGCCCGAATTGGGGGCCAAAAAGCGTCAGCGTTAAGAGGAAGCTGCGGATGTCGAAATTGAGTCGCCTGATAAGGAACATGGTGTGGTCGCGGCAGGTTTTTGCCTTCTGGCAGCGGCTGGGGGTGAACGTGACGAAGAAGCACTTTTACAGTCCCATACCCGACGGGCGGCAGCTGCTGGGGCAAGGGGATCTATGGGAAAAGGAATCGGAGTTGATCGGTCTGGATATGAACCCTCAGGGGCAGCTGCGGCTGCTGGAGGTTTTAGCGTCCTACAAAGAGGAGTTTGATTTTGCGGTTCACAAGACCAAGACGCCGCACGAATTTTACCTGCTCAACGCCGCTTTCAGTCTGGAAGATGCGGCGGTATTGCACGGGATGATCCGGCATTTTCGGCCGCGCACCCTCATCGAGGTGGGCGGGGGATATTCGACCTTTGTCTCGGCGCGGGCGGGCCGCCTGAACCAAAAACAGGGCCCTCCGATGCGGCTGATCTGCATCGAACCTTACCCGCGCCAAACTCATCTAAAAGGATTCGCCGGGCTGGACGAGCTGATCGTCCAAAAAGTCGAGCAGACCGAAATCAGCCTCTTTGAACAACTGCAGGAAAACGACATTCTCTTTATCGATTCCAGCCACGTGGTGCGCATCGGGGGCGACGTGAACTTTCTGTATCTGGAAGTCCTGCCGCGCCTGAAAAAAGGCGTGGTGATTCATATTCATGATATTTTTCTGCCCTACGAGTACCCCAGAGAATGGCTCATCAGGCGTTTGCATTTCTGGACCGAGCAGTATCTTCTGCAGGCGTTTCTCTGCGGCAATCAGAGCTTCGAGGTGCTGTTTGCCAACCATTATATGCTCTCGAAACATCCGGAGAAGATGGCAGAGGTTTTTGTCCGCCCGGCCGGCTACCGTCAGCGGAACATCCCCAACAGTTTCTGGATCAGAAAGGTCCGTTGAGCGGCAGGCAAAGGGCCCAGTATGCCTAACTTAAATTTAAGTGCATAGGAATTTGTATTAGGGTATAACTCAAATAGCCCCTCAGGTAAAATGAGGGGGTAAATCGCTACTAATTTGGCATACTCAGGTTACCCCCCGATTTTACATCGGGAGCTAAAAAATCCCGACGAAGAAGATTAAGATCGTAAAACTTTATTTACCAACCAAAGTTTGGCAAAAGTCCCGTTATAAAAGGAAATTCAGCCATGCTGCCGGAAAAGACGCGCGATAAGATTACGCAGCTTTACGGTCCGGCTCAGACGCCGCCGCTCGCCGGGAAAATTGAGGACCTTTTAGGTCGCTATAGTTCCTTGATGCCAAGCGGCCGGGCGGCATTTCTCAGCGAGCGGGACGTGATGCTGATCACCTACGCCGACAGTTTGCGCCAACCGGACGCGTACCCTTTACAAGCGATGACCCGGTTCGCCCGGGAGTATTTCAAAGATATTATCAGCATTATTCACATACTGCCATTTTTCCCTTACTCCTCCGACGACGGTTTTTCCGTGATCGACTACCGCCGGGTGAATCCCGCCCACGGCGACTGGTCCGACGTGGCGGCATTAGCCGAGCATGTCGATCTGTGCTTCGACCTGGTGGTCAATCACTGCTCCGCTTCCAGCAAGTATTTCCAGGGCTACCTGGCCGGGGAACCGGAGTATGAAGATTTTTTTATCAGTCTCGATCCCGATACCGACACCTCCTGCGTCCTGCGGCCGCGGACCTCGCCGCTGCTGCACCGCTTCGCAGGGGCCGCCGGGGAGAAATGGTGCTGGACCACTTTCAGCGCCGACCAGATCGACTTTAACTTTCATAACCCCGCCGTGCTGCTGGAGATGCTGGACATCCTGCTGTTTTACGTCTGGCGGGGGGCCCGGATCATTCGCCTGGACGCCATCGCCTATCTCTGGAAAGAGCCGCATGCCAGCTGCGCCCACCTGCCTCAGACCCACACCGCCGTTCAGCTTATGCGTGACATCCTGGACCTGGCGGCGCCGCAGGTATTGCTGCTGACCGAGACCAACGTCCCCCACGCCGACAATATTTCTTATTTCGGCGACGGGACCAACGAGGCCCAGATCGTCTATAACTTCCCCCTGCCGCCGCTGGTGCTTTATACGCTCACCGCCGAGGACGCCGCCCCCCTGACCCGCTGGGCCCAAACCTTAGAGCCGGTCTCCGAGAGGACCACCTTTTTGAACTTTACCGCTTCCCACGACGGGATCGGCGTACGGCCCGCCGCGGACATCCTCTCGCCGGCTGAATTTCAAGGCCTCATAGAGCTGGCCGAACGACACGGCGGACAGGTCTCCTGCAAGCACGACCGCCGGGGCAACGCCATTCCTTACGAACTGAACCTGAATTATTTTGACGCCCTGAATAACCCCCATGCCCCCGCCGCCGATCAGACGGAAATCGACCGGTTTATCCTATCCCAGAGTATCGCCCTGGTCCTGATGGGCATGCCGGCAATATACATCCATTCCCTGCTGGGCCGCCGCGGCTGGCCTGAAGGGGCGGCCCAAACCGGCCATCCCCGCACCATAAACCGCCAAAAACTCGACCTCGAACAAGTACGACGGAATTTGACGGAAAAAAGTCTCCCGACCGGTTTTTCTCGTTCTGCTCAGGTTTTTCAACGCTACCTGGACATGATCCGGCAGCGGCGCCGACAAAGGGCCTTCCACCCGCGGGCCGGCCAGCAGGTTCTGGACATGGGTAAATCCTTCTTTGCGGTCCTGCGAACCGCCCTTGATGAATCCGAGGCGGTGTTGGCGGTGCATAACGTGACGGGCCGGCCTCAAAGATTAAATATTGAGCCCGGGCGGCTGGGGCCGGTTCCGCCAGGACAGGGGATCGACCTGATCTCCGGACAAAAAATATCCCCGGACGTAAATGGTTCTTATCAATTGGACTTACCGCCCTACGGTTTTCTCTGGCTGAAGGTATCTTAAGGCATCAGCCCCAGACGTTCCAGCTCCTCGTAAAAGTCAACTTTTCGGATCGGTTTGACCAGATACCCGTCGCAGCCGTTTTGTTGAGCCTCTGCGACACTGCTGGGCGAATGCACCGCCGTTGTCATAATAACCTTGACGGCCCCTTCGGGGGGCAGGTGATTTTCTCGTTCGATGCGGCGGATCTCCGCCAGGACCTCGTGCCCATCCATCCGGGGCATCATTATGTCCAGGCATACCAGGTCGTAGGGTTTATCTTCTAATAAGGCCTCCTCGAAGGCCTGAACCCCTTCCCGGCCGTCATCGGCAATGCTGCACTCACCCAGCGGCGCGAGCATCTTCCGCATCAACTTTTGGCTGGTCGGATTATCTTCCACTATCAGAGCACGCATAAATCCGGTCTCCATTTTGAACTCGCCATTCGATACTAGTCGCAGAATCCTCCGCGAAGGTCATATTCCGCGTCCAGCCCTCAAATAATGTTACCTGCGACTTCGACAGGAATGCCAGCCTGGGCGGAAGTCTTCGGGCCTCGATGCCGCCGGGTCAATTTGCGCCAGGAAGCCTCCACAAGCGCCTGAGTTATACCTGCCTTTCCCAGGGCCTGCTCGCAGCGGGCGCAAAGGAAATCCTTGTCGCTGGGCCGCCCGCTATATAACTGTTCCACCGCCTTTATTCTGGCCGGCGCGTTCCATACCCCTGATATCCCATCCCGGCTTACGTCACCCCATATCAACTCCCGGGCCATGTCCTGGCAGCACATTACCGCCCGACCGTCAAAAAGGATGACCATTTCGACCAACGGATGGTGATTTCGACAGCCGTAGAGTTTGATCTTTTCCGGCGTTCGCAGCCTGGCGGGCAGCAGTCTTCGGACCGACCCGCAGCGGCTGATCGGGCGTAAATACTCCAGCTCCACCCCGTAAGGCCGCCAGAACGAAAACCAGCGCTCTTTCTCACCGGCGGGCCAACGGTCGTCGGCCCCGCGGATGCAAATCCGGCCCGGATCGTAGCGCCGGAGCAGATATAGAATGTGGCCCAGGGAAATATCATAATCCAACCCCATAATCCGGTGATAAACCTCCGGGGTGATGCCATGAAAGCTGATATGGATCTTGCCGTTAAAACCGCCGGCCAATAACGAGTCGATTTTATCCGGCGTCATGGCGGCGGCGTTGGTGTTGAGGTAAAGGTCCATACCGCGCTGCTGAGCGTATATTACATATCTGGATAAATCCTCCGCCAGAAACGGCTCGCCCATATAACAATAACTCATGATAGGCCGGAAGTCGTGATCCGCGCCGATGCGGGCCATCTCATCCACGATCTTCCGATAAAGAGGCCACCGCATGTATCCCTGGCTCTGTTGCCGGGATAATTTCGGATAGGGACATATGGTGCAGCGTCCGTTGCAGTAGGAATGGATATCGACCAGCAGCTTTAAGGGGTAATTACGGGCGCGATGCAAAAAGGGATTTGTCATAAATATCTCATCTTGTCAACCTGCATCTATTAACTCTTCGATCGGATCGGCCGCCGTTTCGGTCAAGGGCCCGGGGCCGGTTATTCCCAGCGAAGCCGCCGCCCCGGTTAGAGAAACGCCCTTACGGGTGGTGGTGCGAATGTTATCGCTGATCTGTTTCAAGAGTCGGGCGATCCGCTGTTCGTCATGCAGCAAAGACTCTCCCGCGCGACTGGCTTTCTCGATCGCCTCCAGCCGCAAGGTCGCTATTTGAGACTGATCCGGTCCCAGCAAAAAGCGTTTGGTCCAGCGATTGCTGGGCGGCATAGTCCCGGCGATGCTTGCCGATGTCAGAGCGTCCGAACGCGCCCACTTAAAGGTATGATACCTTTGACGACCATTCTCGCTGATCCCTTCCAGCGTCAGGATCGCCCGGTCCAGCTGCATCTGCTCGAACAACGGTTTCATACGCTCCCAGATAACGGCCAGTTCGGCCGCTTTGGAGACGCAGGAGCCCGGCCCTTCACCGACCGGTTGCCCTGGATGACGCCTCTGCATCCGCTGCCATAATTTTTCCGGCTCCAGACAACCCAGACGCACGCCCATAAAGATTTCCAGCCCTACCAAGATTACCCCCCCTGCCGCCACCCAGTAACCCTCAGCTATCCGGCATCCCAGCGCGACCGCTCCGCAAACCAAGGCCGTCGCCATTAAGGTCAAAGATACCTGCCGTACGCTCATGCCGTAGCGCCGCAGGTGATGATGGACATGTTGATGGTCTCCGCAGGCCGGCGATTCCGACCGGCTGTAACGCCGCAAAATGGAAAGCAAAGCGTCCAACACCGGGATGCTCAGGATAATCCCGGCACTGGGCAGGTCGAAGACGCCGTTTTTGGTGGTGGTCTCTATGACCAACGCTCCCAGCAGCAGCCCCACCAACTGGGATCCGCTGTCGCCCAGAAATATCAGCGCCGGTTTGAAGTTGAAAAGCAGCAGAGCCAACAGACCCCCCGCCACCGCCAGAGACACCACCGCCGGAGCGTAAGCGCCATTGATAAAACCGAACGCCGCCAAGACCAGGGCCAAAGCCATCCCTATCCCGGAGGCCAAACCGTCCATTCCGTCAATAAAGTTGAAGGCATTGCAGCTTCCCACCAGCCAAAACAGCGTGAAAGGAACGGCTAATATGCCCAGGGAAACCTCAAATAATCCGAAAAATCCAAAACGTCCGATAATTAATCCCGACCCGATTAAAACCAAGCCGGCCATCATCTGAAAGAAAAATTTGGTGCGCGGCTTAACGTGACGCAGATCATCCCGGACTCCCATCGACAGGATGATCAGACCCGATACCGCCAGCGGCAGCCAGCTTAAAAATCCGCTGCCGTCGCCCAGAGCCGCCGCCGACAGGGAATAATTCAGAAACGCCAGAATCCCCATGCCGGCCAGGATGGCGCCAAACAAAGGCGCCCCGCCCAAAGTGGGAGTCGGACGTACATGACACTTCAAGGACCCGTCCGGTTTATCTATCGCCCCCCAGCGCCAACTCAGGCGGCACATCAGGGAAATCAGAATGATCCCCAAAGCGAAAGCGGTGATAAACGCCGCGGCCCCCGCCAGGATCAGTATTTCGACAGAAGATATTCCCAAAATATCTCCTCAGTTAACTAGGGTTATCAGAGATGTCCGGTTTGTTTGATATTTCCCGACCGAGTCTCGAAATACCTCCCTGTTTGATCGTTATATAGTTACGTTTAATTTTCCTGAAGAACTCGTTCGTCCTTCACCCGGTGGTTTTCGATTAATCCCACGACAACAGCGCCGGATTGTTCGATCTTCCTGGTAATTTGCATTTTCTGTTCGGACGGATCGCCCGCAATTACGCCCACACACTTGCCCACCGCCTGCAACAAGGCCTGAGTCCATCGATGTCCCAGTGGGGCCGCATCGTAAATGACCCAATCGAAGCGCATCTGGAGATTTTTTACCAAAGCCCAGATATCCGGCTCCTGCCAATCTTCGAATCCCTGTTCGGTACGTCCCGGACCCAGTACGGTCAAATTGGCCACGTCTGTTTGCTGCAGGGCCGGAACCGTCCGGGATGCGTCTCGCAGCACCTCCGGCAGACCCGGCTTGTCGTTCGTTTCGGCAAATACCCGCGGCAACATCGGTGCATCAGGATGGGCATCCACCAGCAGCACTTTGCGACCCGCCTGCGCCAATAACAATGCCAGGTTGCAGGCACAGGTAGTCTTGCCGCATTGTCGGGCAGGGCCCGTAACCACCACGTTCTGTCGGGAGGGACCGAATCGAGTTAATAAGCTGCTCACGATCTGTCGAAAGGCCCCGGCCGCGGCGCCGCTCTGGTCGGTGTGTACTATCCGACAACGAGCGGCAAAGGACGCCTCATTGGCGCATTCGGCGCCTAAACTCATCGGCCCTACCCGGCCCATCACCAATGATTCATTTACCCGGGTCTGGGGCGCTTCGTTCGTTTTTTCTGCTGGTTGGGAATCGTAGCCCGCCGCCTCGGCGGATTTATTTATGGGCGCCGGCCAATAACCTCCCGGCCAATAGGCCAGGGGCAGTCCTCCCGCGGGGAACGCCACAGCCTGCTGATCCGTCTCCGGCGCCGCCGACAACCGGTCAATCGCAAAGACAAAACCCAGACTAAACAGCAATCCTAAAAGGAGAATCGACGCCACCTGGTGCGACTTGCTCAAACCGGCGGTTTGGTGCGGGGCGTGGGCGGCGTCCACCACCTTCACCGGAGAGTCATCCATCCCCTCTTCCAGGGTGAAGGACCATATCTTGCTGGTACATTCCGCTTTTAATCGACGTGCCAACTCCAGATCGGCCAACAGGTTCTGGTATTGCTGTTGTTGCTCGGTCAGCTTTACTCCCAGCTCCTTCTGTTCGTTCAACATTTCGGTGAAGTCCTGCTCCTGCTTGACGGCGGCGGCCAGACCCACCGCCACTTCTTCCAGCATCACTTTCATCAGCGTTTTTTTATGCTCGATGAGACGGGTTTGCAGCCTGTTGATCTGGGCCCGGATGTCACGCAGCTTTTGATGGCCCGGCAGATAAGCCTGCGTCAATTTCATCTCCTGCTGCTCCAGGTCGTCGATGGTTTGACGAAGCGACCTGACGGTCGGGTCGGCGTTGATTTCCGGCAGGGTGGCTTGCTGGCTGCTGAGCCCTTTGCCCGCCGTCAGCATCTTTTGCAGACGCTCCTGTTTGGCCTGCAGCTCCGCGTGCAGCAGCCGCACCTGCGTCAGGCGGCCTTCGATCTGGCCGATCCGACTCAGCGCCGTCGCCAAGTCGCTGTTCGATCCGGCAATCTTATGTTCCTGACGATATTGGCTGATTTGCTCCTCTAACGCCTCGATCTCCTGCTCGTAATTAGCCACCTGTCTATTCATCTGGAGTTTTACCCGGTCGTGCATCGCCCGCCGTGTTTCGGCGGATATTTCTATGAAGGCCGCCGCCACCTGGTTGGCGATCGACGCCGCCTCGCGGCCCGTATCTGCTATCCCCACGATGTCGATTAATTGCGAGCCGCGCAGGGGATTGATCTTGAGCCTCTCCCGCAGGGCGTCAATCTTATACTCCAGATCGACCTCCGATATATTCCCTCCGTGCAACTTCTCTACCGCCCGCCCTAACACGTAACGCGACTGCAAAAGTTCACATTGGGTGCTGAAGTCCCCGCCGCCGGCACCACCCAGAAACGCCGCCGCAGGATTCATGCGGGGGGTCTCCACCTGAACCCGCGCCGCCGCCTCGTACATCGGCCGGCGCAGAACCGTCGCGGCAAACGCCACGCTGCATACTAAAAGTAAACAGCTCAGCAACTGCCACCGACGGCGCATTATAACCCGCAGCGGACTAAACGCCGCCGCCGATTCCGGTATCGGGGCCGGGGCTTTTGGTTTGCTCACTGTGCGACTGTTAGGTTTTGCGTATTTCATAATTTTGCCCGCTCCTTACCGCCGGGCCCCATCCGGAGGGGACCTTGGTCCCTTAAAGACCAAGGGCGGCTTACCTTATGCCGGTGGTGGGAATACCCATCTGACTTCCCGCATCGTATCTAACTTCCGCACCTACTCGGACGGCGCGAATGAAGAGTCGGTCCAGTTCTTCCAGGAATTTCTTCCAGCCGTTGGCCGGTATCGAGATGGTGTCGTTCTGCGCCAAAAGCAGATTGGCCTGCTCACCCTTGCTTATCTTTTTCAAATCCACCGTAACAACTTTCTCCCCTCCGGTGGGAGTGCGCCGGACAATTTTGCACTTTTTTTCTTCGGCGGCAAAGTTAAGCCCGCCCGCACAGGCCACCGCCTGCATAATGGTTAAAGGTCGCCGAAAGGGCTTGGCCCCGGGCTGTCTTACTTCCCCGGAGATATATATGAAACCTTCCGTGAGGTTGGGAACATTTACCACGTCCCCGGGATATATCAAGGGATTGATCTGCTCTCCGGCCCGGGTGAAAAGATGGCTGATCGGTATGATCTCACGGTTGTCATAATATACGCTTTGAGGGCTCGCCATCCCACCCGCGGGGGTTAATATATTCGATCCGTAGCGGTCCGGTTTATAAGCCCCGCGAAATATCTCAATATCCGGGGCGGCGGCGTTGCTGATGCCGCCGGCCAGACTGATCACGTCCAACAGGGGGGCACAATCCGTTTCCAGGGTCAACACTCCGGGCCGACGTACCGCCCCCAAGACCATAATTTGCTTGCTGCCGTAGCGCTGGACGGCCACCTCCACTTGCGGCTGACGGATAAATTCCTGGCCCAAACGCTGGGTCAGTTCCTGGCGTAATTGTTCGCATGTCAAACCTGCCACCGACACATAATCCAACATGGGAACATAAATCAAACCCCGTCGGTCAACTTCCTGAACCAACGTTTCTTGTTTATTCAAGTCGAGCAACTGGTCTATCTTTAACTGCACCACGTCCCCCGGCCCCATATGGTAGGCGCCGGGGTATGAATTCGGGGGCGCATTATTTAGGCCCGTACCCGACGCCGGAAAAATCCCGCCGGGCGCCGGGATTGCTGCATCTGGCGCCGGAGAGAAAATCTCTCGCTGGGTTGACCAAGGACCGGGGTTATACGGACTTTGGGGCGCCGACCGCGACAGCGAAGGGGCTATTTTATATACGCGCGTTGGTTTCGGCTGGCATCCGCCGGCCAAAAACGATAGACATAAAACCGTCCCAACCACAGCCCGGGGCATAAATGATTTATTGAACCATACTTGCATACCCATGGGAGCTACGCCTTCCCGTCATTTGGATTAATAAAATCGTTTCAATTCCCCAACCTAGCTTTATCCATAATGTTCTGGCAATTCTTCTTTCGCTTTTCGTTAGGGTCCTTATCGTCACAAAACTTAACTGTCGTGAGGTAAATCATCATTACAACGACTGGATTAATAGTACCAGTTGAACCAGCCGTAAGGTCTGGAGCGGCGCCTCCCGTTATATTAAGGTAGGGCTGGTTGCCTTCCCGTCGCAATCCGGGCTTAGACTCCGCCCCACCCATAGAGTATATCCCCTCACCCACGACATCGGAAAAAACGTTATAACTCCGCTAACTGCGTTAAACGGATTATTTCTCGACGTTTCCGTCGCCGCCGACCGGGCCCTTTGACATATATGAAAGGGCATCAACGGGCCTGTCCGTAATTTTAATACTACTTATTTTAGAGGCGGCGCAGACGATCGGGGTCGTCCGATAAAGAATATTTGCCTTTCAAAAAAGATGTTTATTTTTTTGCCGGCGGCCGATAACCTTACCCGGGATGCCGAGGCTTTTGAACAGGGGAATAATCATACAGTACATAGACAAGATATGTCTGAAAAATGCCCCCATAAAAGACCAAGAAAAATCCCCGTCACGGCTGCCCGGTTGATACCCTTTTATTCGCGCCAGGAAGCTTTGCGGACTACCGCCGGCGGCAATACGAAGGAATCCCGGCTGCCGCGGACCAGACCGATTAGCCTCTGGCGGGCCGGAAACCACCGCAAACGATGCCGATCCTGGCTCACCGGCCAATTAATCGTTTTGACCGCGTTATCGGTCCTCGCGGAAAAACCGGGATTCTTAGCCGGTTTCTTGGTATCTTTAACTTCGCTGCCTGTCGGCTCGCTCATTTTCCTCTTCCTTGGGCGAGAGTCCTCGTTGCCGTTGATGATGCGGCTGTCGGCTAAGGACCATCCGCTTGTTTTTGTCGGTCGGCGCACACAGGGCCGTCGTTTCATCCCGGTAAAAATTATATCGGCCTGCGGAAATCTTCACTTTGCCTAACCACACTCCCCTTCCCTAAAATTTCTTTTTCTCATAAGTCCCAAATACCCCGCCGGCCGGGATTTTAAGCCTGCCCTGCGCTAAATGCAGGGTTTTGTGGTAATCCCCAGCACCGTAATTAGGAACATCGCCCCCCCAACCTCCGGGACGATAATAATTTATTTATGAAGTACAATATCAACCGGGTGATTTCTTGACCTGCGCATGGCTCTTGACATTCTCTATGTAATCTGTATTATCATACGATTATCATGAATGATCATACCAAGAAAGAAAGGCGTCAAATATTAAAAAAACTCATCACCGAAAAGCAAATGTCCGACCAGATCCAGCTGCTCGAGGAATTAAAAAAGCACCACATCGCCATCACCCAGGCCACCATCTCCCGCGATCTCCAGGAAATGGGCGTCGTCAAGATCCGAATCAAACCGGGTGTTTTCAAATACGAACTGTTAACCGAGCTGCCCCCCGATCAACTGCGGCAGAAACTGCAGGTCTTATTTGACAACTTTGTCACCGAGATCAAAAGTGTGGATAACCTGCTCCTGGTGAAAACCACGCCCGGCAACGCTAACGGCGTGGCCAGCTTCATCGACCGCCTGGGACAAAAAGAAATCCTCGGCACCGTCGCCGGCGACGACACCATCCTGATCATCGCCGACTCCCCTCAAAACCGAAAAACCGTCGAAAAAGACTTCACCGCCCTCTTGCAAGCCGCCCAATAAAAACGCTTCTCCCTTTTGCTAATCAGCAATGACTCCGGCAAAATTTAACCGGTGGACATTTTTTGCCCGGCAGAAGCATGTCTATCTTATGCGTGTAAATTGATGCTCATCTGTTTTATCCCGCGCCGGGCGTGCCCTTAAGTTCGATCTCCTCGGCCACCTCGCGCATGCCCATAATTACATCGGTAATCAATTCGGTCTTATCGACGCCCAGCATCTCAATGCCTTTATCGATCAGATCCCGATCTACTCCGGCGGCGAAGCGCTTGTCCTTCCACTTTTTCTGGACCGATTTGGCCGTCAAATCCAAAACGCTCCTGGAAGGCCGCACCAGTACCGCCGCCACGATCAATCCCGTTAATTCATCGATCGTGTACAACACCTTTTCCAGGTCGCTTTGGGGCTCCACGTCGGTGCAGATGCCCCAGCCATGCGACAGCACCGCCCGCACGTACTCGGCCGGCCAGCCCCGCTCGTTTAATATCTCCTCGGTCTTTTTGCAGTGCTGATCGGGAAACTTCTCATAATCCAGATCATGCACCAGCCCGATCACCTCCCATTTATCCTCATCCTCGCCTCGTTTGCGGGCGATATATTTCATCGCCCCCGCCACCGCCAGGGCGTGCTTAATCAGCCCCGTATCCTGGTTGAATTCCTTCAGTAATGCCAGAGCGTCTTCGCGCGTCGGTGTTCCATTTGCCATAATTATTGCCTCCTGAACCGTTTGCGGATATATTTACAAAATCCGTAGAAACTTGTTAACAGAATATATCAGCCCCCCGGGTAAAACGGGGGGGTAAAAACTAACAGTCGTTCTTTACCAAAAATATCGCCGGGCGGGCTCTTGGCCCGCCAAAACTTACGATATTGTTTAATCTTTTTAACAGGATACGCCCAGATGGTCAAGACGCAACCGATAAATATCAAAACCCGCGGTAATTGCGATGTCGTCGATATCTCCTCCCAGGTCCGCTGCGCCCTCGCCGAATCCAGGCTCACCGACGGGGTGGTAACCCTTTTCAACGTCGGCTCCACCGCCGGCATCACCACCGTCGAATACGAACCGGGCCTGGTCAACCACGACCTGGCCGCCGCCTTTGAAAAGCTCGCCCCTCAGTCGGCCGCCTATCAGCACGAACAAACCTGGCACGACGACAACGGCCACGCCCACGTCCGCGCCTCTCTGCTCGGACCGTCATTGGCCGTGCCCTTTGTCAGGGGCGAACTCACCCTCGGCACCTGGCAGCAGATCGTCCTGATCGACTTCGACACCCGCCCCCGCTCCCGAAACATCATCTGCCAGATCATCGGCGAATAATATTTGGGGTAATTCGCACCTTCTTAAAAGCACGCCCAATCTTTAAAAAAATTCCTTCCTTAACCTGTTCCTGCCTCCCAAAATGAGCCTTATAATCTTTTATCACATAACGATCAATGACAAGGTGCGAATATGAACCGGATCGGCAGAGAATTCCAACAGCAAACCAAATACCGGCCCGACAACTTACCCGCCGGCTTCTTGAACTACAACCGCCAACCCGAAATTTACAAGGAATATAAACAATCCCCTAAAATAGACTTACCGCCATTTGCCCGCGGGGATACCATGCCGCTCGACCAGATCTTATCCCGCCGCCGCAGCGTTCGGCTGTTTACAGCTAATCCCTTGAGCCTAAAGGACTTATCATTTTTATTATGGGCCGCCGACGGCGTCTCCCGCCGAACCGCAGGTTTCGAGTTCCGCACCGCCCCCTCCGCCGGCGCCCTCTATCCCATAGAAACCTACCTGGTCGTTAATAACGTAAAAGACGTAGAACAAGGAGTTTATCATTACGCCGTCAGGACCCACCAGTTGGAACAATTGAAATGCGGCGATTTCCGCACTGCCATCGCCCGGGCCGCCCTGGGGCAAACTATGTGCGCCTCCGCCGCGGTCGTAATTATCTGGACCGCCGTCTTTTATCGATCCGCCTGGAAATATCAGCAGCGGGCCTATCGTTACGTTTACCTGGATGCCGGCCATATCGGACAAAACCTGGCCCTGGCGGCCACCTGCCTGGGCCTGGGCAGTTGTCAAATCGCCGCCCTGTTTGACGATGAAGTTAATGAAATTCTGCAGGTGGACGGCCAAAAAGAAAGCGTGCTCTACATGAGCGTAATCGGCCATCCCCGCACCAGAACATGGGATTATCCCGTTGACACAAGCCCCCCTGTCAGGTAGGTTTATATGGTTGAATCGATAGGCAAATTTACCTGCCGAT
>Ga0111186_1213_pt1 | contig 14873 bp, 9 predicted proteins | sample DeeMarSWOR324_28_FD_80243 | JGI IMG/M metagenome (GOLD analysis project Ga0111186, IMG submission 80243) | Phycisphaerae bacterium SM23_30 | reverse complement strand
ATCGTGCAACTCAAAAACGCCGATCTCATCCCGCGCGACGCCGGCCGCCTCCAGAGCCCCCCGGCCGGCGGCGGCAATAGTCGGCATGAAAGTATGGTCCTCGGGAACCCGCGTTACATCGGCCTGGCATTGGGCGAAACCCATAATCTCCAGGCAGTCTTCCCTGTTAACTCCTACTTTATCGAGCCCCGCCTCCGAGAGCATCACCAGCGACGAGGCGCCGTCGCTGACCTTGGAGCAGTCATATTGGTTGAGGTGTTCCAGAAAGGTCTTGGGATTGGGGGGCGTCATGCCCAAGGCAAAAAGGTCTTCCACCTGGTTGTGGTATTCCTGGGCCTTGGGATTTTTACGGGCGTGGCGCACGGACAATTCGTACCATTTGGCCATGCCGCGGCGGGTCTTGTCTTTGCCGAATTTTTCCCCGTAGGCGCCGGCACGCTTGGAAAACTGATCCGGGAAATAATAGGCGTGACCTTCTTTTCGTTTGCCGCTGATATAGTCGGCGCCGGCCAGATAGTCGGCGCCATAAACCGCCTTGACGGTATTTTGTACCTCAAATCCCATGACGAAAACCGAATCCGCCTGCTCGCTCAGGATGCTCCGGATCGCATTGGTCAACGCCACCCCGCCGGAGCCGCAGGCCCCCTCCGTGCGGACGCAGGGTTTATGGAGCAGATTCGGCACCACATACGGGAGAAATCCCGGTATGTTACCCTGCTTGAGGAATCGGCACGCCATGAAATTGCCGATCACCCCTTCATCAAAGTCGGCGTTTGCCAGTTGGCGGCAGGTTCCCTCCGCTGCTTCTTGGAGATATTCTTCGAACGGCCGCATCGGTTTTTTGGGATTGAATTCCTTCCGGCCCGGCCCAAAAAAGACGGTATTATAGCCGGCGGTTACAAAAACTTTCTTACGCAAACCTCTCATATTCCATTCTCCTGGTCGGTTATTTACCGAATCCTAACGTTTTTTAAAGCAATTTATAGTGCAAAATATTATCGTATAAAATTAAAAATAATCATTTTCCGGGCCGTACAGGTGATAAAACCCGTTCCTCAGCACCTTATTGACGTCATCTATATTATAGGCTACCTGGTCATCCACCAGCTTCCGCGCGATCTGGCGCGATTTCCGTAGATACCGCTGCGCCAGTTTCGCTCCCAACGTATCTGCTTTAAATAGGGCCCCGAAATATGACTTGAGCTTGTCGTCAATATTCTTATCCTTGCTTAAAGCCTTCCAGCCCGCATGATCGGCGGGAGGCTTGCCGAGTTTGTCGTCGCAGGTCCTGCTCCAGCCGCTCTGGTCTATCATGTGGTAGTCTTTTTCTTTCAGGGAAAAGACGCCTGCGGGCCGACCTTTCTCGTATTTGAGAAATCCGTCTTTCTGGGAACCGTCCGGGAATTGGCCGCCCTTTACGCCGACTTCGTTCATTTGATCGATCAGCTCGCTGTGAATATCCTCGTCTTCGATGTAAGTATTCATCGTTTTCATGATCATCCGGCAGACGTCCACCCCGACGTAGTCCATCAGTTGGAAAATCCCCATGGGCCGCACCATAAATTCCTCGCTGACCTTGTTGACCATATAGATCGCCTCATGGGGGGCGGCATCCTTTTCCAATCCGGCCGCTAATTCCATCCCAAACACAGCGTCCCGCATGAAATGGCCGTTGCCGATAAAACCGGCCACGTCGTGGGAGGGAACCTGTATCTTCTTCAGTCGTTTACCCAGTTCCGTGGCCAGCTCCTGCAGGTTCTTGTCGGTTTGAGGGGTGGTTATTACTTCCAACAGCCTCTGCACCGCCGGCGGATTATAAAAATGATACCCGATAATCCGACCGGCCAAACCCGCCCTTTCCGCCTGCACTGAAATCGGTATCGACGAGGTGTTAGTCAGAAAATATGCGTCATCGGCGCAAATCCCTTTTAAAGTGGAAAAAACCCGGGCCTTCACCTCCAGGTCTTCCACGATCGTCTCGAAAACCAGCCGCGCCGGCGCCGCTTCTTTAAGGTCTTTCTCCAGGCGTATCATGGAAAGCGCCCCGTTGATAAAGTCACTTATCATCTCCCTATTTTCCAGCAGGTCGTCTCGGTCCTTGTAATATCCTCTTAACGCCACGATGCTTTTCTCGGTGTAGCGCAGCATCTGCTTTCTCAGGTAGGCCTGCAGACCCGTGAGAATCTCGTCGTTCATATCCACCAGAATCAATCGACCGTTGCCGGCGATCCTGCCGGTCCGCTCCACCTCCATCCGCGCCATCTCCTGCAGCAGCAGCAGGGCGATGCCGCTGCCCATTTTGCCTCCCGCCCCGATCACCGCACATCTCTCCAGATAATCATTCAGCACCAGTTAGTCTCCTTTATCAATAAACTCTCATAGGGCGGGGCTTTGCCCCACGCGCCGGCTTAAACCAAAGCCGCTTCCACCAGTTCCGCCACATCGCGACATTTATGTTCCGGCTTCAGCTCGTCCAGTCCGTCCTGGATCATCGTTAAACAATAGGGACACGCCGTTACTACCCCCTCGGCGCCGGTGGCCAGGGCCTGTTCGGTTCGGACCATGTTCACCCGCTGATCTTTTTCCTCTTCCAGCCACATCCGCGCCCCGCCCGCCCCGCAGCAGAAACTGTGGTGGCGCGTCTTTTCCATCTCCACCAATCGCCCCCCCAGCCGGCGCAACACCTGCCGGGCCGGCTCATAGACATCATTATACCGGCCCAGAAAACAGGAATCGTGATAAGTCAGCCTTTGCTTTATTCGGCTCGCATCTATCTTCAGGCGCCCCTGCTCCAAAAGCTCCATTAAATATTCCGTGTGATGATATACCTCATACTTGCCCTCAAAAGCCGGATATTCTTTCTTAAATGTATGATAACCGTGTGGACAGGTCGTTACTATGGTTTTAATATTATACTGTTTAAACAGCTCGATATTTTGCCGGGCCGTCATCTGGAACAAATACTCATTACCCGCCCTCCGGGCCGTATCGCCGCAGCACTGCTCCTCTTCGCCCAGAACCGCAAATTTGACGCCTGCCGCTTTAAGCACCTTAACAAACGATTGCGCCACCTTCTGATTCCGATCCGCAAACGCCCCCGCACAGCCCACAAAATATAATATCTCCGTGTCGGACGTGTCTTTTATCAGCGGCGCCTCCAGCCCTTTCGCCCAGTCCAGTCGCTGATGACTGCCCATCCCCCAGGGATTGCCCTGCGTCTCCAGCTTTCGCAGGGTATCCTGCAGTTCGTTGGGCATCTGCCCTTCCGCCATCACCAGGTTCTGCCGGAGACCGGTGATAACATCAACGTGCTCAATAAACACCGGGCACACCTCCACGCACGCCCGGCAGTTGGTGCAGGCCCACGTTTCCTCCGCCAAAACCACCTCGCCATTGATAGCCTTTCTTTCTATTTCCGCCCCGTTCGATGCGCTCTGCCTGTCGCCGCTTGTCTTGGCTTTTGCGGCCGCCAGCGCCGGCGCCACTTCCAGCCAATGGATTTTTATATCCTGCATCAGTTTTTTGGGAGACAACGGTTTCCGGGTGTTAAAAGCCGGACAGGCGTCCTGACAGCGGCCGCAGCGGGTGCAGGCGTCGGTATCGAAAATCTGCTTCCAGGTCAAATCTTCAAGCCTGGCGATCCCGAATGACTCGGCCGTCTCAAACTCCTCCGCCGGTATCGGCTTGATGGCGCCTTTGCTCTGCTCGTCAAGGTCCCGGAAAAACTGATTCGCCCACGAGGTAATAATATGGATAAACTTGCCGCCGACAATAACCACTAAAAACCAGACCGCCAGCGCCAGGTGAACCCACCACAAAATCATATGCAATGGTTTTGAACGCGGTAAAACCGCCCCCAGCACCCAACCCACAAAAGACCATTTCTCATAGGGCTTGTCATCCCCTTCGACGGCCAGCCGCGCCCCCTCCACCAAAAAACCGCTCAACAGCACCAAAAACAAAAGGATCAGGGCATAAGAGTCTTCCGACTGATTATCCAGCCGCGCCGGCTTTTGCACATAACGCCGAACGGTAAAAAGAACCACCGCCGCCAGCGCCAAGAGACCAAACAAATCCAGAAGAAAAGAATAGACAATATAGAAATTACCCTGAAAAAAATACCAGTCAAATATGGGGGTGGCGATATATTCCTGGACCACCAGCAGTGACGTGCCGATAAACAAGACCACAAAACCAAAGAATAACATCGCATGCAGAATGCCGGGATAGCGATCTTTTAACACGGCTCTTTGAAATAAACCTTCGGTCAAGGCCGACTTGATACGTCTGCCCAATTGGTCGGTGCGCTTGTCCGGCTTGCCGATGCGCCACAGCGCCGTTCGTTTACGAAGTTTATAAACCACCACTCCCGCTATCGCCAGGAACAAAACAATGTCCATCACGATCAATAGCCAGTGGGGCAGGCCGCTATTCCAACCAATTTCCCGGGTTATCAATTAATCGCCTTTCATTACTTTCTTAAGCTCCTCGGTAAGCACCGGCAACACCTTAAAAAGATCGCCCACGATGCCGAAATCCGCTTTTTTAAAGATAGGCGCTTCCGGGTCTTTATTGATCGCCACGATAACCTTGGAAGTCTTCATCCCGGCAAAATGCTGGATCGCTCCGGAAATCCCGCAGGCGATATAAAGTACCGGATTGACCGTTTTGCCCGTTTGGCCCACCGCCCGCGAAGCGCCCACCGCCGCGCCCAGACAGTCGGCCATCTCTTCTAAGAGCTTAAAATTCTCCTTGTCTTTCATCCCCCGCCCCCCCGAGACAATTATCTGCGCCTCCGTCAGATCGATACGACCCGCCACCCCCTTAACAATCTCTTTAATCTGCGACAGGGGCGTGCCCGCCGTGGCGGCGACGGTCTTGATCTTGGGCGTGGTGCCGGCCGCGGCCTTTTCCGGCGTGATCGTATTGGGCCGCATCGTATAAAGCCGATGCCGGCCGGTTAGTTTCACCTGGGCGATAACCTTGCCCGCGTACATAGGCTTGGTGGCCACCCCCTGCTCGAAATCCACCCCGATACAATCGGTCGCCAGCGGCGCCCCCAGCCGCGCCGCCACCCGCGGCAGCAAATCCTTGCCGTGTGCCGAATGCGTGCCGATGAAATCCGACAATCCCTGCTCCTTAATAATCTCCGCCAGTTGCCCCGACCGCACTTCCGGATAGCTATTTGGCCCCTCGAGCCCTGTTATCTGAATAATCTGCTCGACGCCATAAGCGCCCAACTCCTCAACATATCCGCCGGCATCGTCGGCGAACATTATCGCCGTAGCCGATTGACCGTTCTGATGCACCAGCGTCAATAATTCCAGGTTGGTCTTTTTGACCTTGCCTTCTTTTAACTCAATATAAACTCCAAGAGAACTCATTTATTTTACTCGCTTTCGTTTAAATTAAAGGCTTTTCCAAACAACTCTCATACCAGGCGCCATGCCCGCGCCATTATTATCCCGGGCATGGGCCGTGCAGGCATGTTCTTCTGTTCCTATAGAACTTTAGCCTCATTACTGAGAAAATTAACCAATTCCGGCACGGTTTCTGCCGCCTCGCCTTCGACCACCTTGCCGGCGGCCTTTTCCGTCGGCAGCGCCAAACCCACAATCTCCTCATTATTGGTTATCTCGCTGATCCCCACGTCGGCCGGCGTCAGTTTTTTGATCTCTTTCTTTTTCGCCTTCATAATGCTGGGCAGCGGCGGATAACGCGGGGTATTGATCCCCCGGGTGACCGCTAAAACCACCGGCAGTCGCAGTTCGATTTTCTCCTGAGCCCCTTCGTCGATCTCTCGAGCTACTTGCACCGCCTCGGGGCCGTACTCGAAATCTATCACACTGGTGACGCCCGATGCCCCCAGTAAATGCGCCAGCCGCAAATGAACCTGGTAGGAATCGTCGTCAATCGCCTGCTTGCCCATGAAAATAACCGAATATTCTCCATCGTTTTTAATGGCGCCGGCCAGGGCCGTCGCGATCAGGTGATGATCTAAATACTCGTCGCAGACAATGTGCAATGCCCGATCCGCCCCCATCGCCAGGGTCGTGCGAATCGCTTCGGCGGCCTTTTCCGGACCCAGACAGACCACAATCACCTGGGCGTCATCGCCCAATTTCTCTTTCAGCTGGACCGCTTCCTCCACGGCGTATTCATCGTAAGGATTCACAATCCATTTCTTGACGGCTGACTCGTCCACCGTCTTACCATCGGCCAACTCAATCTTGGTCTCCGTATCCGGAACCTGCTTGGCGCAAACGTAGATGTTCATATCTCACTCCCGAATCACAGTAAATAACTTCCCTGGCTGCTCCTCATATCCAAAAGCAAATATATACCCGTACCTTGCGGTTATTCTATAAGTATTCCCGCCCTTACTCTTCCAAATTCAATTTTTTTAGGCAAATTCAGGCGCTCTTTTCTCAATGAAGGCCGCCATTCCTTCCGCCCGATCTTTCGTGGTGAAACTATCGACAAAATATTCCCTCTCCACTTCCAGGGCCTTTTCCAGCAAAAGGCCGCCCCCTTCGTGGACGGAGCGCTTCGCCCGGGTGACTGCGGAAAAAGAGTTCTGTAGTATCTTTTCTGCCGTATTTATTGCCTCCTCCAACAGCTTCTCCGGTTCCACCGCCTTATTAACCAGCCCCACCCGCAGCCCCTCCTCGGCGTCCAGCGACCGGCCCGTCGTGATAAGCTCCTTGGCCAGCCGGGCGCCCACCGCCCGCGGCAGCCGCTGGGTGCCCCCAAAACCGGGAATTACCCCTAACGAAACCTCTGGTAGCCCCAGCTTGGCATCCCTCGAAGCATAGATAAAGTCGCACGCCAATGCTATCTCGAGTCCGCCTCCCAGAGCAAAACCGTTCACCGCCGCGATCGTTATCATCGGCAGGTTCTCCAGCAAATGGGTGATCCGGTGCCCCAGTTCGCAAAACCTTCGGATGCCCTCCCGGTCAAACGACTGCATCTCTTTAATATCCGCCCCGGCGATGAACGCCTTTCCCTCACCCGTCACCACCAGGGCCCGGATTGGTTCGGCATTTATCCCTGTGCATAAAAATTCTTCCAGTTCCTCAAGAAGCGCCCCGTTGAGGGCGTTTAACGCCCGGGGACGATTAAATTTAAGGATGCCGATCCGCCCGGTTTTCTTAAAAGAAATTAATTCCATGGATCTCCTCTTGTTCATTTCTGCCGAAAAGGCGCCCTTGCCTTTGCCTAAAATCTTATATCCTAAAGTTTTATAATCAAAATCCTATAAAATTCACTAATATAAAACACTGCATATTACTCCATTTGTTTTCACCGTTCAAGTCTCAAAATTTCAGTACTAATAATTACCTCGAACGGCAAAATTATTCAACGGAACCGACGGATTTTAAGAGGTCAAGACACACGGCAACCGGATCGGTCCGTATTCCAGAGCCCCTTTCCGCCGCCGGCAATAGGTAATTATCCCTGGAGATCTCGACCTTGACAAAATCGTTTGATAGGATTATCTTAATTAAGCGGCAAAACCGGATGAACAGCTCGACTGTGACCTTGGGCAGGAGTATGAAATGAAGGTGTCATAAAACCAAGTTTATAGAATTTCATAAAAATAATCTAAAAAGTTAGCTTGTTGGGATAGTGATTATTGATTTGCGGGAACTGATCCTATGACTAAAAATGAGAGCTCGAAAAAGACCGGCGACGCCGAACGTTTGGTAAAAATGCTCCGGAGTCATCATCCCTGCATTTCGATCGTCACGCACGAAGAAACCCTGGCCCGACAGCTGGTTTTTGAGGCCGCCGATAAACTCAACCGAAACGCCAATCCCGCCGCGGGATTACTCCACCTGGGCCGCCTCGAAGCAGATACCATTGCCGTCGCCTTCGACCTTATTAGTCACCTCAGGGATGCTCGAACCCTTAGGGTGCTTCGTGATTTGATCCTGAGATTCGACCAGACCCGTAGTTCCCTGATCCTTATCGACCATTGCGAAGTACTCCCGGAGCCCATCCAGTCTTATGCCACCCGTTTCGATATCTCCCTGCCCGATGAGCAGGAGCTGGAGCAAATCGTCTTTAAAACGCTCCGCTCCTTTCATAGGGAAAAACCCATCACCATCGATATCACTCGTACCGGCCTGAAGGCCATCATCCGCAACCTGCGGGGGCTTACCCGCCGTCAGGCCGAGCAAATCATCATCGACACCGTCGCTGACAACCATCGTTTCGATCAGGATGATATTAATGAGGTGCTGGCCCGCAAACGCCAGATCTTAACCTCCGCCGGACTGCTTGAATACGTCGAAAGCCCCATCGACCTGAACGAAATCGGGGGATTGAATCGACTGAAAAAATGGCTCGAACAAAGACAACATGCCCTGGAAGATAAAGCCCGCGAGTTCGGACTCGAACCGCCCCGCGGCGTCCTCATGCTGGGCGTCCAGGGCGCCGGTAAAAGTCTCTGCGCCAAGGCCATCGCCACCGCCTGGCAAAGACCCCTGATGCGCATGGATACCGGCGCCCTTTATGACCGATATATCGGTGAATCGGAACGCCGCTTAAGAATGACCCTCAGGCAGGCGGAAATGATGGCCCCCATCATCCTCTGGATCGATGAGATTGAAAAAGCCTTTGCTTCCGCCGCCAGCCGCAGCAGCGATGGCGGCCTCTCCCAACGTATGTTCGGCACCCTGCTTACCTGGATGCAGGATCATCAAGACCCCGTCTTCCTGGTGGCCACCGCCAATGACATCGAAGCGCTGCCCCCCGAACTGCTGCGCAAGGGACGGTTTGACGAAATCTTCTTCGTGGACCTCCCCAAAAAACAAACCCGCAAAGAAATCTTCGCCATCCACCTCCGCAAACGAAGACGCGATACCGGTAAATTCGATCTGGACAAATTGGCCGACGCCTCTGAGGGATTCAGCGGCGCCGAAATCGAACAGGCGGTGATCGCGGCCCTGCACGAGGCCTACGGCAATACTTATACCCTTACCACCTCCTTAATACTAAAAACCCTTAAGTCCTCTCCCCCGCTCTCGGTGACCATGGCTGAAAAAGTTCAAAACCTCCGACACTGGGCCCAAAACCGCTGTGTCCCTGCCGACTGACAGGCCTGGTCATGCAAAAACCGGACTTTCCCAGGTATGCCTAACCCCAATTTCCCCAAACTTTAGTTAAAAAAACCGAAAACCTCTTTCCCCAACACTTTCTCCATAATCTGCCCCCGGAAAATATGCGCCCCTAAGTATCAGGGATAGTTGGATTTATGTAAAATGCCGATATTTTTTAGTAAATTCAATTTCAATTTCAACCTTAAAATGTTATAAAAGCTAATTCCGGAAAGGAGTTCAATTTTATGTTCAGACGCTTAACTGAGCAAATGTCATAATCCAAATTTTTTACAGGAAAGGAGACTCTTATGTTTGGAATGTCAAATCGACGTAAAATCGTCTCATGGTTCATGTTGCTGCTGATGATAGTTGCCGTCGCAGAGTTGGCCCTGGGACAGCGTCGGGCCCGGGTGGTATCGGTCCGCACCCAGAGTGTTCCCATCAGCTTTGATGACTTTCACGGTTACACCGGGACCGCGGATTATCTCAAAAGAGTGGCCCAGGTGTATCCCGGCATCACCGAACTGGTAGAAATCGGCAAAAGCACCCTGGAACGGCCGATCTACGTTCTGGTCATCTCAAATATGAAAACGGGAACCACCATCGACGCCCATGTAGAGTTACGCAATATGCGTAAGGAAAACGTCAAAAACGTCATCCCCATGAAACCCTACCAGGGCAAACCCGGCCACTGGATCTGCGGCAGCACCCATGGCAATGAGTTTACCGGAACGGAGGTTTGTTTATACACCATCAACAAGCTGGTCAGCGGTTACGGCTCCGATCCGGAGATAACCAAGTTAGTGGATGACAACACCTTTTACATTTGCCCCATCGTCAATCCCGACGGGGTTTTTAACAGTGTCGAAAGGGATATTTCCCAGCGGCAAAACAGCGAACTGAAAGACAACGATGGTGACGGCAAAATTAACGAGGACGGTCCCGATGATCTCAACGGCGACGGTCATATCACCCAATTTCGCTACCGCGACTCCGAGGGCCAGTATGTTATTGACGATGTCGATCCCCGCTTGATGGTCCGTTTGCAAAGAGGCCAGGAAACCGACAAACAACGGTATTCGGTAGTAACCGAAGACCGGGACAACGACGGCGACGGCCGCCGCGGCGAGGATGGCGAGTCGGGCATCGACTTGAACCGCAACTTCCCCGAAGGCTGGATGCGCGATGACGGCCTGCCGGGCGGTTCGGGTCTGTATGCCACTTCAGCCCCGGAGACCCATGCCATTTGTGAATTTTTCACCAATCACACTAATATTTTGATGGCCCAGTTTTATCACACCTCCGGCGGATTTACCTATCGGCCCATCGGCACTGAGGCCGACACCGGCATCGCCCCCAGAGACCTAGCGGTGCTGGATTTTATCATGGGTAAAAAATACCTGGAGATGATCGGCGAAGAGGTCCCCGAAGCCTGGCTCCATCCCGAAGACATCGACAAATTCAAGGCCGAAATGGAGGCCGCCGGCGCCAATCAATACGACATTCTCCGAGGTTATAAACCCCCCCGCGGCTGGAGACCCAGCTACAACGAACAGGCCGACCGTCGCTATAGCTATGGTATGGCCACCAGTTGGGCCTACAAACAATTCGGCGCCTATTCAATAACCACCGAGCTTTGGAATTCCCGAAAAGATATGAAAGGAATCCCCGAATTCACCGGCGCAGACGCCAACGTGCAGCGCGAGCGCGCTTCATTAAAATACCAGGACGAACAGTTCGGCGGCAAGTTCTTTATCCCCTGGACCAGGTTCACCCATCCGGAACTGGGCCCCGGCGAAATCGGCGGCTGGATCCCCAAATATCGCGGCGGCAACGCCTTCCCGGGTGAATCTCTGGAAGGTGTCTGCCAGACCCACTGTGATTTTGAGCTTTTCCGGGCGGGCCTGATGCCCAAAGTAGTCGTCGCCGACGCCCAGGCCAAGGTCCTTTATACCGTTGATGCCGGACAGGCCCAGGTCATACAACAAAATAACCAAGTCACTATAAGTAAAAATCAAGCTCAGGGAGAAATCAAAATCGTCGAAGTAACGGCAACCATCGAAAATGTCGGTAAGCTACCCACCCATCTGGAAAGAGGCGACCGACTCGCCGGCAACCGCCAGGACGTCGTCTGGCTCGTCACCGACCGTGATAAAGTCACCTTCCTGGAAGGTGGTGTCTTCCAGCAGCTCGGCGTGCTCGACGGCACCGTGGAAATCCCCGGCTATACGCCCGCTCAACCCGACCAGGCGGCGGCCCCCGCCGGTATGGGCCAGTTCAATCCCCAGATGATGCAGCAGATGATGCAAGGCCAGCGGGGTCAATTTAACCAGCAACAGATGCAGCAGATGATGCAGCAAATGGGTCAACGCCAGGGCGGTCAGCGCCAGCAGCAAGTACTCACCGGTCAACGTCAGCGCGGTCAACAACGAGGCCAGCGCGGTCAACGCGGCCAGGCCGCTCAAGAGCAAACCCCGCCCCCACCTAATCAACGCCAGGTCCGATGGCTCATTGCCGTGGAAGGCGATGTTCCCTTGAAAGTAATTGCTTCCTCGCAAAGAGGCGGCACCGATCTCCAGGAACTTACTATCCGTTAACGCAGTAGGCCTAAAAAGTCGTAATTTAATAAAAGAATTGCATATTTGTTCATTCATGGAGGTAACTTAAAAATGAAATCAAAACTCTTTTTCTTACTGATTTTTGCTTGTGCCGCGCTGATGTTAACGGTGTTCGTCGAACCGACTTCAGCGCAAAAGAAACGTCAGGACAATCCCGGCGGCTATCACGGGGAACTTGATTTCCCCATCAGTTGGAAACGTTACTATTCCTACGCCGAATGGGTTGAACTGATGCACAAAATGGCCCAGCAGTACCCCCAACTTTGCGACATCGAGAGCATCGGTAAAAGCCGCATGGGTCGCGAACAGTATTTGTTGACCATCACCGCCAAAGAAACCGGCCCTCATTCGGAAAAGACGGCTATGTGGGTCGATGGCGCCGTCCACGGCAACGAGGTCAACGGCATCACCTGCTCGCTCTACGTCGCCTGGTATCTGCTGACCCGTTACGATTATGATCCCTATATTTTTGAAATGCTCAACCGAACGACCTTTTACATCCTGCCCGGTTTGAATGTCGATGCCAACGAATCGTTTGTCAGTTGGCCCAACAACCCCAACAATCCCCGGGAACCCTATCGCCCCGAAGACAACGACGGCGACGGCCTTTACGACGAGGACCAGACCGAAGACGTGGACGGCGACGGCCAGCTCTCCACCATGTACATCGAGGACCCCGAAGGAACTTTAACCCTCTCCGAGGACGGGCGGCAGTTTGTCCCCATCGTAAACGGCGTGACCAACAACGGCCTGCGCTTCCGCCGCATAGGCTCGGAAGGGTATGATAATGACGGCGACGGCAGAATGAATGAAGACGACATCGGCGGCCCCGATCCCAACCGTAATTATCCTTCCGGCTGGAACTTGTCCGCCGGCTGGCCCTACACCATGTCCGAACCCTGCACCCGCAACGCCTTCAATTTCATGTTGGCCCACCCCAACATCTTCGCCGGCTATCATTACCATAATACCGGCCGCTTGATCATGTTCACCACCCCCCCCCGACCCATGCCGGGCGAAGGTCAAACAACCGCTCAGGCCCCGCCAACCCCGACGACCCAACCCGGTCAACGACAACGTGGCCAACGTCAGCAACAACAGCAGGTAACCACCCCGCCCGTTCAGCAGCAATTAGCCACCCCGCCCGTCCAGCAGCGGGGCCAACGCGGCCAACGTCAGCAACAACAGCAGGTAACCACCCCGCCCGTCCAGCAGCAGGTACCGCCCGTAGGCCAGCGCGGCCAGCGCGGCCAGCGGGGTCAGCAACAACAGATAGCGGTAGCAGAAGAAGAAGCACCCGTAGTCACCAACAAGTATGCCTACACCCTCGATAGAGAAGTGCGGGCCGGCTATGAAGAAGACAAGGCCGCCCTGGAAAAACTGGTCAGCGTCGGCAACCGCATCCTGAGAAATTACCGCCCCTCGCCTTCCGCCTCCGGCGGCAGCGGCCAGGCCCAGGCCGCCACCTACGACATGCTCGGCGCCTATGGCATCCTCATCGAGCTGTGGGGCACTCCCACCTTTGATATTGACCTCAACGACGACGGCCGCGCCTCCCAGGAAGAAATGCAGGACTGGATTGATATCGATCTCACCGGCGAAGGCTGGGTCTGGCCCCACAAGGCCCAACACCCCGACTTCGGCGAAATCTGGATCGGCGGCACCCAGAAAAAACACACCCAGAGAACACCCCCCGCCCGCTACATCGAGATGGAAGCCTACAAAAACGCCCACTTTGTCCTCTACAACGCCAGCCAGTTCCCCCAAGTGGAAATCGAAGAAGTTAAGATCACTCCCTGCACCGCCGACCTCTGCTGGGTCGAAGTAACCGTCAAAAACGACAAGATCTATCCCACCTATTCCGACCGCCGATTCGAACTCGGCAAAGCCGTACCGGACAAACTCACCTTTAATGCCTCGGATAATATCTCCCTGGTCGATATGCCCGCCCCCGAAACGACCGTAACCGCTCGCGCTGCTGCCGCCGCTGCCGGCGCACGCGGCGGAAGAGGCGGCGGTTTCGGCGGCCGCGGCGGCGGCTTCAACCCCAAGGCCGAACAGCTCGCCTGGATCAACCAGTACTTCGCCGGCCGCCGGGAAGGCACCGTCCTCACCCAACCCGAACATGAGTTCCGCCTCAAAGGCAACGACAAACATACCTTCCGCTACCTGGTGAAAATCGACGGCCGCCGCGGCTGGGTCGAAATCAATCTCGCCTCCGAACTCGGCGGCAAAGACCAAAAACGCGTCACCATAAACGTCAACAACTAAAACACGCAGCTTAACCTAAATTATAACCGCACTAGCGTGCCCCGTTAATAAAGGGATAGGTTAAATACCTGTCCCTCTCTTTTTAAACAACCCGCCCACGCCGTCTATATAACACCTCAATATCGAGACATGTATTACCCAAATCAATAATTAAGATGGGCCTGACAAAAGGAATTTGTTCGTTGCCGGCGAGTTAATATTGTAACCTATTGCAAATTAATAGAATACGGCACTCAAGGTGAAAAAGTTACCACCAAGTTATAGTTTTAGTATTTAACTCGAATGACTTAATCAAGGGGTCTTGATAATACCTTGCTAAGTACGATTTTGTCATTTTCCAGGAGGACACCTTTTTGCCCCCAGGGGCTATTTTGAGCAAGTGAGACATGGGCATAATAAACCCTCTTATGATTTCTCCGGCATCGACAACAATAGCAAAATATGAAATACAATCAAAGGCTTTACAAGCTGATTTTACCTTTTCGATATTACTATTGGTAATACTAACCATATCAGATTCAGTGCCTGGATTTCTAGTTCTGCTTTTTACGGAGATTCCCATTAGTTCTCTCGTTTTCGGGTTGCGGGCGATAAGGTCAATGCCGGTATGATCGACACGTGCGCATTCAAAGCCGTATTTTGACAACCAATATAAGATAAGGTGCTCGCCGAAATCACCGGCAATCTTGGAATGGCGGGAACTTTTAACTATATTCATTTTATTTTGATTCCTCGATTGAAATTTTATGAATTCACCGTGGCAATCTCGAAATTGACTAGTTCCTGTTGCGGAAAGCGGAGATTTTTGTATTAGATTTTCTCAGAACCATCTTTAACGCGGCCTGCGCTTTCTTACGCTCTCGGACGGTCGTATTTTGCC
>Ga0111186_1169_pt1 | contig 15002 bp, 6 predicted proteins | sample DeeMarSWOR324_28_FD_80243 | JGI IMG/M metagenome (GOLD analysis project Ga0111186, IMG submission 80243) | Phycisphaerae bacterium SM23_30 | reverse complement strand
CGTCGCCTCTTTCTCTTACCTGTCCTGGTAGCTTAAAGCGCTAAACTCCAGCCCGCCTTTGGCGGGCTGCTCTTAACCTAAAGCGTTGCGCTTCAGATTAAAATACGCCACTAAATTTTTTACCTATACAAAATTTGGTGCAAAAGAGCCAAATTACTTGTATCATTCCTTTTGATTGAGGTCTATATCCATAAGCCTCTGAGCCTTTATGATATTATATTTTACGGGGTTTATAAAATAAATTGGAGAGTAAAGATGAGCAGCAACAAGTTAAAAATGGTCAAAAATGTAGCGGGCAGGTTGGTGCCTACTAAGGTCAATGGTCGCGAAGTGATTCCGTTTAAGGGAGTGCATCAGTATCGGCCGACGGGTCGGCGGGCGGCGCCGCCCATTTCTACGTTTATCGACTATCCCGACGGGAATAAGTTGGTGCCGGATCTGCGGACCGCGCTGGAAAGGTGCGGACTTGCCGACGGGATGACCATTTCTACGCATCATCATTTCCGCGATGGGGATGTATTGGCGAATCAGCTCTTCGATCTCATAGCAGAGATGGGAGTGAAAAATTTACGCTGGTTTCCCAGTGCAACGTTTCCCTGTCATGCCCCGATGATTAAGCACCTGGACAGCGGAGTGATCCACCATATCGAGGGGAGTTTGAATGGGCCCTTGGGGCTTTATTGCTCGCAGGGCAAAATGAAAGGAATGGGAGTTTTACGCAGCCATGGGGGTCGTTATCGCGCGATTCGAGACGGGGACGTTCATATCGACATAACGGTGATCGCGGCGCCAACGGCCGATCCTTTCGGCAACTGCAACGGTATGCATGGTGCTTCGGCATGTGGGCCGCTGGGTTTTTCTGAGGCCGATTCCATGTACGCTGATAAGGTAATAGTGGTTACCGATAACCTGGTGCCGATGCCTTGTTATCCGCCCTGGCAGATCGAGGGCAATTACGTAGATTGCGTGGTGGAGATGGATAAGGTGGGGACTCCGGAAAAAATATTATCAGGCACTACCGAGATCACCCGCAGCCCCAACCAACTGTTGATCGCGGAGACGGCGTCGCAGTTTGTGCGGGAGGCGGGCATCTTGCACGACGGGCTTAATTTTCAAGCGGGGGCAGGTGGTATTTCACTGGCGTTTGTTGATTTTTTGCATAAGATCATGGCCGAGGAGGGTTTGCGAGCCCGGTGCATCATCGGGGGGATTACCCGTTTAGCAGTGGATATGCTGGAAGGGAACGCTACCGATTATCTTATAGACGGGCAGGCGTTTGATCAGGCGGCTATCGAAAATATGAGGGAAAACTCCCGTCATATATGCATCAGCCCTTTCCACAGTTACGATTACCATTCCAAGGGCAACCAGATCAGTTTTATGGACGTCATCGTTCTGGGGGCCACCGAGGTGGACGTTAATTTCAATGCCAACGTGGTGACGCATTCAGACGGTCTTATGCTGCACGGCATCGGCGGCTGGCAGAACTGCATGTTCGCCCAATGCACGATGCTGGCGATCCCCTCGTTTAGAAACCGCATGCCGGTCATTCGGGATGAGGTGACGACGATTTGCGCCCCGGGTGAGGTAGTGGACGTAGTGGTGACCGAGCGAGGGCTGGCGATCAATCCGCGCCGCGAAGATTTAATTGAAGCAACAAAAGGATCCAAGCTGCCGATTCGTAAAATCGAAGAGATCAAACAGGAGGTCGAAGAGCTCTGCGGCGGCCCGCCGGAGAGGCCCGAACTGGGCGATAAAGTGGTAGCGGTTATTGAATGGGTTGATGGCACAGTGTTAGATAGTGTATATCAGGTTAAAAAATCATAATTATCCTAAAACAAAAACCCTGCAGAACGCAAAGAGCCCTGCAGGGTTTTCCTTAAACTTCGCCTCCCAATACTACCACCAAACGCCATTCAACCACTGGTTCGCAAAAATTGCCCAGTCAAACATGTTAACGACGCCGTCGCAGTTCAAATCGGCCGAGCCCGGACAGAACTCATCGGTGGTGAGCATAAAGGCCATATCAATCGAATTCATTGCCGTATCATAGTAGGGATGTCCCGGCGGATACCGCAGTTCATTCCACATATACGGCAGCTCGCCTGCATGTATCACCGCATCGTCCATGAAATGCTGGGGCCAACGGCGCGTCTTCCAGCCGAACTCGCCGTCTTCGGTATCGACCTGGACGTCCAGCCAATAGATTACCGGTTCCTCGTAGGAACCCTTCTGCAGAAACGCCTCTTCGGGATCGATATTAACCTTGACCAGCCATATCTGGGAATCACCGCGAAAAATAAGTTCGCCATGAACGGGATCCCACCAGTATTCATTAGGCTCGACTACGGCATACAATCTTTCTTTGAAATCATTGGGTTCGACAAAATCACGTTCCCAAAGGAGTATGTCAGGTTTGGAATAATTATTACTCGGATCGGTTCCTCCCAGACCGGCAGGATCATCGCTGTGGAAGCTGAGGTGAATCTTCTTGATCTTGCCTTTATGGTCTTTTTTCCAGGAACTCCAGAGGTACACTCCGGTTATCCGTTCGACGGCGGTGCAGCGGAAATCGTCGGCCAGAACGCGGCGGATGTTGTCGCTGGAATCGACGCGGATGTCGATACCGTTCGGTGATTCATCGGGCGCCTGCACCCATTTAATGCCGCATCTCTCGCCGATCAGCACCGTGTAATCCTCCACCTCGCCGTCATCAGCCAGACCGTCATAGCTTAAATTCATATTGACGGTGGTGTATCGGAAACGAGCAAAGGCGGTACTATTGGGCTTGGCGGTCATGGGCACCATGAAATAGAGAGTGGTGGTCATTCCGCCGTTTACCTGGGCGTCGCTGAAGATCCGGTCGCCCGCTTCGGTCCAACTGCCGTCTCCATTGAAGTCAATCCACCCGGAGAAAAAGCCATCTATTGACGCTTTCACATCAATTTGGGCCCAATTTCCGGGTATCAACGGCGTGGTTACAAATTTCACGCCGTCCTCATCGTCGAAACCGTCATTATCATCTCCCAGAGCGTCGGGGGTTTGCTGGCCGTCGGGTTCAAAGTCCACGCCGTTGCCCAGGAAAACACCGGGCACTACCACGTGCCTGGCGCCGTTGGGCAGCATGGTCGGATAGGGGCGATCGGGGGCGTCGCCGAAGTCCAGAGGCAGGGTGGGCAAATCCTCGAAAGTCAGCATAAAGGCCATATCAATCGAATCACGCTCATAACCATAGTAGGGATGACCCAGTGGATAGCGGAGTTCTTTCCATATTCTCGGCAATTCACTGCCGCGGTCAAACACCGCATCGTCCATAAAGTGATCGGGCCACTGTCGCGTCTTCCAGCCGAATTCGCTTTCTTCATCGGTATCGACCCGAATGTCAAGCCAGTAGATAACAGGACTATCCGGCGTGCCTCTTTGGATAAAGGCGTTGGTGGGATCGATATGAATATCGACGCGCCATACTCGTCTATCGCCCCCGGCGATGGGATCTCCGACTACAGGATCCCACCAATATTCACCTGGAGCAGGCAAGGTATAATAGTGCTCTATAACGAACTCGTCGGGGCCGATGAAGTCTTGCGACCATATCTCTTCCGGATCGGGCTTCGAGAACTTGTTTTCAGGATCAAATCCGTCGGGTCCCACCGGGTCGTCTTTGTGAATACTCAGATGGATTTTTTTGATATTGCCTTCGACGTCATTCTTCCAGGAGCCCCAGAAATGCACATCGGTCAGCAGGTTGGTGGAGGTGCACTCGAAGTCGTCGGCTATGACGCGTCCGTCGTCAACGCGAATGTCAATTCCATTGAAAGACAGATCGGGCAACTGCACATACTTGGTATTTTTGGGCAGGATTCTTATATCTACCTCGTAATCTTCGACCTCCCCATCGGCGGCCGGGCCGTCCGGAGGCAAGCCGCCGTTGGTACTGATGCGGAATCGGGCGAAGGTCTGGCCCAAAACCGCACTGCTCGGCGGAGTAACGGGGATATGATGAATTACACCGGTGCCTAAGAAGACATCCAGGGCGGGAATTTTTTCGGCCGAGGACCATTTCTGGTCACCATCCCAATCGACCCATCCCTGGACGATGCCGCCGCCGGCGGCGCCGCCGTCGGAGACCTCTATGAAAATATATCCGGTCTGGCCCTGATACAGGGGCGGGATAGACACGCCGTCTTCATCATCGTAAGCGGGAAGTAAAGCCAGGTCATCGCCGGTGGCATTGCCGTTGGGCTGACCGTCGGGTTCGGCATCGGGAAAATCGGTGTTGTCGCCCAGCCAGGGACCTTGATCGGTAATCTTATGGTTGGCACCGTTGTGCGCTGCGTAAGTCGGATAGCCAACGGCAGTGAGGAAATCCGGGGCATCGCCCCAGTCCAGATCACCGGGCATTTCTCTGATATAGATTCTATAGTCCTCCACCTCGCCGTCTGGGGCGTAACCGCCGGGACCTGGTATATTAACACTGCTGCTGCTGATACGGAATCGGCAGAAGGTTTCTCCGACCGCGGCGCCGGCGGGCACCGGGAAAGTAATAGTATGGGTGCCGGGGGGCAAAGAGCCGGCAAAAATCTGCTCTGCCGCCTGCCAGATATAATCGCCATTAAAATCAATCCAGGCCACCACGTAGCCACCTGCGCCTCCACCGCCGCCGTTGACTTCGATGTCGATACTGGCCGTTTGGCCTGCATACAGGGCCGACGGGAGGATTACGCCGTTTTCGTCGTCGTAATTAGGCAGAGGATTGCCGGGGCCTGTGTCATTATCATCACCATCAGCCGTAGGATCGGGCTGACCGTCGGGTTCGCTGTCGGGAAAATCAGTGGCAGCTAATCCGAGCCACGGACCCGTTGAAACAATCCGGTGGCGAGCGCCGCCATTGCTCAATAGCGTCGGATAGCCAGCGGCGCCGGCCTGAACCGGAGCATCACCCCAGTCAAGATCCAGCTCCTGGTGGGTGGTCAGGACAAAGGCCATATCCCATGATACTCCTTGGGGAAACTCTATGGGCGAGCCTTCAACGAAGGGGGTACCAATATCCGCCGGACGGGTAGGATCCCGGATTATCACAGCATCATCCGGGGCGGGTGAATCCGGATTACGGGGCCGGGTCTTCCAGCCGAATGGATATCTCGAGACTTGATCCTGGTAGATAGCGGCAATGCTGATCCAGTAAACATGTTGTTCACCGGGTTTCTGATAGAACCACTCGCTTTCGGGCAGGTAACACTCAAAGTAGAACGTTGCTTCCGGCGGGGCGAATTCATTCCTTGGATCAAAGTCCCAGCCCACGAACTTATACTGATAATCGTAGCAAGTTGCCTGCCATATTACCCGATCTGGACGGCTCCAGGTCTGATCAGGGGGATTTGCCGGCACATCGGTCCAGATGGCAAAGTGGAAGGCGAAGGGCATTTCAACAGCGGGGGGATCGGGATAGTACCAGTTGAGTAAAGAACCCCACCAGTGAATGTCGGTGACGGGATCGTCGCTTCGGCAGACCCAGTCATCGGCGACAATCTGGTAATCACCATATAAAGAAGGCTCATCCCAACCATTAAAGGCGTCTTCAGGGACGTAAGGCTCTGGGGGCTGGGACCATTTGATTATGGGATCGCTCAATGCCGAGGAAATCCCAAAGGCAAAATCGCTGTATATTTGTTGAGGATCGATGCCCCAGATAATGGATTTCCAGGGACCGTTATCGAGTTTTTCAGCAGCGGGGTAAATGATGGGGGGGGCGGCTCTTTGGGCTTCCTGCCAGCGCCACATTGCCGGATTAACAGCATCGTTCGATTTAGCCGAGATGTCAAACCAGTAAATCTCACCCTGCTCCTGCGGGTACGGATCGGGTAAAATATACTTATACTCATAAATTCGGCAGCCTTCAATATTCACCAGGCCGGTGAAATGCTCGTTAACCTGGGAAAAGGGAACGTCTATGGACCAATCTTCGGCGCCTGGGAGAGGCCAGGGGAGGCTTGGCTCATCTTTGTGAATGCTCAAATGAAACGAGTTGATTCCGGAGCCGCGGAGTTCGTTACCTAAACCATCCATCTCGTAGTTACCAAACCAGTGCAAGTCCATCACCTGGCCCCCATCGCAACGCCACTGATCAGCCTTGGTCATCCAATGGTAAGTGCCGTCGAAGTCAGTGTAATCATGGGCGTGTAGTCCGGGCAAGGTTACGTCGGGATCCTGCATCCATTTATACGTGTCAGGTGGTTGGTAAAAAATATTCTCACCGCGTCGTCCGGGGCCAGGGAAGTATCATCTCGAGGCCGGGTTTTCCAGCCGAAAGGGTTGTCCGGTACCGCCATCGTGCCATAATTGGCCGCGATGCTGATCCAGTAGATATTTCCACCTGCTTCCTGAATAAACGGCTTCGGCAGCCTGGTCTTGAACTTAAAACAGGCCTCAAAATGACCGCCGCCCATCGATACAGGCAGAGGATCAAAGTCCCAGCCCACCCACTTGTATTCGAAATCACTGACGTCGGCCTCATAGATCACAACGCCCGGATGGCTAAATTCTTGATCTACGCCTGCCTTCACATCCGTCCAGATGGCGATGTGAAACGACTGGGGCAGCAAATGGTCGATATCCTGGTACGGCCAGTCGATGAATGATGCCCACCAGATGACATGCGTCACGGGATCGCTGGTGTCGCAGAACCAGTCATCAGCGGCAATCTGCTTACTTTCGTGGATCGAAAGCTCGTTCCAGCCCCAGAACGCATTATTCGGATAGGCGGGCTCGGGCTTTTGCTTCCATTTGTTGAGGATGTCGGGATTCAAGGGATTAAGCTCCAGCACCGAGGGGCCCAGAACATAATCCGTGGGTTGGCCGGTTTCATCGAGCAGGCGGGTATCTTCGTCATTCGCTAAGGCATTGCCCGGGGCCAAGGGTTTATTGTTAATCTCACCATTATACCTTTTGGGCCGCTCCAAAGTGTATTTACGGCCTTCAATCTCTATCTGGTAGGTGATGTCAAAGAAGCTGTCGGCCACGCCCCAATCAGTGAACGGCGGTACTTCCAGCGTACCTTTTACCTTATGGTCCCGCTCTTCCATCTCACCGGGATGGGACATCAGTGGATGCAGGGTCATCTTCACCAAACCCATCGAACTGCTGCCGGCCAGGTTCATGCTGACCATTTCAGTCTTCACTTCATCCAGACCATCCCCATCGTCATCGTACGCCTCGCCTTCCTTTGGGCCCTCGAAGAAAACGTGCGTCTCTACCGGACCGGTTAAAATTATCGTCTCCGGACCGTTGATGGCCTTTTTCAGCTCAACTACGCAAACCGCCTTCTCATAAAAATCAACCTCGGTGGCCATTTGCTGCTTACTCAACTCGGCCGGAGGGCCGGCGGCGGCCGCGAACGAGGCGAAGCAGTCATTATTAAAGTAAGCCTCGCTTAACGCCAAAGAGGCAAAGCCAAGCAATAATACTACCGCCCAAAGTGATAACCATTTCGACCTGAACGCTCTCATTACAGAATCCTCCTTATATAAGGTTATTTCCGGATAATGCTTATTCGGAATTGACCATAACTACTCCGCTTATGCTATTACTCCAACAGAGTTGATTCGAGATTCGCTCCTTTTATATTCTCTATAGTATAACATTATATCGTTTCAATACTGTTTTGCAAGCAGTTTTTCCCGGTTTTCTTAACCGCAGACTATATTTCTTTTTTCCCTAAATCCATTCAGACAAAAGCTTTACCGGCTTTTATCGGCTCCGGCATAATTTTTAAGAAAGTTTATCATTAATACTCACGTCAATGATTTCTGAATAAAAATTCCTTTACTAATCAACGCAAGCCTATAAATGCTAAAGATTTAGAATCACTTCCGGCGGGTGCCCTTAATCAAAAATCCATCCCCAAAAAATACCCAAAGCCAATTTTACAAAACTTTAGTTGGAAATTGAAAAACCGGACATTTAACATAGGTAGGGTAATATTTTGATTATGAACAATGATTATGCTCACGAAAATATTAAACAAGAACTATTAATCAAATTAAATAGTAAAGAAAGTGAAAAACTTATGAAAAGGGATATATTAAAATTATTGATGATTTTTTACAGTATTATTATCATTCTATTAAATACATATGGCTGCCAACTTCGAGCGGAAAAGCCCCCGGACAAAAGACCGACAGAATCTTTGATGCAATTTGATCACTATCACTCGATAACCGAAGTCGAAACATTTCTCCAGGCTGTCGCCACTAGACATAAAGACTTGGCCACGTTGATCGAGATCGGACGCAGCCGCGCCCAACGACCTATATACGCCGTGGAAATCAACAACCCTGCCACCGGAAAGGCCCACGAGAAGCCGGCCTTCTACCTGGACGGCAACATTCACGGTGGCGAGGTCTTAAGCGGCGAAGGAGCCCTTTACGTTATTAATCTGTTGCTGGAGCGCTATGAATCGGACGCCGACATTCGTGAACTGGTTGACACCCGGGCCTTTTTCATTATCCCGATTGTCAATCCTGACGGACGCGAAATATCGGTCGCCAGAGGGGAAAACCATCGCTGGAACATCAGGCCCTTTGATGAGGATAATGACGGGAGGGTTGATGAAGACCCGCCCGACGATTTGGATGGAGATGGGCGAATCCTGCGTATGCGGGTAGAAGACCCGAAAGGCCAATGGAAAGTGTCGTCGGCGGATGAACGATTAATGGTCAGGCGTAGCCGAGGGGAAACGGGTGGAACCTACTACAAAATGTACAGTGAAGGAATCGATAATGACCACGACGGGCAATTCAATGAAGATATTGCAGGCGGAATTGATGTAAATAGAAACTTTCCCTCCAACTGGCACCCGGCCCAGTTCGCCTCCGGCCCCTATCCACTGTCGGAACCGGAAAGTCACGCGCTGGTAGAATATATCACCTCCAGACCCAACATCGCCGCCGTCCATACGTTTCATACCAGCGGCGGAATGATTTTAAGGTTTCCCACGCTCGGCGATCAGGATTGGGAATTTCCCGCCGCCGATATCAGAGATTATAACGAGATCGCCCAGCGGGGGGCGGAGATTACCGGTTACGACAATTACGCCAACGAGAAGAAAAAGATCGTGGACCGAATGAATCCTGGTCACGGCGTTTTTAACGATTGGGCTTCGAACATTTTCGGCGTGTTGGCCATGACGACCGAGATGTGGAAACAACCTGGCGGCAGAGGACAAGGCACACTGGACTGGAATGATCGTGAACTGGGCGGTAAAGGATTCATCAACTGGTATCCGTTCCAACATCCCCAGCTTGGTGAGGTGGAATTAGGCGGCTGGGACCGATTCCTCCTCAGCAATGCGCCGGAGCCGCTGATGGCCAAGGAGCTGGAGAGAAACGCCCAATGGGTTTTGAGCTTCGCCGAGAGATTGCCGCGCGTGGTTATCGTGGACGCCCAGGCCCAAAAATCAACCCGTCAACTCGATCTCATAGAGATAGTTGCTCAGGTGGCAAATACAGGCTGGATGGCAACCGCAACCGAACACGCCGAAAAAGTGCTCCGAATCGCCAAACCGGTTACCGTAATTTTAACGCTTGAAAATGCCGAACTTGCAGGTACTAATAACATAGTAGAACTGGGCGTATTGCCCGGAGCTCGCGAGAACGGACCTGTCGAGGTCCCTGTCTCATGGCTGGTGAAAGTAGTCGATTCGGACCAACCGGCCTTCGCGGAGATAATAGCAACTTCAGAAAAAGCCGGCGTCGCACGCCGCCGAATCGACCTGCGTAACCGATAATGAAATATAAAACCACTAACACCATTGTGGTTAAAGGAATTCTCATGAATCCAAAATCAAATCCAGTGATGATTATCTTTGTACTGATATTTGTGTTTTTCGGGCCGGTTCATCCGGGTAAGGCCCAGATTCAGCAGGAAACGCTGGAAATGCCGGGCCTGTCGCAGCCGGTGGAGATCATAAAAGATATTTGGGGTATCTCTCACATTTACGCCCAGAACCAGAAAGACTTGTTTTTCGCCCAGGGCTTTAATGTGGCGCGGGATCGTTTGTTTCAACTGGAGATCTGGCGACGCCAGGCGAGCGGCACCATGGCGGAAATATTGGGTCAAAAAGCCCTGCGAAACGACATCGGGGCCCGCCTATTCAAATTACGCGCCGACATTAAAAAAGAAATGAATCAATATCATCCGGATGGTGAAGAAATTATCACTTCATTCGTCAGAGGCATCAACGCCTATATCAACCTGACCAACGAAAATCCAGACCTCCTGCCCCTTGAATTCAAGCTGTTGGGCATCAACCCTCAGCCCTGGACGCCCGAAATTGTCGTCTCCCGCCATAACGGCCTCTTTCGAAACGTCACCGGTGAATTATCTTTGGCCCGACGGGTTCAACGATCAGGCGGTGATCGTGTGGAGCGAACGTCGAATTTTCATCCGGGCCGTCCCCAATTAGCACTGGCAAAAGGTCTTGACGTCTCCATAATCCCAGACAACGTTTTGGAGCTTTATCGAGCCCGAAGCAGAAGGACTGGATTCGGCCCGGAAGATATTGTATTGAAAGATTTTCGAAATGAAAAATCTTTGAGTCTTTTAAACGAAAGCTTAACGATGGATGATTTTATAGACCAGGGCAGCAATAACTGGGTGATTAGCGGCAGAAAAACATTCTCGAGATTCCCTATTCTGGCCAACGACCCGCATCGATCACAGCAGATCCCTTCTTTGAGATATTTTGTTCATCTGGTGGCGCCGGGCTGGAACGTCATCGGCGGGGGCGAGCCGGCCCTTCCGGGTTTATCGATCGGCCACAACGAATACGGCGCCTGGGGGCTGACCATTTTCAGCATAGATCAGGAGGACCTGTACGTTTACCAGACCAATCCCAATAATAACAACCAGTACAAATACCGTGACAACTGGGAAAGTATGAAGATTATCCAGGAAACCATACCGGTTAAAGGACGACAGCCTGTTACCGTTGATCTAAAATACACGCGTCATGGACCGGTGGTTTTTGAAGATGCCCCCCATAATAAAGCCTATGCCGTTAGAGCCGCCTGGCTGGAAATCGGCGCCGCCCCTTATCTGGCCAGCTTACGGATGGATCAGGCTCAAACCTGGCAAGAGTTCCAAGAGGCCTGCTATTATTCCCGAACCCCCTCGGAAAACATGATCTGGGCCGATAAAGATGGTCATATCGGCTGGCAGGTAGTGGGGATTGCTCCCGTGCGAAAGAATTGGTATGGCCTTTTGCCGGTGCCGGGCGATGGTCGCTACGAATGGCAGGGTTACATTCCCATTAAAGAACTTCCCCACATCACTAATCCCCCCGAGGGATATATAGCCACGGCTAATGAAGATAATGTTCCACACGGATATCCCCACCGGTTGGGTTATTCCTGGTCGGAGCCTTTTCGGGTCAACCGGATAAAAGAAGTGCTTGAGTCCGGCACCCAGTTCACCATGGCGGATATGATGAGACTGCAGCAGGATGAATTGTCCATTCCCGCCCGAAACCTCATCCCCTTATTAAAGCCGCTCAAACCGGATCGGGTTTTGGATCGCAAGGCACGGGAGGAATTGCTGGCCTGGGACTTTGTCATGGATAAAAATTCCGTGGCGGCGACGATATATTCCTACTGGGAGTCGCGACTTCGATCCAACGTGAGGGCTCTTTCGCAAAGAGGACCTTACGCCGAGATGGTGCCGCAGCCGTCATTGAGCGAGGTGATCCAACTGCTGCACGCTCCGGATTCACGATTCGGAGATGATCCTGTTGTCTCTCGAGACGCCCTGCTGCTGAAAAGCCTCGCTGAAACAGTGGCTAATGTGGTGGAAAGGTTGGGCCCCGATATGAGTCAATGGCAATACGGGCAGAATAAAGTGCATTATATCCAGCTGCGTCATATGCTCAGCCGGGCCGTTAACGACGAACTGCGGGCCGGGCTGGACCTCGGCCCCCTGCCCCGCGGCGGCAGCGGTAATACCGTCAACAACACCGGCAGCGGCAATCAGACTTCCGGGGCCTCCTTGAGAATCATCGCCGATGTCGGTAATTGGGATCATTCTGTCGGCACCAACAACCCGGGCCAATCCGGCGATCCGGACAATGATCATTATGCAGATTTATTCGAGATATGGGCCCAGGGCGATTATTTCCCCCTGCTATATTCGCGAACCAGAATTGAATTATCCGCGGAAAAAATTATCGTCCTTAAACCAAAAAGTTAGGTCATATCCGGACCAACCAACTATTATTTTAAAAGCAGTAAAATGTAAAAAAAGACTATTAGAGGATGAAAGGAATATTATTGGCGAGCCCGGTCAAACAAACAAACGCAAAATTAAATCACACCGGTTCGGCGGTGGTGGCCTGGGGGGGCCGTTTTGCCGGACCCTTGTTGGCTTTGGCAGTTTATTACCTGCTTCCTGAGGGTAAAAACCAATTAAGCGATCCGGCCCGGGCGACCGCGGCGATCGGCACCCTGATGGCTGTCTGGTGGATGACTGAAGCCCTGCCCCTGCCGGCAACTTCCCTGCTGCCTCTGATTTTGTTTCCCTTAGCCAGGGTATTCCCCGATGCCGCAACAGGGGCGCAAATCGAACAGGCCGCCGCCCCTTATGCCAATCCCTTTATCTTTCTTTTCATGGGCGGTTTTATGATCGCCCAGGCGATTGAACGCTGGAACCTTCACCGGCGCATCGCCCTTTTGACGGTGTTGACGGTAGGGACCAGGCCCGCACGGATGATCGCCGGGTTTATGATTGCCACGGCAATGCTGAGCATGTGGATCAGCAATACCGCCACCACCGTTATGATGCTGCCTATCGGGCTGAGCGTGATTACTTTGCTGACCGATCGTTTCTGTCGGCCGGCCCAACAAATCCTCCAGGGCGTTCGCCGCGAGGGGCAATTTGAAGCCGACGATTTATCCGGCTTTGCCGTGTGTCTGATGCTGGGTATCGCCTATGCCGCCAGTATCGGAGGCGTCGGCACCCTGGTGGGCACGCCGCCCAACGTCTTTTTTGCCGGGTTTATGCTGGAACAATACCAAATCACTCTGGGTTTTGGTCGCTGGATGTGTTTGGGACTGCCATTAGTAGTGATTTTTCTGTTAATCGCTTGGTTTATACTGACCAAAGTCGTCTTTCCGATCAGGATTAGTCAAATCCCCGGGGGACGACGGCTCATCCACGAGGAACTTAACAAATTGGGCCCCATGTCACGGGGTGAGTGGACGGTGCTGGTGGTCTTTTTATTGACGGCGTGCGGGTGGATCTTACGCGGGCCTGTGACAAGTTGGCTTTGGTTGAGAGAGCGGGTCCCGGCAATCACGGAACTTAACGACGCCATGATTGCTCTGGCGGGGGCGCTGGTTTTGTTTGTGATTCCGGTCGATGCCAAACGCTCTCAGTTTGCCTTAGATTGGCCCACGGCCAGGAAACTGCCCTGGGGTATGCTGCTGCTTTTTGGCGGGGGATTGTGCCTGGCATCGGCAGTGACCGGCAGCGGACTCGATCAATGGATCGGTAATTTGATGAAAGCCTGGTATGGGTTGCCGTCGGTGGTTTTGGTGCTGCTGGTCACCGCGGTGGTAATCTTTCTGACCGAGCTAACCAGCAACATCGCCACGGCTACGACCTTTCTTCCTATCCTCGGCGGGGTGGCGGTGGGGATCGGCGCCGAACCACTATTGCTTTTAGCCCCGGCGGCGCTGGCGGCCAGCTGCGCCTTTATGCTGCCGGTGGCGACTCCACCCAACGCCATCGTCTTCGGCTCCGGGCATATCACCATAGGCCAAATGATAAAGGCAGGGCTCTGGCTTAACCTGATAGGCATTATCTTGATACCCCTGTTAATGTACATCTTGGGCGCCTGGATGCTGGGAGTGAATTTTTGATCTACAATAAGATTTTTACAAAATTGGCTTTGGCGCTGTTGATCCTGAACGGCCGATCCAAATGGGGCAACAGACAACATCAAAATTCAAGATTTACGTCTCTCTTTCTGGTTGTCACCCTGGCCCTATTTCTCCTGGCCGGATGGTTCACTATCCAGAGCTAACTTGGGGGATAATAGTTCATAATATTTAGAATATCATGGCCTCATGTAAAAAATGCGGTAAAGTCGCCAAAGAAATAGCGGAAGTACTGTCGCTCTGTGCCGGTTGCATTCGGCAAGCTGATGCATCTTGCCTTGCCGCCATAGAAGAAATCCATGCCCGCAGCCGGTCTGAGTTTTCCCTGCCTGCTCGACCTCCAGCCGGCCCGGAAGGGATCAAGTGCGGGCTCTGCGTTAATCAATGTTGCATACCTGCCGGCGCTCGCGGCTATTGCGGGGTGCACAAAAATGAAGATGGACGCTTAAAAGGCGGCGGACCTGAAGGTGCTGTCGTCTCGTGGTATCACGATCCGTTGCCCACCAACTGTGTTGCTGATTGGGTCTGCGCGGGCGGCACCGGCGCCGGTTATCCTGCCTGGGCGTATCGATCCGGCCCGGAACGCAGCCACGTGAACCTGGCGGTTTTTTATGAAGCATGCACCTTCGATTGTCTTTTTTGCCAGAACTGGCACTATCGACAGCGATCATTATCAGATCAAACCCGCTCCGCCCCTGAACTGGCTGATGCGGTAACGGCTCAAACTTCGTGTATCTGTTTTTTCGGGGGCGACCCGACGCCCCAATTACCCCATGCCCTGGATGCCTCCAAGTTGGCGCGCCAACAAAATGATCCGCGAATATTACGCATATGCTGGGAGACCAATGGTTCCATGGCGCCGGGCCTGCTGGACGAGATGATAAACCTGTCTCTGGATAGCGGCGGCTGCCTTAAGTTCGACCTAAAAGCTATGGATCCCAACCTGCACCTTGCCCTTTGCGGGGTTCATAACCGCCGCACCTTGCAAAACTTCGCCGCCGCTGCCCGGCGCATCCCTGAAAGGCCCGAACCGCCGCCTTTGGTGGCCAGCACCCTGCTGGTCCCGGGCTATAT
>Ga0111186_1196_pt1 | contig 15160 bp, 12 predicted proteins | sample DeeMarSWOR324_28_FD_80243 | JGI IMG/M metagenome (GOLD analysis project Ga0111186, IMG submission 80243) | Phycisphaerae bacterium SM23_30 | reverse complement strand
TTTACCCCTCAGTTTTCAACCAGATTGACCGGGGAAAATGTCCCTTTCAGGCGAAAAATGGTCCTTGTAGGGACAACACCTTCAAAATATGCCCTCCAAAACCCTTTTCGTACCCTACCTGTCAAAGTCGGGTTGAGATGTCCGCAGTACATTTAGCGGTTATTGCTCGGAGCTCTTTACGGGACGCACGGAAAACAATTTCATCCCGGATAAAAGACAAGGCGCACCCGTTTGCAGGTGCGCCTTTATAATCAAATTATATTTTCGACTTTGCCGGGCTAGGGAGCGCTTTTTCCTTAGAACAGGCCCTGGACCTTGCCGGTTTTGACGTCCACGTCGATGCGACGGAAGGCCGGATCGGAGGCGGTGCCGGGCAGCAGTTTAATCGCGCCGGCCACCGGGACGATAAAACCGGCTCCTTTATAAGCCAGGATATCGCGAATCGGCAGTTCCCAATCCGTGGGTCGGCCCTTCATATCCGGATCGTGCGTCAAACTGAGGTGCGTCTTAACCATGCAGGTGCCCAATTTAGCGGCATCCGGGTCAGCCTCATAGAGTTTGAGTTTTTCTTTGGCCTCATCAGTAGTGTAGGTTACGCCCTTGGCCCCATAGACTTCCTTGGCGATGAGCTCGATACGCTTGCTGAGCGGGGTATCCAGTTCGTAGAGGAACCGGAAGTGGTTTTTCTCATCGCAGGCCTGGATGACCGCTTCGGCCAGTTCAATGGCGCCGTCGCCGCCCTTGAGCCAGTGCTGGGAGACGGCGGCCAGGGCGCCGTGTTGTTCGGCCACTTTGCGGACCATTTCAATCTCGGCGGGGGTGTCGGCATAGAAACTATTGATGCAAACGACGGGGCGGACGCCGCTTTTTTTGACCGCTTCGATATGGGCGACGAGGTTTTCGCAGCCTTTTTCCAGCAGCTCCAGATTTTCCTCGAGGTAGGCCTGGTCGAGAGGCAAGCCGGGCTTGACGGTGGGTCCGCCGCCGTGCATCTTCAGAGCCCGGATGGTGGCGACGATAACCACACAATTGGGCACCAGGCCGGAGAAGCGGCACTTTAGGTTCCAGAATTTCTCGAAGCCGATATCGGCGCCGAAGCCGCTTTCGGTCACATGGTAATCGCCCAGTTTCAGGCCGATACGGTCGGCGATGATGGAGCTTTGGCCGATAGCGATGTTGGCAAAGGGCCCGGCATGAACGAAGACCGGCTGACCTTCGATGGTCTGCATCAGGTTGGGATTGAGTGCTTCGACCATCCAGGCGGTCATGGCGCCATCGACTTCAAGGTCGGCAGTGGTTATTTCGTTGCCTTTTTTATCGTAGGCCAGGACGATTTTGCTCATTCGCTCGCGCAAATCGGCGAGGTCTTTGGCCACAGCGAGGATGGCCATTATTTCACTGGAGACGGTGATCTGGAACCCGGATTCCATCTCGTAGCCGTCCATTTTCCCGCCTTTGCCGATGGTGATATTGCGGAGGGCCTGGGCACAAAAGTCGATGGACCATTTCATCTGGATGCGGTTGGGATCGATATCCAGTCGTTTGAGGTTGATTTTGGCCAGACGGGCGTCGTCGTAGTTCTTTTCGTGCTGCATGCGGCTGGTCAAGGCGACCATCGAGAGGTTGTGGGCGTTGGTGACCGCATCAATGTCGCCGGTGAGGCGGATGGAAAAGGCAGTTAGGGGAATGCATTGGGCCAGCCCGCCGCCCGCCGCCGAGCCTTTAATGTTGAAAGTAGGCCCGCCGCTGGGTTGCCGAATGGCCCCCACCACCCGCTTGTTGAGCTTGCCCAAACCCTCGATCAGCCCCATGGCGGAGGTGGTTTTACCCTCTCCCAGCGGGGTGGGCGTGATGGCGGTGACGTCGATGTATTTTGCCTGTTGTACATCCGCCAACCGATCCAGCACCTTCATGAAATCGACTTTACCCACGTAATGGCCCTGGGGAAGCAGTTCCTCCTCGGTAAGGCCCAGTTCCGCCGCGATCTGCTTGATGGGTTTCATAAACGCTTCGGCCGCTTCGGCGATTTCCCAATCCTTCATCTTGGTGGCGTCTAGTTTTGGGGCTCTTTTAGGTGAGCCTGTGAAAGTTACCTGTTCCATAAGATTTCTCCGTTCAATATTGTTTGTTAATATTTATTCGGCCCTGGCGCCCTACTTTTACCTCAATATTTATTTACTTAAGCCCAGACTTTAAGATAAATTTTGCCTGGCAGTTTCGATTAAACTATTTTAGGCCCTTGTTTTGAGTTTCCGATGGGTCCGGCAAAATTCCGTCATGAGTTTTACGGCCTGCTGATTGGCCGCTTCGGAGCCGTCCTGCCGGGCGAACGCCTCCACCAGTTGCAGCAATTCCGCCGCGGCGGGCTTTTGACCGTATTGATGTTTAACATCGACGATGGCGGCATCCAGGCCGTATCGCTGCGCCACGGCCAGGTAGGCGCGGCAAATCCCCACTTTTCGGCCGGGCAGGTCCTTAGCACAGTTGGATATGCCCAGCACCGTATGCACGCCCTTCATGTTCGGATCATTCATAATCCTGCGGACCGCCTCAAAGGTCCGGTAGGTATATCCCGGCAGGTGTGGCGTCATGGGCATGTCGATCGCCAGCGGGAAAACCGTGGTGTCGAAAAACAAATCCTCCGGCTTAAAACCATATTGGACCGCCGCCGCCGTAAATATCTTTAGCGCCATCGCGTACAGTTGGTCAACCGAGTGAACCCCGCCCGCGTCAGTCTTTTTATCGTCCACCAAAAGGCCTATCACCTTAAAAGGATATTCCTTGCGCAAGGGCAGGATATTATCGACGGTATAAGGCTTAACGGAATTAATAAGAGGCGCCGCCAAACCCGCCGAAGGTTCTTTATACCACTCTTCCAGTCCCGCCTTAAGAGCGTTATCGTCGCTGCTGTCCAGGCAGACGGGCACTTTTTGGCTGTGTTTTTTCACTAGGTTGACATATTCCCGCATCAGGTCCGCCGCCATCCGGGGAATATCTTCTCCGAACCTATCAACATTAACCGCCATATAATCCGCCCCGTTTTGTATCTGAGATGTGATCAGCGAAATAATATAATTCAACGTATCGCTCGGCTCTTCATACGCACGTTCGCCCTTCGCCGACAGCTCTCTCATGGCGGCGCCGGTCGGGGCGATGCTGGCATGGAGACTCTCACCGATCTGGATTAACTTTGTTTTTTCCATTTAAAGAGCCCTTCCGGGCAATACGTGCTAGAGCACGGCGTCAAGGGTGGATATTGGGAATTTCATCCTTTTGAGCCCCGCGCGGGGCGACACAGCCGGACGTATTATAATGTTTCCAATGTTTATAGTCAAATCTCGATGTCATAAAAGACATTCCGGCGCAGGTCGGCCGTAGGTTCCATCTTCTCAAAGTTTCTGGTTTTATATAACTTTTTCAGGTTGTCCAATCTGCCGATTTCTTTGAGATGTTCGTATATTTTAATCCAGCCGCAGTCTTTCTCGGCATCAATTTCGCATTTGCCGTCATTGGGACCGCCGCAGGGACCGTTGAGCATGCTCTTGGTGCAGGCGGTGATGGGACAGATGCCGCCGGTATAATCCAGCACGCAGTCCCCGCACGCCTCGCAGCGCTCGTCGGAGGGCCATAAACCCTGCAGGCCGCCCACGGATACGGTGTTTAATCCCGGATGTACCGGCTTTTCCACCACTTTGGCCACGGCCTGGACGCCGATGCCGCAGCTCAGAATCAGGATAGATTCCGATTCTCTGATAGTTTTGATCTCTTTTGCCAGGCGGGACCAGAGCAGCATCTTATTACAGAGAAAATCCACCAGGATCGCGGCCGTTACCTTTTTGCCGGCCTCTTCCAGTTGGTCTTTCACCGCCAACATCCCGGCCTGGCCCCCCGTTTGGCACGCCTCCACGCAGCCATTGCACGCCAGCAGGAATATGTTATCTTCGCCTTTCAGCGACTCCAGGACCTCTTCGGGAGGTTTATTTTCGGTATATAGCATCTCAAACTTCCTCTAACACCAGGTTAATAACTTGGGTAACTTGCTTTTTTAACACATCCGTTAATTCCAATTTCCATTCTATTTCTTTCGGTTCTATGCCGATTATCACAATTTCCTGGGGGGCGTTGCCTAGCTTTTCCGCCGCCGCCAAAGCGTCAATAAGTCCGATCTGATGGAGGCTGACGGTTGCTCGTTGGTGAGGGCCAAATAACTCTTTTAATCTCTTAATGTGATCACTGTCCACTTTCAGCCGGTAAATCGCCCCCGGTTCGCCGCCGGCCTTCAAGACATCAACCACGATCAGTTTTTTTACTCCTTCCTCGCCAAGCAGGACATCCAAACTCGAGGTCCCGCCGTCGATGACCTCCACATAATCGGGCAGTTCGGTTTGAGCCAGCTGCTGGGCCACGTGCACGCCAAAACCTTCATCTCTTAACAGGATATTGCCCAAACCCAGTATTAAAACGCGGCGGCGTTCTTTTTTTTCTGCCTTACTTTCAACTATAGCCTGTACCTCTGACGGCATATCAAACCTTTCATAAATCAACACAAAACTATATATTCTAAACCACTCTAAACCTGTTTATCTCGCTTTTTTTGGCGTCCAGCAGGTGAACCGAGCACGCCAGGCAGGGATCAAAGGCCCGCACGATCCGCACAATCTCAAAGGGATTATCCTTATCCTTGACTTTGGCGCCGATAATGGACTGCTCCACCGGGCCGGGTTGATCCTTATCGTCTTTGGGGGAACAATTCCAGGTCGTCGGCGCGATCACCTGGTACCGCGCAATTTTCTTATCCTTGATGCTTATCCAGTGGCCTACCGCGCCCCGTGGGGCCTCGGTTAAACCGCTGCCTTGGCCTTCTTCGGGGAGTTGGTAATCGGCAATAGTCGGCCCGGTCGGTTTCAGTTGCAGGAGCCACCCTTCCATGGCGTCACCCACCACTTTCGCTTCAATAGCACGGGCAGCATGACGACCGAGGACCGAAAACAGGGCTGCCGGGGCGGCGTTGAATTCGCTCAGAACCGTATCCACCAGCTTTTTGACGGTGGCGTCACCCTGTACGTAATTGTTCGCCATCCGCGCCAGAGGTCCCACTTCACATACTTTTCCTTCATGGCGGGGCGACTTGAAAAACGAATAGCCTTTTACTTTGTTCGGCTCCGGGATGGTTTCACCCTGGGCGGGATTTTTACCGGAAATTGAATCAACGAACCAGGAGTGTTTCACGTGTTCGGTGATATTCTCTTTGGCGAAGGGGCCGACCTGCAGATCGTCCGTAACCACCCCGGACTTGAACATTCGCCCGCCGGGCAGATCCATCCCGCCGTAAGCCAATAACCTGCCGCAGCCTTTGCCGATGCCGAAATAATCACTATAGGCCTTGGCCACCGCCAACACGTCCGGAATATAGGTGTTGTCCACAAAATCGCGTATCTCGTTCAGGCGCCAGAGGAAGGCGGCGATCTTATCTTCGGTGGGTTTTTCCGTAACGCCGCCGGTGACGATACCTACATTATGCGGCATTTTCCCGCCGAAGATCGATAGCATCTCCTGACATTTCCGCCTGATGTCCAGGGCCCGAACATAATGGTTCACCAATTCCACATTGGCCTGGCCGGAGACCCGATAATCGCCCTCGTAGCGGGGCACAAAGGGCGCCACATCTCCCACGACGCCGACCGCATCTACATAATCCAAAGCCGCCAGATGATAGAAATGCAGAATATGGCTCTGCAGGAAGTTGGAACCGAGTATGAGAGAGCGAATCAGCTTGGCATTATCCGGGATTTTATCCGTTATGCCAAACGCCTCGTCCACACACAAGCACGAGGCCGTCCCGTGCGACGTGGGACAAACCCCGCAGATCCGCTGGGTTATACGATTGGCGTCGCGGGGATCGCGCCCCTGCAGAATAATCTCAAAGCCCCGAAAAAGGGTGCCCGAGCTTTTCGCTTCTTTCACTTGGCCGTTATCGACTACCGCCTCAATGGCCAGATGACCTTCTATCCTGGTTACCGGATCGATTGTAATGGTTGTGCTCATTTTAAGACCTCGAATAAAACCTTCTCATATAGCGGCGATGTGCCGTCCGGAAAATCAGCTTCCACGCATCCCAGGCAGGGCGAGCCCGCCTTGACGCACCAACTCACCCCGTTGTTCCATTGCCGTATGGGGCAATCCGCGTAGGTATAATGTCCTTTGCAACCCACCCGGTAGAGACACCCTTCGCCCCCCGGCTTTTCGGCAAACTTGCCCTTATCAAAATCCGCCCGCCGTTGGCAGTTCTCATGGACCAGCTTGCCGTAGAAAAGCCTGGGGCGGCCGATATGGTCCACCTCGACCGACTCCAAACCTGAAATCAGGATCTGCGCCACCGTTCCGACAAACCAGTCCGGATGCACGGGGCAGCCGGGAATGTTAATCACCGGCGTGGTAATGTCTTTTTCATCAAAAAGCTCCTGCACGCCCTTGCATCCGGTAGGATTGGGCCGGGCCGCGGGAATGCCCCCGTAAGTTGCACAGGTGCCGACGGCCAGGACGGCCAGGGCATTTCGGCCCATATCCTGCACGCTCTGCAGGATGGTTTGATGTTTGCCGTTATGAATGCCGATGCTGCAGTAAGCGCCGTTCTCGGCGGTGGGCACCGAGCCTTCCACCACCAAAACATAACCGCCTTTGCGGTTGGTCTCGGTGTCTTTGAGCACCTTAATCACCGGCTCTGCTTGACCGGCCATGATGGTCGCGTGGAACAATAAACTTAGCTGCTGACCCGGTACTATTTCATCCAGTAAAAGATTCTGAATCTTCGGGCTTACCGCGTTCAGGACCGATACGGAACAACCGGTGCAGCCTGCCCCCTGCAGCCAGACTACGGGTAAAATTTTTACTGCCATTTTGTCACCTCATCTATTTAGTACCGCCGGCTGCCTGCCGGCATGCTTAATCTCCGGTATCTACAGCACCTCTGCAATCCGTCTCCTGCCGCCTCGCCTACAACCCCGCTCCGTCCAGAATTGCCGGCACCTTGTCATCCCAACCCAGCGGCATCAGGTGTATCCCCTGGCAATAGTCTTTGATCTCTTTGATGATGCGGGCGGCGATCTCCACCCCCGTCCGGCCGGATTTGGTCTTTTCCTTATCCTTTTTCAACTCTTCTATTAATTCTTCCGGGACATTAATCCCGGCCACGTTGGCGTTCATAAAGCGGGCCATACCCACCGATTTTAAGATTACGATCCCGGCCAGGATGGGCGCCTTCAGATGCGAGCCCTTTTTCATGAAGGCCTTGAACTTTTCCGTATCATAAACCGCCTGGGTCTGGAAAAATTGGGCCCCGGCGTCGATCTTCTTTTCCATTTTGAACAAGTGAGCCTCCTGGGGCTCCCCTTTGGCCTGCGGATGGTCGCCCAGTTTCTGATGGTCGCCGGTCAGACACAAGACATTCTCTACTCCCAGCCCATAGGCGCTGAGAAGGTCCGACTGCAGGGCCAGGCGATTGCGATCGCGGCAGGTCATCTGCAGCACCGGCTCCATACCTCGATCCAGGAGCAGCCGGCAGGTTGCCATCGAGCCGAACCGCATCACCGCGCTTTGCAGGTCGGTAACATTAAAAGCCGTGACGCGCTCTTTCAAAGCCGCCGCCTCTTCCAGATATCTTTCCACCGCCACCCCTTTTGGCGGACCTACCTCGCTGGTGACGACAAACTTATTTGCCGTTAAGGCCTCTTGAAGTTTTGACATCTATGTTCTCCTTCATTCTGGAGCAAATTATAATTACGGATAGCCGGTATGATGGGTCTTAACCCAACGTAAGTACCGTCGGCGTCTCGCCGGCTTTCTTGTTTACTCGTTATCCGTTGATCCTCATCCGCCCCTATACGCCTTCAGGTAACTGTCCGAATAAAGCTGCTTGTTCATCAATATATCCGCCGTGGCCATCACGTCCATGAGCTGCTCATCCAGCACATCGACGATGGCCGAATCCATCCCGTGGGACATGGCCATCGCCATGAAAATCCGATTGATCAGACTGCGCTCGGCTGATCCCTGGGAAATATTGGATAAACCGCATGTGATATGAGGGGGCGGATCCGAGAGCAGCCGAATCTGATCTATGGCCGCCATCACGTTGCCCGGCTGAGTCTGGGCGTCGGGTACCTTGACCGGCAGGATAATGGGGTCGATAAAGAGCCGGTCCGAATCGAAACCCTTTTCCATGGTCTTTTCAATAATTTCCGCCGCAATGGCCACCCGGGTATCGATATCCTGCGGCACCCCGTTTTTATCCATGGTCAGGGCGATAAGCTTGCCGCCCGGACCGGCGGATTCGGCCATCTCCAGGTACTTATCCAGCACCTCTTCATCGGTTTTCTTGTTCAAGGGGGATGAGTTGAGCAGGATTCCCATGCTGGTGTCGGCCGCTTTCAGGCCCGCCGCGATGACGTTGGGCTTTTGCGAATCCAGGCATAACGGCGTCTTGCAGGTCTGCTGGATCGTCTCCACCAGCCAGGCCATCGTCGCCTCCTGGTCCGCCGCCGCCGTCCCCACGTTCACGTCCAGATAGCTGGCCCCCGCCGCCGTCTGCCGGGCCGCCAAATCCTGGATGACATTTTTATCTTCATCCGCAATCGCCCGCTTCACGTCGCTGAACATCCCGTTGATTCGCTCACCAATACTAATCATAATTGCCTCCTATATAACTTAAATAGAAACTTATATTTCATATCTTGTCTTAAAAGGTTGAGTTTCGATATTCACGCTGCTTTATATAAAGATATAAAACTCCTCACTGCGATCCTCGGTTGCTTTGCGGCTATAATTGCTCCGGGGCTAAAATCCTCACTTCCATATCTTGTCGATAAAGGCCTTGACGATCTGCACCGCCTTTGGATGTCGCATTCTAATTATGTCCACGCCCGCCTGCAGAAGACACACCGCCGTCGCCGCTTCCCACATGGGGCCGCGATCGGCCGGGTCGCCCCACTCGGGGGCGTCGGCCAGCTTGGCCTCTTTGGCCCGCCAGGCCTCGTAGCCCACGTCGCAAATGGCCGGCTGGCTCATCATTTTATCGCCGCTCAACGCCGCCAGACGCTGACGCTCCTGAATGGAATATATATACTCAATCCCATAACCCAAGGCCCCGGTGGTCTGATAGGTCACAATCTTTTCCAGGGGAAAGCCCATATCGGAGGCCAGTATGTTTACCTGCTTGCCGATGTTGATGTCCAGGGGCGCTTCGGTAATCAAATGATGTCCGTCAGCCAGGGAGATGGCGGTTAGTGATTTGTAATTATCCTCCGTGACGGTTCCGAGCAGGCAGTTCTCACCTTTGGCGGCCTCTGAAACCTTGGGCATAATCTGATTGTCTTTTTCGTCGTTGCCGCTGCCCCAGAGAATCAACGGCACGCCCACCGCCTCCAGCACCTCTTTGACGACCGCCACCGCATGGTCGGCGTCTTTGTCGCCCTTGTCGGGATGAATGCCGTCGAATTTCAGACAGATCAGGTCCGCTGCATATTCTTCCACGCATTTTTTCGCCCAGGCGCCCGGCTTATCCAGAACCTCTTTATAGGGCTCTTTCAGCTTTTCCGGCCAGTCGGCCGGGGCGCTGTCCAGGACATCGATCGCCACCACGGGCCTTAAGGCCGCCTGCTCGGCGGCGCCCCCGTACACCACATTGGCCGCTCCCCCGATCTCTATGGTCTTACTTCGCGTTCCCCCCGCCTCCTGAGTGGCCCCCAATGTCACTTTATTTACCGCACTTTTGTAACTGTCTGTTATCGTCGGAACTGGCATGCATATACCTCCACTTGCTATATTTAGTTAATACCCAATTTCCGTTGTAAAATCTCCCGTATCGCTATCAACGCCGGGCTGTCTTCCGGCAAATCGAAAATGGTCTTTCCCTCAATTGCCGCACTTAAGACACTCTCGTCTTGGGGTACGAAACCCAGGACGTTCAGACCGTCCGCCTCGACCAAGCTGTCGGTCCGGTTCCAGATAACACCTATATTTTTGATCGATATGGGCAGACTCCGACATAATTCAATTATACGCTGAGCAGTGAGACGCCCCATCTTGGTGGGTTCGGCCACGATGACTAGAAAATCAACTTTATTGGTGGTCCGCCGCGAAAGGTGTTCCATTCCCGCTTCGTTATCGGCTATAACGTAACCATATTGATCGCTAAGGTCATCCAGAAACTGCCGCAGCAGGTTATTTACCGCACAGTAGCACTTGGGCCCTTCCGGCCGACCCATGGTCAAAAGATCAAACCCTTTCGCCTCGCTAATCAGTTGATGCATGCCGTACTGGAAGGTCTCCACGCGGCTTACTCCGCTGTCGGCCTTTTTTCCCAGGGCTTCATCGCGCAGATCCGCCACCGTCTCGGCCGGCTCAATCCCCAGCGTCAGACCCAGACAGGCGTTGGCATCGGCGTCCACCGCCAGTACTGCTGATTTGGACCTGCCGATCAGACATCGAATCATCAGCGCCGCGATCGTCGTCTTGCCTGTCCCCCCTTTGCCGCTTATCGCGATAGTCGTTGCCAATTCAACCTTTCTTTTATTAGTGCCGCCGGCGCTGCGCCGGTTTGATTCAGCCCCCGGCGTAAAGCCGGAGGGTTATTTCTTTTTTTGCCCGGCCCTCACCCGGTCGCCAGCCTATGCGAGGGAAACAATGATAAATTGGTATGGGGCAGGAATTTGGCCTTGACAAATTCCTCCATATACTTCGGATGACTCATCAGATCGGTGTAGGTCATCCCCGAGGCGATCTGCTCGGCGGCAATCTGGGCCTGACGGCTCAAAAGCACCGTTTTGGCCCCGGCAATGGAAGTATTACCCACAAAGTGTATTTTTTCCGGCGGGACGTCGGGGAGCATCCCGATGGTAACCGCTTTTTCCACGTTCAGGTAGTTGCCGAACCCGCCCGCCAGAAAGATCGCGTCCAGGTCTTCCGGCCGCTTTTGGGTGGCGTCCATCAGTAATTTGATGGCGGCGAACACCCCCGCCTTGGAGCGAATCAAATTATTGATGTCCGGCTGGGTGATAACAATCGCTTCATGGGAATCGTGGGCGGGCACCAGGGTGTACTGGGAGCCTTCTTCGCCCTGGGATAATCTGGCACCGTCTTTTTGGGCGAATCGTCCGGTGCGGTCGATAATGCCGTTGATTAATAATTCCGATATGGTATCCAATAGTCCGGACCCGCATATCCCCGCCGCAGGGGTATCTCCGATAGTTTGATAATCACAGGACCCGTCCGGAAGTATCTGCAATTTTTCGATGGCGCCGGTGCCGGCCCGCATGCCGTGTTTGACGCCGCTGCCCTCGAAGGCGGGCCCGGCCGAGCTGGAGGCGCACATCATCCAGTGGCGGTTACCCAGCGCCACCTCCCCGTTGGTGCCGATATCCACGAACAACGACAGATTATCGCGCGTATTCAGGCGGGTTACCAGGATCCCCGCCACAATATCGCTGCCCACATAGGCCGCTACGCTGGGCAGGCAATAGAGAAGCCCCCTTTTATTGATTTGGATGCCCACTTCCGCGGCTCGGACGGGCGGGATAAAGGCCGCCGTGGCCACGTAGGGTTCTCGGCGAATCCGCCGCGGATCGATATTGAGTAAAAAGTGCATCATCGCCGTATTGCCGGCACAGACCACGGCGGTGATGTCCTGCAGATTGACATGGTGTCTTTCCGCCAGGGTGACGATTAAGCTGTTGACGTCATGCAGAATCCGATTTTGCATCTCATCGAAGGCGTCGTTTTCTTCGGCATAAATAATACGGCGGATATAATCTTCCCCAAAGCTGATCTGGCTGTTATAGGCGGCCTCGGTGTCTATGGTGCCGCCGGTGGTCAGATTCACCAGGTGTATGACCACGGTGGTGGTGCCCAGGTCCACGGCCGCGGCGTAATTGGTGCCGCTGGTGTCGCCCGCCTCCAGTTGCACAATCTCGGCGGCCCCGCCCCGACAGGCCACCGTCGCCGTCACTTTATAATCGGTTCTCTGCAACATATACGGCAGCTCCTGGAGAATACGGTAACCCATTTGCAGAACCGGGGTGGTGATCTCCAGGTTTTGACGAACCGCCAAATTCAGGCGTTCATGGTCGGCGGTATAGTCCTTGACGGTAGGCCGATTCATCTGGAGAAATATCTTCCGCACCAGCGGCGCAAAGGCGAATCCATCTTCCAGGGCCTCGCCCGTGAGACGGCTGAACCGCACCGTGTCGGCCTCGGTTAGAATCTGATCCGTCTCCAGGGCATGAGTTTTGGGCACGGTAACGTTGATATCCGATAAAATCCGCGTTTGACAGGCCAACACCACGTTTTCCCGCACCTCCTCCGGCGTCAGCAGGGTGGTGGGTTTGCTTTGATATTGCCCCTCATCAACCGTAACCTTGCACTTGCCGCAGTAGCCGTCGCCCCCGCAGATACTGCTGACATAAACCCCGACTTTACGCGCCGCCTCCAGAAGCGAGGTCCCCTCCGGGACTTCGGTCTTCAAACCGCTGGGCTCAAAACGAACCGTGTAAATCTTTTTAGGCGCCGCTTTCACTTTTGTTATGGTTAGGCAACTTCTTGTAAAAACTTGGGCAGCACGGAACATTCTCGCGGGCCCACCAGTATTTCCCAGCCGGTCTCTTCTTCCAGTTTGCCGCTCATCACCGCCACGTAGCCGGGAATAATAAGTTTCTTATGCTTGACCAGTTTGTCCACCTCGTTTTTCTTCATGGCCTCGGCCACTACTTTCTCATTAAGTTTATCTCCCGAGTAAGCCGTTAATACACTGGTTCCCTCCGTATCGACCACCAGGATATAGCTGGGCACACGGCTGGCCTCTACGTCCGATTCCACCGTGTAATAGGTCAACGAGAAGTTGGTGGTGAACAGCAAGGGGGAATTTTCGTCGGGCTCCCCGATAGCGTAAACCTTGGCTTCCACCTGCACCGGTTTTTGGGGATCGGTGAAGATGTTCATAATCGCCGTCAGGAGAGGCAGGATCGCCCACTTCTGGACCGTCTCCACCACCACGATACTGGAATATTTGCAAATCATCGAAAGGGCCTCGGCTGACTGTTCGGCGGGGCCTCCTTCCAAGACGCAGGAGATAGTGGGATAACCCAGAGGTCGGAAATTCTTTTTCAAGGCCACGGCGCGTATTTGCGAGAGGTTGTAAAGATGCCCTTTCAGGGCCGGTCTTTTGAGTGATAGAACAATATCCTCCACGCCAGCGGCTTTGATCATCTCAGTCAGCTCCGCTAAGTCTTCTATGGATTCCGCCTGGGCGATCAGCGGGCAGTTATGGTCTTTGGCGATCTTCGCCGCTGCCTCGGCCGTCTCCGCTTGGGCTACGCCCAGCAGGGGTTTGGCCTGGGCCACCGGGCCGGCGGCCGCCGCCAGGGCCTCTACCGAGTCGGAGTACAGGATCATGGCCAACGGGCTATTTTCTTTGACGGCCGCCGCCGCCGCCGCAAAGCTCTCCGCCGAACCGCTCTCGTTCATAACGGCTATGGCTTTGACCTGAATGCGCTGACCCACCCGATCAAATTGCAGATCGTTGATTTCTTCGATCCGCTTTTTCAGATCGTCCCCGGTAAGCTTATCGGAAACGCTTACCGCCATAACCGTGGGATTGTAGAATTTCTCTTCGTGCCGGAACATCACCGTTTCCTGGCCTACCTGCACTTCCGCCTCGGCCGCACCGAACTTGACCTGGCAAATGGGAGGCGCCGCCGCCTCCGCTAAAGCCGCCTTGGCCTCCTCGGAGGCATGGGGGCAATCCTCCAGCTTGGCCTTCTTCTGGGCCAGCGCCATGGCAAAGGCCAGACACGTCGGCATCCCGCATTCTTTACAATTGGTCTTCGGTAACAGCTTAAAAATCTGCAATCCTGTCAACGCCATAATTTTATACCTCGCAATTATTTTATGTAGGCGGGGCCTCTCAGCCCACCAAGACCTCTTCTTAACTTATATACTCATCTACTCATACACTCATATACCCATCAGAACATCGGTTCTATCTCCAGCACCGGATGGCCCGCTTTTTGGATGAATTCCATCACTTCCTCTTCGGTCGTGGCGTTGGTCTCGTCGGCAATCTTATTGAGGAACTCTTCGCCGCCCAAACCTTCCTCTTCGGCTCTTTGAGACAGGGCCGATTTAATCTCTTCTTTCAGCATGGTCGGCATCCAGACGATCCGTTTGATGCCGCCTTCGGCCCGGATGAATTTCTTGGAACCGATGTAATGCTTGGAATGCCCGATGAAACCCGGCGTCTGGTTGCCGCCGCCCACTGTGCCCGCCAGGGTTGAAAACTTCATTCCGCAGGGGGTCATCTCGCTGAACTCGCGGTTGGCAATCATAATGCCGCCGGTACTGGGCAGGACCGCCGCTATACATTCAAAACAGCCGCAAGAGGTCATCGGATCCGTAATCATACTGTACTGGCTCATCCGCTGGACGTTGCCCTGGCTCGAAGTCTGCACAAATTCGTTCACTTTGTCCCATTGGCCGATGGTCGGTTCGATGCACTTGCCTTTGGCGATGGGCTGATTGGCACCGGTAGGAGTTATCTCGTATGCCGCGCGGCAGTCCAGCCAGCTATAAGCCCCGCATAAACCCGGTCGTTCCGGTGAGATCACACACACGTGGTTGGGGGCAAAGCTCTGGCACAAGGTGCAGGAATAAAAGGTGTCGATCTCTTCATCGATCATTCCCGCCATCCGCTCGTCACGATACTGATACACTTGGCGCGCCTTCTCGCGCAGTTTCAGCACCTCCTTTTCTTCGGTGTAAATCTTGACCTGCACCTTATCCAGAATGCTGGAATACTTCTCGTGATACATCGCATGCAGAAGCAGGCCGAAATGCTCCAGCTTAAATCCGGCTTTCTGGGCATCCTTGCTGATGCGGATCCAGGCTATATCGCGCTGACCCATGTGCCAGATGCCCTGGGCTTCGTTAAAAAAGGTATGCACCTGACGTTCCAGCACCGGCTCAAAATCGGCCTGCATCTTGCGGCCCGCCCCTTCGATGACAATCGCCAGCGGCATATTGCCCCCTTCGGCGACCGAGTCAATGTCCGGACCGATTACTTCCACCTGGCCGTCTTTGACCTCGCTGGTGTCCTTCATGGTGAACCACTCGA
>Ga0111186_1077_pt1 | contig 15168 bp, 14 predicted proteins | sample DeeMarSWOR324_28_FD_80243 | JGI IMG/M metagenome (GOLD analysis project Ga0111186, IMG submission 80243) | Phycisphaerae bacterium SM23_30 | reverse complement strand
TGGGACGGGAGCTACACGATCTACCAGCTCGATAACGAAAGACAATATCACGATGGCTTGACGCCGCTGCTCAGAACCCAACGCCTCGAACGCTGCCTGATCGATGAAATTAAGTTTGAAGACGGCTCCCGCCAGTACTCCGGTGAGGTGATATTGTACGCCACGCCCCAGGGCTGGAGCGCATCGATCCTGTTTGACCTGCGCGATAAGGACGATCGGCGCCGCTATGTCCGATGTGATCGACTCACCACCAGAGTCTTGTTTGATAATAAATCATTAGACTTATGGGAGCCTCAACAAGTGGTGTCGATGTATTCGCCTCTATGACCAATAGGGCAGAGTTAAATGTGTTTTAATTTATTAAATAATGATTATGACCAAAGCGGCCCGGCCCGCCTTTGCGGCTTTACGCTGCTGGAAGTTATTGTCAGCACCCTTATCCTGGGCATCTTGTTCAGCGGTATGCTGCTGGCCTTTCATCGCACTCAGGAGGGTTCGTATCAATACGCCCTGTACGAGCGCGCCGCCGCCGTCGGCCAGAGACGCATAGAATTAATAATGGCCACCATCCAGGAGCCCAACGGTCTGTTTTTGCAAGGCCAGGATGAGATAGATCCTGTGTTTTTCTGGAATTTGAACCTGGAACGCATCCTCATTGATGAAAGCAGTCTCGTCAAAAAAATCGATAACACTATTATTAAGGCCACTGTCAGCGTCGAAGCCGGCTTACCCGGTTACCCCCAGCCTTTGATCGAACTGGTGCGCTACTTCGACTACCTGGATCCTTTACCGGGCAATGAGGTGGCCGTACCTTTACCGCTGGAGCCAAACGCTCGATGGCTGGAAAGATTACGCGAAGAATTAGGACGGGAACCCACCCTGGATGAGATTATGATCGAGCTGGTAAAAATTGGAGAACTATCTCCTGAAATGGCTCAAGAGCTGGGGATCTCCGTGGACGTCGGCGTTATTAAGGAAATTATTAAATGAACCGTCAGGGACTTACCATATTGGAACTGCTGGTCACGCTGGTGGTGATGACGCTTATTCCCTTGGCGGTGTTGAGTATTCTGGACCACACCCGCACCCAGAGTATGATGATCACCGAAGAAATGACCCGCCAGGGTTCCATCCAGCACTGCCTGAACATGATGGTCGATGACATCACCGCCGCCGCCACCAAAAATTCCAAAATCGAAATTGACAATCACACCTTGTCCGACGGGCGCGAGACGGCCCACCTGACCATATACACCTATACCCGACCCGATCAGCAGGATCCCGATGTTCAAGTGGACTGGGTCGCCGTGCCCCGCTTTGGGCAGAATGATCTGGTTTTGTTTCGCCGGGAGCGAAGCACCACCAGTCCCTCCGATCTCTTTATCCCCTTGTGTGAGAATATCTGCTCTTTTCAGGTGGTCAGACTCGACCCCGAAGGTCAAGCCTCGCTTGATTCGGATCTACCCTTACTGGAGATCTACGCGAGGATATATCGTTTCGGCCCGCCCGATCCCCAGCGCGTTTTCATAGCCCACCGAACCTTTTGTTCCCAGCGCTTTATCGGCGCCAGACCCATAGAGACTCAAAGATAAAAATAAGCCCATGATTAAGAATCGAGGTAAAACATATCCGCCGCGGGGCGTGACTTTGCTCGTCACCCTCATGGTGCTTATGATTCTGGCGGTGGTGATCGTACAGTTTCAGGTGGATGCCAGCCTGCAGATTCGCGCCAGCAGCTATCGCGTCGAACGCCTCCAGTGCCGTTACGCCGCCGAATCCGGGATTGCCCTGGGAAATCGAATAATCCAACAAGTTTATAATGAGCAGATAGTCGGCATTGCCGACTTTACCTCTTCCGACCTTGAATCCCTGCTGGGGCTGGACGAACCCAACCGTATTGCCGAGCCGAATGATGTCGAAGACCTTTTTACTCCGGAAACCGCACCCGAGCAGGAAGAATTGCCCTGGTTCATAATGCAGAAAAAGAACCTGGAAATTAACGGCGTCGAAGTGGACATCGAAATCCACGATGAAAACGCCAAATATCCCTTGGTCTGGATACTCACTTCGCCCTTTGATCGTACCAGCAGGTCCAAAATTGCCATAGAAAGCCTGGAAGAATATGCCGACTCGCTAAGACTCAATCCGGTGGCATTTGAAGCGGCCGTCGATCTTAACCGTGATCTGGGGAGATCTCTACCCCTGCCGCCCGCCCCGGTAACCTATTCCGGAACCGGACTGCGTATGGCGCCGAAGGGCCGAAAAGGCAACTGGGTGCAACTGATCGCCGAGGAGCAGGAACGCCACAAATCCATGGGTAATTTCGCCCGATACTGGTATGAGCATTTTGAGCTGCGCCGAGATGATCCCCTCCTGCAGGAACTGGGAATGGTTCCCGTTTCTTTTGCCGATTGCGTAAGCATCTGGGGTTCTTTTCATGTCAATATCAATACCGCGCCCCCCGAATTGCTGCAAAGTGTCTTTAATCCCATGGGAATCAGCAGCTACCAGTTAAACGCCTTGATTAATGCGCGCGATATGAAAACCATAACTTCCCTCAGCCAGCTTAGAAATATAAAGAACCTGGACGCCAGAATGCGCACCAACATCGAGCCCTTACTTGTCGTTAAAAGCAGAACCTATTCGGTCCACGTCAACGCTCGGTTGGGGCGGACCTTCTGCCACTTAATAAGCTGTGTTCATATGAACCACAGATCCGAAGCGGAAAACCTGGCCCTGGTCATAAAATCCGGAGATTGAAAATTGACTGTTAACCGTTGTTTGGGAATTCATTACAGCAGCCTTGGAATCACGGCTGCCCTCGTGGAAAAACGCGGCAGCCGCACGCGTTTGGCGGAGGTATTCAAAATTGCCCCCGAAACGGAAAATACCTCCGGCGCCGGCGGCTCGCTTATTGATCGATTGGCCGCTCAATTGAAGCGGCGCCACTCCAAAATCCCGTCCGTGGCTCTGGCCCTGGCCGGGGAATTTTACCAGAGCCAGTTTCATCACAGCGAGTTTTCCGATCAACGCATGCTCCGGCAAACCTTGCGTTTTGACGTCGAGGAAGATTTCGCCACCGATGCGGAAACCTTCGCCCTTTGTTATCAACGCACGGGAGTGCCGGGCCCCGGCAGCAACCTGATCATTCATACCTTCGAGAGGGAAAAGATACAAGACTTACTTGTCCAATTTGAGCAAGTGCACCTCGATGCCTTGGTCGCTGAACCCGATATCGATGCCTGGGTACACTATCTTAAGGACCTGTCCGATTTGCCTGCCGATCAGCCTTTCCTCAGCGTTGCCTGGACCGCCGGCATTTTTTATATTCTGGCGCTGGACCGCCGACGGCAGCCTGTCCTGGCCCGCAGTTGTGTCTGTTCTTCCCGCGAGCAATTGAACGACATCATGATTATTGAGCTGCGCCGATGCCTGGCCCTGCTGGACCGGGAGCATCAACCTCGCCAACTCCTTTATCACTCCGGCGGTTTTACCAAGGATCAGGTCGCTCGTCTGCAAAAAGAACTTAATCTTCCCTGCCAGGGGTTTAAAGAGCCCGATGCCGCCACCGCTCTGGCGGGCGGCGCCGCTCTGGGTTGGCTCCACGGCAGCAATATAGCCGACTTCCGGACCGACGGCATGACGCCCCGAACCGTACAAAAAGCCCAACATAAGGCCCTTTACAGCCTGTCCGCCGCCGTTACCTTATTGATGCTTAGCTCGTTTATTGTTATGCAGCTTTATGCCCGGAAAAACAAGAACCTTTTCAATCAGGCCGATTTAAAACTCACCCAGGCCTGGGAAAACACCCAACCGGACGATCCCCCCGAGAACCGCTCGAGAATTAACAGCAAATTACAAAATGACTACGATGCTTTGCAAAACCAACTCCGACGGCAAACTACTACGACTTTGCCCAACTCCGTTAGCAATACTCTTTTGATCGTGTTACAGACCCTCAATACCCTGCCGGAAACTTTTAATCTGCAATACGAGTCCCTTCGCGTCAACAACCAGGGCATTGCTTTGACCGGAATTATACCTAACCTGGCCGCCCAGGAAAAATTGCACCTGGCTTTTAAAGACAACCCCGAATGGGGTGATTTCACCTATGAAAGTGCTCTAAAACCCGAAGGACGCCGGGACACCCTTATTGTGCCCTTGAAAAGCGCCCAGGTCGATAGAACCAGGGAGGGCCGGTAATAAATGGATCAGCAAATTCTAAAAAAACCTCAAATATGGGCCGTTGTTATCCCGGTGCTGGCGAGCCTGTTGGCCTTATACGCTACTGTTGATGCCCTTAGTCTGCGTAAAAATGCCCGCAAACTAATCAAAGACGCCGATGATGCCGCCCAAAAAGCGGATGATATTTTAACCCTGCTTGATCAATTCGGTGATAGCCGTCTCATTGGGGTTGATTCCCGTAAATTTAATGATGTCGTCTCGGCCCGCGAATGTGCCGCCGCCGCCGGCATCTCTTCAACCCAGATGGAGCGCCTCGCCGGCGTCAAATCCCAAAAGCAAAAGGACGGCACTATTCTGCAGGGCGAACGCTATCTCTTGCAGAATGTTTCTTTGCTGCAGGTAGTCCAATTCATCGATTACGCCGAAAGAAATTTCTCTTCTCTTAACTGTTCTTTCCTCGACCTGACCCCTATCCGCAGCGCTAAAACCAAAGACTCCTGGAAAGCACAGCTTACCCTCAATTACCTGGAAAAATAAGTGGTTTCCGGTCATCATCCCCCGCTGTTGTTCTGCAGCAGCGTCCCCGCCAATTGCATCATATTAAACAAACCGTGTACCATAATCGGAATCAATATATTCCCCCTCCGTTCATATATATAACCCAGACACACCCCCAGCACCAACAACGCCGGCATATGCTGCCAGTTGGCGTGCGTAACCATAAAAAAGGCACTGGCTATCACAATCCCCAACCAGCGATATAGGGTCGCACCCCGCACCGGCGGCCCCCCATCTTCTGATGTGCCTAAAGGCTTTACCGGGGTCGCCGCCCCATAAAAAAACCGGATAAAATAACTTTGCAGGATGCCCCGAAAAAGCAGCTCCTCCATTACCGGCGCCCCGATAGCCGCTGTTACCATCAGAATTATCATGGTCCTTAAAGGCGGATGATCGCTCAGTTTTTCCAGGGTCGCGTGCCTCTGTTCTTCAATTCCCGCTGCTTCGCATATTTGCACTGTCACGCTCAAAACCAATAAAGTCAGCCCCGTGGCCATCACAAAATATAAAATTGATATACCTGTTGTTTTGCCCGGATGTCGCAGCGACAATCCAAAACCGCCCAGCCCCCCCGTAAATCGTCGCCGCCCGAGAAATAAAATAACTGCCGTTATCACCAACTGCCCCCCCAGCAGTCCTATATAGGACAAATCCGATTTTTCCGGAGAATGCGGCTCTGCTTGGTTCAGGAAGTAAGTTCGGGCAATCTCTATGGCGATAAATACCAATAGAATGGCCAGTACATCAAAACCTTTCAGCTTATGGGGCCGCGGCGGCGCCTTCTGAAACGCTTCAAAACCCCCGCGGCTACGCCAAAGCCACACGATAAAACCCGCCAGGCTGACGGCAAACCAGCTATACCCGATCAAATTCTGTTGTTCTTCCGTAAGATACATAAATCGGCATAACCTCTACATCCTGCTTTTGCAGTGCTTATCCATTGTATTCTCCATCAGCCTCAATATACACCAAAAACTGTTTCCTGAATTCCCCAATCATGGAATTACCTGGCTTACCGCGACGCTTTTAATAAGGGCATATTATCGGCCCTTACCGCCTTTTGTTATTTACGCCGCATATGTTACCGATAAATATTAAAGAAATTGCACCTTGACATTTTCGTTGAGCTATGATCTAATAAAGGGCAGAAAGTATGTGACAGGCTGATTTAAACTTGAGTTTTACCATCGTTTAAATCGGTTCATATGCAAGGTTAGCTGTAAAGCCGTTGGCCCAGGGCGGAAGAGGCTTGCCGCTTTTAGCGTCTGATAAAGCCCTTTCCGCTCTCGGCCTACGAAAATCAATCCGGAAGTTATGGACACAGGCGATTTGTCTCTGCAAAAATGTCAGCAGACCATCGGGCATCATTTCAAGGATGCCAATCTGCTGGAACAGGCCCTCACCCATGCTTCGGTGGCCGATGAGCGGCTCGGAAGTAACGAAAGGCTCGAATTTCTCGGCGATGCCGTTCTCGGCGCCGTCGTCTGCCAGGAATTGTACCATCGTTTCCCTCATTATCTGGAGGGCGAACTCACCAAAATCAAAAGTATGATTGTCTCCCGCCGCACCTGCGCCCGCCTGGCCGATCAGATGGACCTCACCCGATTTCTCCGCGTCGGTAAGGGCATGACCAATCAAAGCGGCCTGCCGGGCTCCTGCAAAGCCGCCGCCCTGGAGGCCCTCATCGCCGCGGTTTACCTTGACGGCGGCGATAAGATCGCCCGCGACTTCGTCTTACGCCTGATTGGACCCCTTTTAGACCAGGCCGACGCCCAGCAGCATCAGGGCAACTTCAAAAGCATGCTCCAGCAATACGCCCAGCGCACCATGGCCGTCACCCCCACCTACGAACTGCTCGATGAAAAGGGCCCCGACCACAGCAAATGTTTCGAGGTCGGCGTCGTCATCGGTTCCCGGCGCTTTCCCACCGGCTGGGGACCCAGCAAGAAAGACGCCGAACAACTCGCCGCCTTCCGCGCCCTAAAAGAACTCAAAGTCATCTCCCCCGATACCCCTCACCCCACCTCCGCTGATCAATGATTTCAAACCTTAACTATCTACTGTTTTTACTCTGTTATTTTTAATTTGCAATTTTTATTTTTCTCTGACGGGGTAAATGATGACTTTATTTTCCAGAAGTTCGACAGGGAGTAGTTCGTCGGGGGGAATGGCGAGGGTTTGTTCAGATTCCTGAATCTGCTTGATAGCTGTATTCATGTTGCTATTTAGGCCAGAGCGTTCTCCCCGGAGCAAAGAGCGTTTGGAATAGGCCTGGGTAAATTCATTGATATGGGCGATTTGTAATTCGATTTCCTTTTGCCGGGCCAGGGCGCCGGCCAGTTCGGCCTCCTGCTCGATCAGCATCTGTTTTACTGCCGCATATAATTGCGAAGGAGTTCTGGGTGGATACATACTTGGAATACTTTTCATATGTTCCCGTAAAGCCTCCACTTTCGCCTGATAACCGGCGATGTCGATTTTTAGGAGGCTGAGTATTTTATAAAATTCGGTGCGTCTTTCCTCGGCGAGACTGCGATTGTCATTATACCTGACACCGAGGTCTTTGACGAGTTCTTCGAGCGGTTCTAATTCGGCCTCCAGTTGGGGAAGACGTTTTTCGGCTTCGTAGATGATTTTTTCGTTTTGGGGAATATTATCTTTGAGTTCTTGTAGCCTGGAATTAGCTATTTGGTCGTGATACTCGATAAATCTTTGGGCCATGTTTCGGGCGTCCTCGTCGGTAACAGCGTAGAACATGTAATCCCGATATAATCCGGCGTCATCGAACGATTCACTAGTTTGATAACGATTTTGTTTTATAAAAGCCATTTGCTGCTCGGATACTACACCCTCGAACATCCACACTCCCAAAGTTTGACTAGCTGAAATCGCCCTTGTCGCCCTTGCGGTAGGTTGCGGCCTACTTCGGGATAAACTTTCAAAGGTTCGATTTTTTTTTAGGGTAAATTTGGCCACAAATTTGGGTTTGATGACGCCCATACCTTCCCAGGAATAGTACCAATCTTCCTGTTGGTCAGAAGTTTCGAATTTTATTTCCCTGTTTGGTATCTGTTGATCCTGGGCCAACGTTGAGCCGGTGAGGCATACCAGGATCGAGGCGGTTAAAAGTAATTTTGTTTTAATTGATTTCATTTTTCATGCTCCGGTTATCGAGGGTTTTCAAACGTATTTTAGCCTGAGCGGCCCCTGCCGTTTCCGGAAAGGTCGTCGCCAGGTAGGTGTATCTCTCCCGGGCGAACTCCTCCCCGCCCGGCTGGGCGCCTATGTAATCGGCCATCGCCAACAGTTCCGCCGCCAAGCCCGCCCGAAACATCTCCTCCGCAATCTCCGCCATCGTAATTTCTTGTTCCACAACCGTATCTGTTTGAACGGGAACACTTTCCCCCTGGATTGCCCGCCAGATCAATGCCCCCCCCAATACCAGCAAAATACTCGCCGCCGCCGCCGCCAACTTCAGCCCGTCAAATCTTCCCTTCCTTACCACCCGCCCCACTTCCACTTGTGCCAATTCCGCCTCCCCGTCCTCCCACACCACCTGCGCCAGCTCCAGCGACCGCTGTAAGGTTTTCAATGTCATTTGACACTGTTCACATCCCCCCAGGTGTTCAGATATCTGCGCCGCCTCCTCTGCCGCCAGCTCCCCATCGGTATAATCCACCAGCTTCTCTCTTATTTCTTCACATTCTTTGGGTATCATGTTTTATCTTTTCCCATTTTCATTACCATTTCTTCAGCAGTTCCGCTAATTTGAATCTGCCCTGCCTGAGCCTGCTCCGCACCGTCGCCGGATTCAACCGCAAAATCTCACCGATTTCCTGCGAATTAAAATCCATAAAATATCTCAACACCATGGGCCCCAATAGCGACTCATCCAACTGTCCTAGTCCCTTTCGCACCTCCTCCAGTTCTTCGGTTCGGATGGCTTGGTCGATCGGCGTGTCCGGGGCTTTCGGCCGCTTTGCCCGCCGTTCAATTATTTCCGCCGCCGCCCGCTGAAACCGTTTTCGCCGCCGATGCTCCAGCAGACAACGGTTGATCGTCACCCGCATCAGCCAGCGCCCCGCCTTCTCAGTTTCTCGATTGCTTCCTGGATTTCGCAGGGCCTGAAGATACACCTCCTGCAGCACGTCCTCGGCGTCGGCCGGCGCCAGTCCCATACCCGCCGCGATCCTTTTTAGTTTCTGCTCCTGACCAACAAACTCGTCGGCCCAGCATAATTTAGACACCGGCTCGCTGTCCGCCCGAGATGCTCTCACCATTCAGCCCGCCTTGATAACGATCGCCTCCATAAAACTGACCGCCAGCCTGAGAGGTTATTATTAACTCTATTTATATAATGCGCCGAACCGCCCCTCTGTTGGTAAAAAAAAATCGAAAAAATTCCCTCTGTATATATTTCTTTACTCTCCCCCTTATGATTTTCACAACCCTCACCGTATTATCCGGGTCGGCCTTTGCGACCTGATCTGCGGAGCTTCGATTATGTGAGTCTCTTTCATCGGATGAATCACTATCCTGTCTTCAAAAACTTCTACCGGTTGCATATTGGACGGAAGGTTATTTAATTGCCGTTCCAGACTCGGAATCCGATTCAGAGCCGTGTTCCTTTTTCTTTTTAAACTGTCAACTTCCCCTCGTAGAGTTGAACGCCTCGTGCAGTTCAAAATATAGTCTTTAACTTGAGCTAACTGCTTCTCGACTTCCTTTTTCCGTGCTTCGGCGCCGGCTAACTCGACTCCCAACGCCAAACGCAGATCGTATATCTTAGGTGAGGTTGAAGCTCCGTGTTTCTTTAAAGTATCCACCTGTGCCTGATAACCCGCAATTTCAATCTCAAAAGCACCCAACTGCCGGTACAATTCAAAACGTTGCTCTTTCGCTTGACTTAGGCTGTTTTTATACCTCTCCCCGATGGCTTCCTCCAATGCCTCGACCGGCTTTAACTCCTCTTCCAGCTTGGGGATCCTCTTATCCGCCTCTTCCAAAGCTTGCTTTTGCTCAATCAGGTCCTTCTTTAATTTTCCCAGTTGATCTAAGGCCCGTTGATCCGCCAGTTCAATAAACCTTTCCGCTGTTTTGCGGGCGTCTTTCTCACTGACCGCATAGAACATATAATATCGGTATAAATTGGCACGGTCATGAGTTCCGGATGCAATGAAATGTCGCTGCTCCATAAAAGCATATTGCTGCTCGGATACGTATTCTTGAAACAGGCCAATATCATCCCTCGGCCAGGCACGGCTGTCCGCCTTCAATACCACCTTCGCTACCGCGACCGGCTCAATTACGCCCAGCCCTTCCCAGGCCATGCGCCACTCCTCCTGCTGGTCGGATAATTCCACGGTGAATTTCCTTTTCGTCGGAATTTCTTGCTGGGCGTATCCTATCCCGCCGAACCATACTAAAGCTAATCCCATTAACAATGATTTTGCCTTTAGAGATTTCATGACCGGTGCCTCCTGTTATTCTGACAGTATCCCTGCGGGGCGCCCCTTCCATATGAGAAAAAGGCCCCTTTCCGATTACTTTACCTAAATTTGACGGAAAAATACTTTTCTCGGTATTGGTTAAAACCTATGATTAATGTAATCCGTATTATTAATTGTTTAGACCCCAAACCTAACCTGCGGTTAGTCGAAAAATTAAAATATTTGCTCTTCCCTTGTTATATATTTTCCCCCTGCCTTTGTGCGTCCATCTACTTGTTTACTTTAACCATTCGTAAAGGTGATAATGCTCTTTATTCATCCCCAGCTTTTCGTATATTTCCCGGGCTTGCCGGTTGCTTTTATCCGTATATAAACGCAGTCCCGCCCCCACCACCTCACGATCCAACTTGAGCCCCTCCTTCTCCTGCGCCATCTAAACCTGAAACTCCACAATCTCCTCCGCGCCGCTCACTCGTCCTTTACGTACCTTTATCATTTCCAACCACCTGTCAAAAACAAAAGCCCTCAGCAGCTACCGAGGGCTTTCCCATTCATTCATATAATTGTCCACTCATACACTCATATACTATTCAACAAATACGCCGACGCCTTGGCCCCGTTGATAAAGCTGCTTATCAAAAAACGCTCATTCGGAGAATGTGCCCCGTCCGAATCCTGACCCAGCCCCATCAGCAGAATCGGCTTTTTTAGCTCCTCCCAGAACGTCAGCGTCACCGGAATCGAGCCGCCGCAGCCGATATATACCGCCTCACTGCCGAAACCTTTTTTCAACGCCTCTACCCCGGCCTTAATCAGTTCGTTGTTCTTATCGAATATCACCGCGTTGGCCCCGGCGTCTCCTCCGGTGATCTCCAGCTCCACAAAATCCGGACACACCGCCCGAATATGCCCTTTCGCCAGCTCCGCCGTCTTCTTCAAATCCATATTCGGCACCAGCCGCATGGTGATCTTCGCCGTCGCCCTGGCCGGGATGATCGTCTTGCCTCCTTCGCCCATGTACCCGCCGAATATCCCGTTCACCTCAAACGTCGGCCGCGCCCACAGCCGCTCCAGCGTCGCAAACTCCTTCTCCCCGAACAGATTTTTTACGCCCACTTGGTTCTTTAGCGAGCTGTCCTGGTAATTTAACTTCTTGACGTTTTCCCGCTCCCAGTCCTCCAGCTTCCTGACATCATCATAAAAACCTTTAATCTTAACCTTGCCGTCGATGCCCACGCATTCCGAGATAATATGCGCCAGCGCTATCGCTGGATTGCCGATCGCCCCGCCGTATTGTCCCGAATGCAAATCGCAGCTCGGCCCTTTCACCGTAACCTCCAGGGGCACCACTCCGCGCAGGGCGTAGGTGATCGCCGGCGTCCGCTCATCGTACATCGAACTATCGGAAACCACCACTCCCACTGCTCTCGAGGCCAGCTCCACCTTATTCTCTTTTATATAATCCGCCAGCGCTTCCCCGTTCGATTCCTCCTCCCCTTCCACCAGAAACAACACCTCGCACGGCAGTTCGCCTTCTGCCTTTAGCAGGCTCTCCACCGCCTTGACATGGGCGAAAAACTGCCCCTTATCGTCCGTGGTGCCGCGGCCGTAGATGTACCCGTCCTTGACCGTCGGCTCAAAAGGCGGCGTCCGCCACTCCTCCAGCGGATCCACCGGCTGCACGTCATAATGCCCGTAAAAAATCACCTTTTTCGACGACCGACCCCGCCCCCGCGCCCACACGATCGGTTTGCCTTCCGTCTCAATTATCCCGGCCTCCAGACCTAAATTAGCCAGATGATCCTTCAGCCAGCCCCCACACGCCAGCACGTCCTTATTATGATCGCTCTGGGCGCTGATCGAGGGAAAACGCAAAAATTCATTTAGTTCTTCCAGAAACCGTTCCTTGTTCTGATCGATGTAATCAAATGCCTTGTCTGTTGCCATCTCGATATACCTCCAAATATATTTTTCCCGTATTCAAACATATCACCCCGCCTCTCGTCAAGACATTTTATACCTTATCATTCAAAAGCAGAGCAATGGGGCGGACTGTGCCCCTGCCGGACTAATTCCTCTGCCGTCATCTTCGAGTTTTTATATTTTCTTTGATTATATATTGTTGCTAAGGAGCATTTGGTCCGTAAAAATGTTTCCTTGACGACAGTATGTTATTCTGATAGTTATTTATGGTTTATTTTAGTTTATAAAACGTAAGTACGGCGCTTAACAGGAAAAAAAATGAAGAGTTTTCGGCGGGTATTATATTATGTGAAGTTGCAGTATAATGCGGTGCTGCTGTCGATATTGTGTGCCATAGCGGTGGCGATGCTGTTTTCCCTGAGTCTGGCGGCCATGCTGCCCTTGATGAAAGTGATTATGGGGGAAGAGGGTCTGCACGGGTGGGTGCACCGGGCGATCATCAAGGATCGCAGCGGGATCGGCTTTGAGGCGGTGCCCCTGGAAGAATACCTTACCGGCGGCGAGCGGCAAAACGATGTCGAGCGCCATAAATTGCAGATCAACAATGTTAAACTAAATTCCCCCGCCTATATTGTCGGTCTGAAAGAGCAGGATGAAATAATTTCGATTCAGTTAGCGCAGGACGCGAAAGTTATTACCGAACGCGGTGAGCAACTCGAAAAATTAGCCCGGGCCTCGACCGGTGAAACGGTCGTCATTACCGTCGAACATGCCGATCAAAAGGTAGAGAACATCAGCCTGACGTTAAAAGAACCTTTCTTTTACCGTCTTTACGCAACAGCGGCCCAGTGGTTTCTGGATCGGGTGCCGCAAAGTCAGGGAGCGAAGTTTAAGCGCAATTCGATTATTCTGATTATTATGTTGATGCTGGCGGCCTCGATGCTGAGGTGCACGCTGCGTTTCGTGCAGGAGTATCTGGTCAAACGAATTGGATTTCGCGCGTTGATGCTCATGCGGATCGATACTTATAACCATGTTATACGCCTGCCCTTGATGCATTTCAGCACCGAGGGCGTCAGCGACACCCTGAGCCGCTTTATCAAAGACTCCAATAACGTATTGGTGGGTATTAATACTCTTTTAGGAAAGGCCGTTCGGGAGCCGTTAACTATCATCACTTTGGCGGGAGCGGCTTTTATCATTAATTTCAAAATGACGTTGATAGTGTGTCTGGGGGCGCCGGTGGCGGGCCTGATTCTGGGCCGGCTGGGACGCAAGATGAAACGTGTCACCAGACGCACCCTGGAGAGCTGGTCGCGGCTATTAAGCGCGCTGCGGGAAAGTTTGCAGGGAATTCGAGTGGTTAAGGGCTATCATCGGGAGCTATATGAAGAGGAAGGCTTTAAACGGATCCACCGACGATTGTTGAAACAGCAGTTTCGCATGGGTAAGATTGAGGCCGCGAGCGGACCCATTTTAGAAGCTTTGGGCATGATAGCGGCATGTGCGGCGATGATTCTGGCGGCCCACTGGCTGACCGACCCGGAAAATAGAATGACCGTCAGCGAGTTCACCACTTTGGTTTTACTGTTGGGGGCGATGGCCGAATCGGGTCGGAAAATGGGGAACGTTTATCCCCGACTGCAGAACTCCAACGCAGCGGCGGAACGCATCTACCATCTGATTGATACGCCCGGAGAAAGCGACCCCGTCGGGGCGCGAACGCTTAAGCCGCTGTCCAGATCCCTGGAGATGCTGGCAGTGAGTTTTACCTACCCCAACAGCAATCAACCGGCTTTGGCGGATATCAACCTCAGAGTATTGGCAGGAGAATCCATCGCCCTGGTGGGGCCCAACGGTTCCGGAAAAACCACACTGGTAAGCATGATTCCGAGGTTTTTCGTGCCGGATAAGGGGACGATTATGATCGACGGCCAAAACATCGCCGAGGTGACGCTGGGCAGCCTCCGGGAGCAGATCGGGATAGTGACGCAGCAGACGATCACTTTTAACGACACCATTGCGGCTAATATCGCTTACGGCAATCCCAACGAGAGTGAAGAAAGAATTATAGCGGCGGCAAAACGGGCCTATGCCCATGAGTTTATCGAGCAGACCCCCCAGCGGTATCAAACGATCATCGGCGAGCAAGGAGCGACGCTGTCGGGAGGTCAACTGCAGCGCATAGCCATTGCCCGGGCGATTCTGCGAAATCCGGCAATATTGATATTCGACGAGGCGATGAGCCAGATAGATGCCGACAGCGAAGCAAAAATACAGCAGGCCCTCTTGGAATTTTCCCGGGACCGGACCTCTTTCATAATCGCCCATCGGTTGAGCACCATCGTCAACGTGGATCGCATTGTGGTGATGGACCAGGGGCGAATCATCGACCAGGGCCGTCATCAGGAGCTTTTGCATAGCTGTAAACTGTATCGACAATTATATGAGGTGCAGTTTGTGAGTAATGATGAAGGAACAACCAGAACAAGAACGATTAAATAGAACTTTGCAAGGACAACTCGAGTGTGATCTGTTCTTAGGGGGCCGCTGGCTGCCTATCGGGAAATTGCAGGCAAAAAAGCAAATAAGGTCGGCAGACAGGGACCCGGAGAGCACAAAGACTGCCCCGACGAGCTCTCCGGTAAGCCCAAAAGTAGCCGAGAAACGCCGCCGTATGGAGAACGTGGCCCAAAAGATCAGAGAATGCACTAAATGTCCATTGTATCAAACGCGAACCAATGCCGTGCCGGGCGAGGGACATCCGGATGCCCGCCTCGTGTTTGTCGGGGAAGCGCCGGGGGCCGATGAAGACGCCCAGGGCCGACCCTTTGTGGGACGGGCGGGCAAGTTGCTGACTAACATCATCGAGGCGATGGGCCTGAAACGCGCAGACGTCTTTATCGGCAATATATTGAAGTGCCGACCGCCGGGCAATCGCTATCCTTCTGTCTCGGAGATAGCTGCCTGTATAGACCACCTCTACGAGCAACTGGATATTATTGAACCGGAGATTATCGTGGCGTTGGGGGCCTATGCGGCCCGGACGCTG
>Ga0111186_1105_pt1 | contig 15238 bp, 14 predicted proteins | sample DeeMarSWOR324_28_FD_80243 | JGI IMG/M metagenome (GOLD analysis project Ga0111186, IMG submission 80243) | Phycisphaerae bacterium SM23_30 | reverse complement strand
CCGGGGGGAATCTCGGCGATGCTTTTTAAGGGATAGCCCAGGACCGTCTCATCGATGACGGCGGCCTGGCCCGGAAGAAGACCGTCCACGTCGATGCCGAAGATCAACTGGGTATCGGGCCCGTCACTGATCTGGAAGCGCGGTTCGGCCCCGTCCTGTGCGGAGATCATCAATAAGATCCGCCCGTCCAGTGGCTCGCGGGACAATTCCTTGTCAAAGGAGACGCCAAAACGGACAGGACCCGCGGCGGGCTCTATGCGGGCGGGCTCCGGCGGAGCGGCTTTTTGATTTTGGCAGGTGATCTGAAGGGCGAGGCAGAGGATCAGGGCCAACGCCGACAGGATTAATTTGGTACGGTTTTTTGTCTTCATGGCATTACCTCTAAAAAATTTTTACACGAAACTAAATGAAATATTAAGAAATTTACTCATCCAGGTTTTTCAGGTATGGTCCCGAGGTTTCGCCGCCGTCGATGGGAAGGGCCTGGCCGGTGATGTAGGCGGCCTGAGCGGAGGCCAAAAAGGCAAAAAAGGCGGCGACCTCCCGGGGGTCGGCGTGTCGGTTTAAGGGGATCTCGGCATTAACGGCGTCGAGCATCCGGGGGGAATACTCGGCCTTTTGCATGGGGGTAAGGACATATCCGGGGCAAACGGCATTAACGCGCAGCCACGGGGCGAACTCCAGCGCCAGGGTCTTGGCCAGGATGATAACGCCGGCCTTGGAGGCGTTGTAGTCGGCATAAAGCGGATGTCCCTCCAGGCCGTTGGTGGAGGCGGTAAATAACACCACGCCGGTTCTTTGTTTTTTCATTCTCTTGATGGCCTGCTGGGCGCAGAGAAAGATGCCGTCCAGATTCACCCTGATAACCTTCGACCACTGTTCGTATTCAATATCCAGAAATCGCTTCCGGAAGCTGATGCCGGCGTTGGCGATTAATACGTCGATGCCGCCGAGAATCTCGTCCACCCGGGCGAAGGCCTTTTTCATGTCGTCGGGATTGCCGACATCGCCGCAGACCCCGCCGGCCAGGGAGGGATTTTCCGCCAGGGCCTGATCCAGAGCGGACCGGTTCCAGTCGAAGATCACCACCCGAGAACCTTCCTCGATAAATCTTTGGGCAGCGGCCAGGCCGATGCCGCCGGCGCCGCCGGTGATGACGACTCTTTTATCCTGCAGGTCCGGGTACGCGGGCATTTAATACTCCAACATGAGGTTGATTTACGGTTGTCGATGGCCCCGTTGCAGCCAGGCCCAGCGGAAAAGGTTGCGGGCATCAATGAAACGAAAATCGTTATGCGTGCTGCCGAGAACCGTGATAAACAAACTATCCTGACCGCGGATGCCGTGGGCCACGAGGCAGTTGCCGGCGGAATTGGTAGTGCCGGTCTTGACGCCGTCGTAACCTTCGATGTTTAATAGCTGGTTGGTGTTGGTCCAGGTGACCTGACGCAAAGTGCCCTCCGCGTTTTGCAGCGTGCCGGTGAACTTTCGCGTTTGGACGATTTGGCGGAACCGGGGCAGTTTAAAGGCATGCCGGGCCAGACGGGACAGATCGACCGCGGTGGTGGTGAATTCTTCCGCGGTGCCGCCGTCACCATAGGGGCTGCGGTAGTAAGTGTTGGTCAGGCCCAGGGCGCATCCCTGGCGATTCATCTGGGCGATGAAATTCTGGCGTGTGTCGCCTTCAAACTTTTCATAATATTCGGGATCGCCGGGGGCGGGTTTGGCGAACCGGTCGTTAAAATGCTCGGCAAAGGCGTTGCCGGCGTCGTTGCCGGAGGGAAGCATGAAACCGTAAAGCAATTCGGCTACTTTCACCCGGTCGCCGGCCTCCAGTTGGGCGGTGGAGCCGCCGGTGTTGCCGGCCAGTTCGGATACCTCCACGATTTCGTCCAGGATGGAGGGATCTTTTTTCACCAGCTGCAGGATCAGATAAACATTCATGATCTTGGTGGTGCTGGCGGCTTTGCGGGGCTCGTTGCCGTTGCAGTGCCACAGGACATTGCCGGTTTTGCCGTCGATGATCGCCCAGGCTTGGGCGGTAACGACGGGAGGACCATCCAAGGGATCGGGCGGCTGGATGCCTTCAACCGTGACGGGTGTAAAATCGACCGGCGCCGGCGCAACCTGACATCCATAAAAAGATAACCACAAACTACATATTACGCAGATGGGAATCAAACGTCTCATATCAGGATCTCCGTATTAAAATATATTAAGATTCATAAACGCACATCAACGATGGCCCAGTTGCAGCCAGGCCCAGCGGTAAAGATTACGGGCGTCCACATAGCGGCCGTCCCCGGAAGCGCTGCCCAGCACCACCACAAAAATATTATCGCCGCCGCGGGCGCCATGAGAGACCAGACAAGCGCCGGCGGCGCCGGTGGTGCCGGTCTTGACGCCGTCGAAACCTTCGATCCGCAACAACTGATTGGTGTTTCTCCAGTTTACCTCTCGCTCGACGCCGTCGGGGCCGGTGAGGGTTCCGGTGAACTGACGGGTGCCGACGTATTTTCGGAACAAGGGATTTTTCATGGCGTTAAAGGCCAGCCGGCATAAATCGACCGCGTGAGTAGTAAAGGAATTTCGAATATCCACCCGGGGGATGGTTCTGCCGGAGACGTCCAGGTCGTTCTGGTCGTTATAAGGGCTGCGGTAAAAGGTGTTGTTCATGCCGATAGACCGCCCCCGGCGGGTCATTTCGGCGATGAAATTCTGGCGGGAATCACCCTCCAGGGGCCCGTAATATTCCGCGTCACCGGGTCGGGGCCGGGCAAAACGATCGTTGAAATGCTCGGCGAAGGCGTTGCCGGCGTCNNGGCGTTGCCGGCGTCGTTTCCCGACGGCAGCATCAAGCCGTAAAGCAGTTCGCCGACGGTCACTCGATCGCCGGGATCGATCCGGGCCGAAGAACCGCGGGTATTACCGGCCAATTCGGTGACGGTGATGACTTCGTCGAGGATATCGGGGTTTTTCTGCGCCATTTCCGTAACGATATAGGCGGTCATGATTTTGTTGGTGCTGGCGATCTTGCGCATCTCGTAACCTTTATACTCCCAGAGTATCTCGCCGGTATCCCCGTCGGCGATGGCCCACGATTTGGCCGTCACCAGAGGCGGTCCGACCAGGACATCGGCCGGTCCTTTGCCCTCTGAGGGAACAAAAGTAGTGGTAATGGCAGTAGGAACCGGAGCACAACCGGCATAAATAAGCAGTGTCAGCCAAAATATGATAATTAAGAATCGCTTCATGGATCGATCCTCCGTTAAATCAGTTGATAAGTATTCGTAAATTGAAAAGCCGCATTAAACCATTTAACCGCCTGGATTATAACGCCTGATTTTACTGGTTGAAACGCCGTATTTTACCAGCCCGGCGGCGATAATCAAGGCGCAAACCACGCCGTCCAGGACGGGGGCGCCCAGTCTTTCCTGCAGGTATTTATCGAGGCCGGCCAGACCCGCGCAGCCGAGGACGATGACTTCGGCCCTGTCCTGTTCGATCGCCGAACGGGCCGCCTGAAGGTATTTTTCCCGATCGGAAAGCAAATCATTGCCCTCAGGCGGGGTGCGGACGGAGGCTAACACGTTCCGGAGGTGGTATTTGTGAACCAGGGCTTCTTTGTTGGGGGTGGAATGCTCATCCGTGGAGACCACCGAGAAGCAATGGCCCAGCAGGGAGGCGATTTTCATAGAGGCTTCGCCGATGCCGACAACCGGTCTGGGGGTGATCTCCTTGAGGGCGTCGAGGTTGGGATCGCAATGGCAGGCGACGATAAAGGCATCATACTGATCTTCATTTTCCCGGACCAGCCGCATCATGCCGGCGGCGGCATCGACCTGGTCCCGGTAGGTTTCGATGAATTCAGGGGCGCCGGGGTTGGGCAGGCATTTGACCTCGAAATCGCCGCCGGCAAACTCCTCGGCGGCCTTTTGAATGACGGCGGTCATCTCCGGGTCGCTATTGGGATTGATTATCAAGATTCTCATTTATCGTATTCCTTGGCCAATTTTCGAATATAGTAGATGGTTTCCATGAGGGCGGCGGCGGTGACGGCGGGCGAGACGGCCACCAGGCGCAAGACGGTTTTATTATCCAGTCGGGTCATGGAGATGGAACGTCTGCATTCGGCTTTGACCTTTTCATAAATATAGCGCTGCAGTTGGTCCAGTTGTTCCGGCGGGAAACCTTCGGGGATGAGCCGCAGGCAGAGCAGTCCGGTATGGGGGGTATGGCATATTTCGATATCAGGCTGACGGGCGCAGTTTTCGGCAACGGTCTTGACCGCCTGCAGGGGGGCGCGGAGTCTTTCGATGATCTTTTTCATCCCCAGGTGCCGGATGGCGGTAACCAAAGGCAAAGCCGAAAAGGGACGGGTGGAAGGGGGCGATTTCAGGCCGGGATTGGGTTCGGGATCGTCGGGGCGGTTAAAATATTCGCCGAAGATCGCCATCCGCTTAAAATCCTCGGCCCGGCGGACAAAAAGGACGGAATTGGGGATAGGCACGCCGAACTGCTTGTGGGGGTCCCAGCAGACAGAATCGGCCCGCTCGACGCTGTTAAAGAGACCGCTGCATTCCGGGACCAGCTTATACGCCAACCCGTAGGCGCCGTCGATATGGGACCAGGCCCTTAATTCTCTGCATAAATCGACGACATAAAGGATGGGGTCGATAGTGCCGGTGGAGGTGGTGCCGGCGGTGGAGACGACACAAAAGATGTCGCGGGTTTCTTTGATTTCAGCAACGGTTTTTTTTAGTTGATTGAGGTCCAGGCGGCGGTTTTGGTCCACGGCCACCGTTACGAGCGATTCCTCCCCCAGGCCCAGGGTGCGTACCGCGTGTTTTAAAGAAAAATGGGCGTCGCGCGACACGATCACGGCCAGCCGGGCGGGATCGGCGAATCCCTTTAATCCCTTCCGGGCCAGATTAAACCCGCGTTGTTCGGCGTAGCGGTGCAGGGCCATATATAAGGCCTGCTGGTTGGCGTAAGTGCCGCAGTACATGAAAGTGGCGTCGGCCTCGGGACCCAGGGCGAATAATCGGCATAAGGCCTTGCCGCAGAGCTCTTCGGTCATCGCCGCCCCGGGCGAGACCTGCCAGTTGGTCACCCCCTGATTATACTCCAGTGCGATTTTGGCGCCCAGGGCGGCGCCTGCTTCCGGGAAATAATTATACAAAGAATGAAAGGCCGGCCGATCATATCGCATAAAATGAGGAACCAGCCGGGTATTTATCAATTTCGATAACTCCTCCAGCGAAAGCCCCTCTTCCTGGAAGTCGAGCAGTGGTTTGATGTCAGCCGCCACCTCCTCCGCCGAGGCGCCGGAATAAATCTTAAGGGATTGATTTTGGTTCATAATATCGCCTTTGGGTGTATGAGTAAGAGAATTAAAGGTATCGCTTGGCGATGCTCGTTTAAACAGAATCCTCGCTGCTCCCGGAATTATATTTATATCAGTGGGCCAGGGTCAGGGCGGCGTGCAGGAGGACGTTGGCGCCGTTGCAACAATCCTGCCACTCGGTAAACTCCCGGGGCGAATGACTAAAGCCGCCCGCCGAAGGTACGAAAATCATCCCCGCCGGGCCGATCGAAGCCATTGACTGGGCGTCGTGGCCGGCGCCGGAGGAGAGCATGACATAGCTCAGGTTGAGATTTTCACAGGCCCGGATAATGGCCTCCTGAACCTTTGGATTCATATCGACCGGCGCGATGCTTTCCAGGGGCGCCATTTCCCAGCGTAATCCAAATCGTTGGGCGGCCCGGCCCGCCTCCTCTAACAATGCCTTTTCCATACGGTCCAGCTTATTATTTTCATCGGCGCGAAACTGTAAGGCCACTTTCACCGCCTCGGGCACTACGTTGAAGGCGGCCGGGGCAAATTCCATATTGCCGACATTAACCACGCTGTCGGGGAAATCCTTCATCACTAAATCACGCACGGCCAGGGTGAAAGCGGCGGCGCCCTGGGCGGCGTCCCGGCGCCGGTTCACGGGCGTGGTGCCGGCGTGATCGGCACGGCCGAGGAACTTTAACCATCGGGAGCGGATGCCGACTATCGTGGTAACGATGCCGATGTCTTTGCGCTGCTCGATCAGTCGATTACCCTGTTCGATGTGCAATTCCAGATAACCGGCGACGGTTTTGGGATCTCTAGCAGCCGCCAGAATACCGCTTTCGGTCAAACCGGCTCGGGATAAAGCTTGCTGAAAAAGGTCCCGACTTTTGGAGGGATTTTGCAGGTCATGCCGTTTCAGATCGCCGGTCAGGGCGCGACTTCCCATATAGCTGACGAAACAATCCTCCTCATCGGTGAAATCAACCGCCTCCAGATTGACTTTCAGTGAAAGGCCTTGCTCTTTAATTACCTGCAGCACTTCCAGGGCCGCCAATACCCCCAAGGGGCCGTCGAAACGCCCGCCGTTGGGCACGGAATCCAGATGAGAGCCCAACAGCAGCCCCGTCCCGTCCTGCGGCCCGCATCCCAGCAGGGCATGATGATTGCCGGCGCCGTCGATCTTAATCTCCAGGTGGGCCTGTGCGATCTGTTTTTTCAACCATCGGCGAGCCTCCAGATGGGCCTCGCTCAAGGCCGGCCGATGCACGCCGCCTTCAGCGGTGCCGCCGATCTTCGCCAGCGCCTCAAAGTGGGATCGGAAACGATCCTGATTGATACGCAGGGTGGAAAAAGTCTTATTCATTACTTTTGCAAAACTTTAGTTAATAATCCGGGTTATATCTTCTGATTTTACTGGTGGAGACGCCATATTTGACCAGGCCCGCGGCGACAAACAAACCGCAAATGACCCCGTCGAGCACCGGAACGTTGAGTTGGGTCTGTAAAAATTTGTCCAGTCCGCTCAGGCCGGCACAGCCCAAAACAATCACCTCGGCCCGGTCTTCATCGAGAGCGGCCCGGGCGGTTCTCAGAAATTTTTCCCGTTCGTCAAAGGCGGCTAATTCTGCCGCCGGGGCCCGCACCGAGGCCATGACCTCCGCAAGATGGTATTTACGGATCAATTCCTCGTGTAAAGCAATGGAATGATCTTCGGTGGTTATTAAAGAAAAGCTGTGGCCCAGCATCGAAGCGATCCTGAGGGAGGCCTCCCCGATGCCGACGACGGGCCGGGCGGTGATTTCCTTGACGGCGTCGAGGTTGGGATCGTAATGGCAGGTGACGACAAAGCCATCGTACTGATCTTCGTTTTCTCGCACCAGTTGCAGCATCCCGGGACCGGCCCGGATCTGATCCTGGTAGCTTTCGATAAACCGGGGCGCGCCGGGTGTGGATTTGCAGACCACCTCGTATTGACCGGCGGCGAAATCGGCGGCGGCCTTCTGTATCATGCGGGCCATTGATTCATCACTGTTGGGATTGATCAGAAAAATCTTCATGATCTTTATAATCGCTTAATCTTTGATGAGGATAAAGGGATCCCGGGGTTTCCTGCGCGAGAGAATCTGTTCGATCTTTTCCTCCGGATAGCTCAACAGACGCAAAAAAGAGCGGGATATTTCCCGTCGGGCATTTTCATCATATCGGCCGGCCGATTCGAGCTGTTGTTTTTTGGCCTTTAAGGCCAGGTAGCTTTCCAGCGCCTGCTCATTCTCATAATAGAGAATCGACCATTTATCCCTGGTGAAATCACCCGTCTGCAGGTCGGTGACCAGCAGAGTCTTTTCCAGGTAGGATTTGATGCCGAAACCGGCGACTATTGCCTCGGAAGCGCCTTTGATTTTCTCAAACTCCGCCGGCGTCAACGGCGGACTGAGGGCCATCTGCTTCACCCCGCAGGCGACCATCTCGGCAAAACAGTTGATCATGCCTAACTGAAACGAGACCTTATCCAGGGCCAGATCTGTTTTACTTTGTTCCATGTGATATCGCCTTTTAAGTAATTTTGGGTGGCATCTATGACTTTCGTGGCATATTGGTTTTGACCCCGCATGTAATCTTTTTGCAATTCCCAGAATACCCCGCTTAACGCCAAAACCGCCACCAGATTGGGCAGGGCACATAGGGCGGCGGAAATGGTGGCAAAGGACCATAATTTATCTACCTCGCCGATGCCGGCAAAGATTATCCCGGGAATCAGATAAATCCATTTGAAATATTTCATCGCCTTTTTACCCGCCAGGTTGATGATGGCGGTTTCATAATAGACAAAAAAACCGATCTGGGTGGAAAGACAAAAGGTCATAGTGCAGAAGAAAATTATCACCCCGGCGATCAAATCGGAAAAAACGGGGGAAAAAGCCCTGATTACCAGCAGGCTGTCCGTGGCTTTTTCCGGGCCGGTTAATACCCCCGTCGAAAGAATGGCAAAGGCGGTGATGGAGCATATTAAAATGGTATCGACAAAGACTTCAAAAGCCCCCCAGATGCCCTGTTGAAAGGGGTGATCGGTCTCGGCGGTGGCGTGGGCCATGGGAGCGGTGCCCTGACCGGCCTCATTGGAATACATGCCTTTGGACATGCCCTGCTGGATAGCCTTTATGATCGAGGCGCCGGCAAAACCGCCCAACGCCGGCGCCGGGGAAAAAGCATGTCTTATTATCATCGCGAATACCGCCGGTATCTGGTCGTAGTTATAAACAAATATGGCAAGACCCCCTACAATATAAACTAATGACATCAAAGGCACGAGCTTAGAACAGACCTTTCCGATGCGTTTGATGCCGCCAATAACCACCAGACCGGTGATAAGAGACATTGACGCGGTAATAATGTAAGGATCAATGCTCTCGTTGATCATCCGGTAACTGCTGTTGACAAAAGCCCGGCCCACGGTATGAGGCTGCAGAATGGCGGCCCCGAGAAAGGCGTTACTGAAAACCCCGATACAGAACAATGGCACTAAAAAATTCCAGCCCAGACCCTTTTTCATGTAATACATGGGCCCCCCGTGCAGATTGCCCTTTTCATCCACATGCCGATAATGCACCGCCAGGGTGATCTCCGCCGTCTTTAACATCATACCCAAAAGGGCCAGCAGCCACATCCAGAAAATGGCGCCGGGGCCGCCTATCGTAAGGGCCGTTGCAATCCCGACTATATTGCCGTTTCCCACCGTACCGGCCAGCGCCGTAGTGGCGGCCTGAAAAGGGGATAATCTCCCCTTGATATCCGGTTTGGCTTTTTCGGTAATCCGCCCAAAAGTGTTTTTTAATAGAAAATGCCACCTGCGGAACTGGAAAAAGCGCGATAAGACCGTAAAAAACAACGCCGCGGCGGCGATAAATATCATCGTCCAGGGACCCCAGAGAATTTCATCGTTAAAAAATACGGCGCCGTTGAGTATCTTTTCCAGCATAGGTTGAAATCCTTTTCTGGTTTAGGGTCCGAAGGATAAATCCAGCTTGCGGTGCAGGTATTGACCGCGCCCTTTTTGCCCCCGGCAGCGATCCCCGTCGATAAGCAGTTCGCCGCGGGAAAATACCTTTACGATCTTGCCGGTAATTTCCACGTCTTCGTAAGAACAATAATCACAGGCCTGATGCAGGGTTTTGCGGCTCATGGTCCACTTGGCGTGGGGATCAAACAGGACAATATCGGCATCGGCCCCGGGCGCCAGGGAACCTTTGCGCGGCGCCAGGCCGAAAAGATTGGCCGGCTTGGCGGCGACGACCTCGACCAGCCGCGTCAAACTGAGCCGACCCTTAACCACCCCCTCCGAATAGAGCACAGGCAGCCTCACTTCAATCCCGGCGATGCCGTTGGGACACCGATCAAAACGCTCCCGGCCCATCAGCTTGGCCTCCCAGCTGTAGGCCGCGTCGTCGGAGGAAACCATCGAGATAGCCCCGAACTGCAACCCCCCCCAGAGCCTGTCCTGATTGGCTTTATCCCGCAGAGGCGGCGAGCAGATCCATTTGATGCCGTCCTCGCGCTTGAGCATGTCTTCCGTAAATACCAGGTAATGGGTGCAGGTCTCCGCCATGATGTCGATCCCTTTGGCGCGGGCGGCGGTGATTAAGTCCATACCTTCGGCGCAGGCCAGGTGCACGATAAAAACCCGGCCGTCGGTCTGCTCGGCTATCTTGATACAACTTCTAATGGCCCGGATTTCCGCTTCCGCGGGCCGGCTGCGGGCGTGACCTATGGCAGCGAAAATACCGGATTCGATAGTCTTGGACAGGTGTTCTTGAAGGACCTCGTCATCTTCGGCGTGGACCAGCAGCATTCCCCCCGCCTCCCGCAGGCGCCGGAGAATATGACGCAGCTTGTCCGCCTCCATCATCAGACCGTCCTGTTTGTAAGTCATATAGCATTTGATGGTGGGGACGCCTGCATCAACCAGAAGGGCTATCTCCTCCAGAATCTCCGCCGCCGCGTCGGTAATCACCGCATGGACACCCCAATCCACCAGTGCCTGATCCCGGGCCGCCTCCTTCTTGACCTCCAGGGTCTTTATTAAAGGTTCGCCGGGAATCTGATTGGAAAAATCTATGACGCTGGTCACCCCCCCGAAAGCCGCAGCCAGTGTGCCGGTGTAATAATTATGAACGCTGACCGTCCCCATAAAAACGTCGTCAAAGTGAACATGAGCGTCAATCGCCCCCGGCAGCACCAGTAAATCCGTGGCGTCGATTTCCACGTCCGCCGCCGCCCCGGACAGCCTGCCCACCGCCCCGATCCGCTCCCCCTCGATGAGAACATCCTGCACAGAAACAGCGGGCCCCAATACCACGATTCCGCCTTTGATGAGTGTAGTAACCGGTTTGGCCATGGTATTATCCTACCCATAGAAACGCAAAATCTTGCCTCTCCACCTTAAACTTCGTGAGGCATTTAGCTATAACGTCCTTTCCACTTCTTTAACGGCCTCGGCGAAGATTTCTACGCCTTTCTCCGCTAATTCCTCGGTCAGCACCAAAGGCGGTAAAAAACGGGCCACGTTAAAATAGTGCCCGCCGATCTCGATCAAGAGCCCCCGCTGATGACACACGCTGCGCACCTTGGCCGCCCACTCCGGGGCAGGCTCGCGGGTCTCTTTATCCTTAACGATTTCCACGCCCAGCATAAGCCCTTTGCCCCGCACCTGGCCCATGATTTTTGCATCCTTTTGCCATCCCCGGAGCATATTCAGCATCAACGCCCCCAGCTTGTCAGCGTGATCGGCCAGGTTGTTTTTACGCATAAAAGCAATGGCCGCCGCCCCGGCGGCATAGGCCAGGGCGTTGCCGCGGAAGGTGCCGATGTGTTTGCCCGCAGGAAAAGTATCGAGGTTTTCCCGATAGGCGATGCCCGAAATCGGAAAGCCCAACCCCCCCAACGCCTTGCTCATGGTGATAATGTCGGGGACGGTGTTGGTGTGCTCAAAGGCAAACATCCTGCCCGTGCGGCAAAAGCCCGCCTGAATCTCATCGACGATCAATATAATATCGTACTTGTCGCATATCTTTCGTACGCGCGGTAAAAACGCCTCGTCCGGCACGATGGAGCCGCCCTCCCCCTGGATGGCCTCGACAATGATGGCCGCCGGAGTTGCCACCCCCGAATGCGGGTCCTCGATCAGGTGCTCCAGGTAATCAATGCATCCCCGGCCGCAGTCAGCAGGTTCCCGGCCCAGTGGACAACGATAGCAATAGGGGTACGGGGCGAAGTGCACCTCGGGTATCAAAGGTAAAAAATCCTCCTTGAAGCAACTGCCGCTGCAAAGCGTAAGGGCCCCGGAGGTCATGCCGTGATAGGCCCCCTCAAAAGCTATGATCGGGTATCTTTTGGTATTGTAGCGGGCCAGCTTGACGGCGGTCTCGACGGCGTCGGAACCGGTGGGGCCGCCGAAAAAAATCCGGCTCAATTCTTTCGGTAATATACCCGCCAGCGCCTCGACCAATAACTTCCGACCGCCAAAAGGTATGTCCAGGGCATGGGTCAGCTCATCAAGCTGGGCCCGAGCCGCCTGTATCACCTCAGGATTGCCATGACCGACGTTCATCACCCCGGCGCCCCCGAAAAAATCAATATACACGTTGCCGTCCACGTCCTCCACGGTCGCGCCGCGCCCCCGCCGCAGGGCCATCGGCAGCCCCCGCGAATAAGAAACCGCCGAACCTTCGTGACTAAACTGAAAATCGAGATATTCCCTCGATTTCGGACCCGGCGGCGACGCCTTGATCAAAGGCGCCCCGGCAAAAGACAATTCGTGAAAATCCATTTTTACCTCTCATCTACCAGCCCCCATGGCAAAATCGGGGGATTCTTTACCGAAAACATCTACCGCCGGCGCCGCGCCGGCATCCATCTTACATCATTCATTCAAATTTCGTCATTCGTCATTATAAATTAACATCGGGTGGCACCTTTCTGGCGCAGCCGGAGAGGTGCTCTGTCATCAACCGCCCTTCCCACCGGTGGCCGCCTGTCGGGTGGCCCTTTGCCCCCCGCGCTATACTTTCCACCGATACAAAAACGCCGCATAGAACGCCATGGCTTTCACCAGGTGTTCCACCGGCACCTGATCCTCGGGGGTGTGGGCGTATTTATCGTCGCCGGGACCCAGACCGATAGTCGGGATATTATACTTGCCTTTTGTGGTCACGCCGTTGGTGGAAAAATCCCAGGTCCGCAGCGCCGCCTTGTCGTCGAAAAGCGCTTCATAGGTTTCAACCGCCGACTGAACCAGCGGATGCTCCGGTTCCATCCACCAGGTATTATAGGAAGATGTGGTTTTGGATCTTAAACCGGTGTAGCTTTTTACCTCGAATTGAGCCACCTCCACCCGGCCCTGCGCCGCTTTAACCGAGGAGAGATTTTTTAACTGTTCCACGGCCCCGCTGACGGTCTCGCCCTCTGTCAGCCTCCGGTCTATGAAGATTTGGGCACTGTCGGGGACGGCGTTGAGATTCGGCGATGTCGAGCGAATCTCGGTAACGGTAATGCTGGCCTTGCCTAAAAGATCGCTCCCGGGCAGGGTCGCATCAAGCTGTTCGATCTGCTGCACGATCGGCATCATCTTATAAATGGCATTAACGCCCAGATCGGGCCGGCTGCCGTGGCTGGAGTGACCCGCGGTCTGCACCCTCACGTCGGCCCTGCCTTTATGGCCGATGCTGATCTTCATGTCGGTGGGTTCGGTTAAGATCACCGCCTGAGGAACAATCCGGTCTTCTTTGATGATATATTCCCAGTTGAATCCCTCGTAACCCTCCTCCAGGACCGAGACCGCCACCCATAACGTCATATCGTCGGGAATGCCCAACTCTTTGATTATCTTGCCGGCATATACTGCCGAAACCACCCCCCCTTTCTGGTCGCTTGCCCCCCTGCCGAAAACAATCCCCTCCCGCAGATCGCCCTCAAACGGATCAATCTTCCATAAACGGGGATTGCCCACCTCCACCGTATCGCAGTGACCGTCAATCGCCAAGATTCGCTCACCCGACCCGATCCGCCCCAGAAGATTGCCCAGAGGATCAACTTTAACTTCATCATATCCCCCCTGCACCATCTCTTCTTTTATCCGCTCCACCACCGCTCCTTCCCGACCCACCGGCGAGGCAATGGCGATGATCTCCCGCAGAAAATTTACCGCCTCATCCCGATAGGATTCCGCCTGGCGGAGAATTTTTTGCTCCATGGGCTTTTCGCTTCCTTTCCTTTATCTGGTGCCGCAAAACAGCGCCTTATCCCTTCTTGTCCAGGCCCCGCTCCTGACGCAGGTTCTGCCAGAACGGCTTATAAAGAAAACTTCTTTCGTCCAGTGCGCAAAGCTGCTCGAACATCCGCTTGGTCACGGTAAAGGCCAGAATCTCCGGCGGCAAAAACTGACGCATGGCGATGTCCGTCGCCCCGATCAGCGCCTGGGCAATCTCCAGGTCCTCAAACAGGGGCAGTAACTCCATGCAGCCCGACCCGAAAGGCGCCAGCACCGGCGCCGGATCATTCGGCGAATTATTATACTGCGCCCCCAGCATCAGCACGCTCAACTGATCGGGATTCACATAAAAGGTGATGCTCTTTAAATATTGATACTGCTCCTCTCGTAATGGACCAATAAAAATGTGCTCGTGTTCCTGCTGGTAGGGCTTATGGAAATCCAGCCACTGATTCATCAACTCGTGCGACGCCTTCAAACCTTCCCCATCGACCAGAAATTTCAGATAATCCTCTCGGCTTCGGGTCTGCACCTCGAAAATCCAGCTCCCGCAACCCCCGCAGCCGAAATTATCCCGCGTCAAATGAAGCGTCTCCCCGTTGAGCCAGTTGATGTAAAAGTCAAAAATACATTTATACTTGCCCCGCGGCGGCCTCACCAAGGGCGCAAAAAAAGATGTATCCGGCGCATCGTAAAAACCGATCAAAGGTAAGGTATAGTCGATCTTTTTCAATAGTTGGGCGGCGTCCGGCGGCATCGCAGTCTCCTTATTCAAAAAATCCTGATGACTCCTGCAAAATTGCAGTCAAGCATTTATTATTTAAGAAAATCTATTTCCTGATTTTCTTTAAATAATGCCGTAATAATCTGTCAAATAAGAAATTGCAGTTTGAAAAGAAAAAATGAAAAAATTTTTTTCTCTCTCAAGTATGCTTGATCTCAATTTTGCAGGTACCTTAAAAATCCTGCCTTCTTCTTATTCGATCTTCTCTCTGGTTTCCTGATAAATAACGCCTCTCGTTTCAAGCTCTCTTAATATAAAATCAACGCACCCCGGCTCGCGACCGATAAATTCCGGCGGCGATATGCCCCTTTTCGTGTATAATCCCTGCCCGATCATTCGCGCCGCCGCCGTAGCTGTATAACCCGTCGTCCGGGCCATCGAATGCGTCTGTGTCGCCGGATCGTATTTATCCAAAAGATTATAACCAATCCGGTATCTCTCCCCGTCTTTTTTACCTTCTACGATAACCTGCATCACCGTAAGATCCGCCTCCTCCTCCTTCAGCTTCCACCGGGCAAATAACAGCTTGGCCGTCAGGTCTAAAGGCCGAACCTGTTGTCCGTCAATCTCGACCTCCTCCTGACTGAAAAATCCCGTCTCTCTTAGCAGCCTCATCTTCTCCGCATGGCCCGGATAACGCAGCGTCTTTTCCTTGAGCGTCGGGGCCTCTATGGTCTTTAGCAAAGTCCGCAGACCGTCGCTGTTGAACGCCTCCAGCGTGCCCACCCCCGCAAAGTCTAAAAGTTCCACCTCGCTCAGCGCCGGCTTTACCAGCAGCCGCCCGTTCTCCCGGAATCGGGCCGGACGCGTATATTCTTCAATCACGTCGATCGGCGAAAAAACCGCCTTG
>Ga0111186_1148_pt1 | contig 15408 bp, 10 predicted proteins | sample DeeMarSWOR324_28_FD_80243 | JGI IMG/M metagenome (GOLD analysis project Ga0111186, IMG submission 80243) | Phycisphaerae bacterium SM23_30 | reverse complement strand
CGTCGTCGGTCCAGCCGGCCGATCCGTAGGCCCGCGGCGGGTTGGGCGTGTCGTGGTCTTCCTGTTCAAAGATGACGTCCAGCGATTCGGTGATATTGGTAGTGGTTTTCTCGGCGATGTCGTAGATGAACCAGTCGCCGTCGGCGAACCAGGAAAGATATTTACCGCCGGGCGAGAGGGAGGCGCTGCCGTAAAGTTGCTTTTTAACGAGGGTGCACTTAGCGGTTTTGGTGTCGATCACATAGACGTCGCTATAAGTGCCGTCGTAGGAGATCATTTTGGTATAAGGTTTTCCATGGCTGGCCACCGCGATCCGGCCGTTGCGGGCCAGGTTCATGCTGGCAATTTCATCGTCGGCAAGCTGGACAAAGCTGCGACTGTCGATGTGATAAACCGACAGGCGGGAGGTATTGTTCATTTGATTTACCATTCTCTTTTGCTGCGGATAAGGATAGGGATCGTTCCAGTGCCACAATTCGAATTCGGCTTTGGCCTCTTCGGGTTCCTCTGTTTTTTCCTCTTCTTGTTTTTTAGGCTCGGGCAGCTTATCGATTGAGAAAGAGATCACCTTGTCGCCGTAAAAGGATATGCCGCCGCCCACTATCGCCATACCTTCGGGGAAATTAGCCGTGGTGGTATGCGAAACCCACAGGTAAGCCTTTTCATCGGTCAGTTTGCCCCCATATATGCTCCGAACCGGCTCATCCATGTACTGGTAATCACGGTCGGTGAAAAAGGCAAACTGCTCCTCTTGCTGATCCAGCACCAGGTTTGTATATCTACCTTCGCCGGTCAGCAGATCGTCGGTATTGCCGGTATGGGGATGGTGATTATAGAGGCCGTTGTTTTTGGGATTTTCTTGGTCGGAGACCATGTAAAACAGGTTTTCTCCGTCTCTGGTGAAATTATAGTTAGTGACATTTTCGAATTTAATTTCCTGATCGCCTTCCAGGGTCCGCAGCACCATCGGGGCCCCGGCAGGCGCTTCTTCGCGGGCGCCTCTGCCGGGTCGGCGCTGTTCACTGATTTGCCTTCTTTGGCCTCTTCTTTGGGCGGCCCTTTGTCGTCCGGTTTCTTCTTCGGGGGCTTGTTCGCTTTCCTTTTCCGGCACCGGCAATAAATAGGCCAACCAGCCGCCGGCCTCGGCAGGCATCTTGAAGTTTTGGACCTCTTCAATAAAGGTCAGGCTGCCGTCGGCTAATTTCATCAGGGTGAGCTTTTTCCGGGGGGCGTCGGCTTCCTCCTCCTTGGCTTTGTCAATCTCTTCCTGGCTGGGGGAAGTGAAGAACACCAGATAGTCCGAGTCGTAACTGAATTGCGCCGCTGCGGCGCCGGCGGCACTGCCGGGGCCGAGAATATGACGATACTCGGTTTGCTGGGTAAGATTCTTAACCACCAGTTCGGCCTGGCCCTCTTTCCCGGGAGCGGTGATATAGAAGGCCCAATTACCGTCGGCCGAAATCCCCTGTCCTCTAAGGGATATCCAGGAATCGTAATCGTCATGGGTCAAGGAACGTTTGACGCGATCGCTTTGAGCTTGGGCTCCGGCGGGGATCGATAAGACCAGCGCCGAGATCAATGCCATCAGGGTAATTAATCTTAGTGACTTCAGCATGAATTCTCCTTTCCAAAAAACACCTTAAGAAAATTGATGATACCAAATTTGTCATTGACTCCTTTTTATCCGAAAACGATGGACTTATCATTATAATACAACCCTGTTGTGTTGTAACCTTAAAAAATCCGGATTTGTAAGGCTTCTCATCCATTCGGCAGGCGAACCGAGGGAACCCCCATAGCGCCAATGAATCTAAGCATAGTAATACAAACAATTTGCGCCGAACTCTCCCGGGAACACCCCGGCAAATAACAAATCAGATAAAGCTAAAGCGCCCCAAAAAAACCGCGAACTTCAGTTGCAAAATACTGCCTTTTTCGCCCAGGCGACAAGCCGGCCACTCGATTATAAGGTTCGTTAGAGCTTCCAAAACTATCCCTACGTGATCGCGTAGCCAATATTCGTAATGGCCCAAGAGCGTAATCCTGAAAGAACCGCCTATAAAAGGTAAATACTCGGCGTCACCCGGGCGGAAACGGAGCCGGTCGGGGAGCTTCAGTTTGCAGATCTTCTCTTGGCCACAGATGATCATAATTATCGGGCTTATCCAGACCTACCCCCGATTTAACGCGGCCCCCCAAACGCAGGCACTGAATAATAATAAGGTTGCCGACACCGCAGCCGACATCCAGGATCCGCATCCCCGTCAGGCCGCCGCGTACCCCATGACGCAAACGGGATAGGACCCGGCGATGGCCGGGCACAAACAGCGGAACATGCTTACCGAAAATACCAATACTGCCGTCCGTGCGGGAAGGCGCATTGTCAAGGAGCGGTTATGGATATCGGTCAGATTGAAAAATTTTTAGAAACCTGCGATCTACGAGAGTTATACACCGTCGAAGCCAAATTAACCGACCTGATCAAAAAGGCCAAACAACACACGGCCTTGATGGAGGATACTCAGGCCCGCCAGTTACGCCGTGAAGAACGCTTCGAGACCACCCTGTCGGGATCACTTATCCGCGTCACCGACGTTAAACCGGGCGAACGCAAGGAGTACAGTATAACCATTCAAGACCTTTCCCGCAGCGGCATGAAATTCAAGGTGGACACCACCTTTATACCCTCGCGGGTGGTGGAGGTGCTCTTTGGAGCGCCAGGGGGTAAAATCAAGCAGACCTTCATGGAAGTGGTCCGGATGAAAAAACGGACCGATTCGGGCGGCGCCTGGCTGGAGGTAGGCTGCCGCAAGATTGGTGAGGAAGCCGTTCACCGGTTACGCCTGCAGGAAAAGCGGATTGCGCAGATGCGGAGCAAACTGCATCAGCGAAGCGGACTCCAGGTGCTAGTGGTGGGTCCGGAGATAGAAGAAGTTACCAAATTGGTCAACCGTATCAAAAACGACGGTTACCAGGTGCGGCGTGTGGACATCCCCAAACTGGCCGTCCGCCGCGCCGAAAACCTGGGATCACATCTGGTGATATACTATCAAGGCGAAGAGCTCTGCCGGGATCCCGAACTGCTGAAAACCGCTGTCTCCGGACCCTCGAAACTGGCGACCTTGGCCCTGGTAGAAAATGAAGAACAACAATTTATACTTTTCCGGGCGGGCATCGACGAATGCCTCATGTTAAATCGCTGCCATGAATTTTTGTCTAACGCCATGGAGCGGGCCCTGATCGGCCGGGCCATCCGGCAAAACTATTATACCCCCGGGCAGGTATTAGTGGTGAGCAAGGATAATACCAAGATTAATCTCTTGTTTTACCAGTTTGAGGAGCAGGGATACTTATGTAAGGTGGAGCGCGATCCGCAAACGGCCCTTGAATTTAACTCCAACGAGTACGACCTGGTGCTGGCCGATTACAGCGAGTTAAGCCCGGAGAGCTTTCGAGACCTCCGCGAAAAATTTTACGATCTGCCTCTGATAGCCCTGTGCGACGAGTTTGCCTCCGGCACCCAGGCTATGGCCCAAGGGGCGAACAATTACCTCTGCATGCCTCCCACCCCGGAAAGCGTACAATTGGTCCTGGGTAACTGTGTCGCTAAAGCCCCGGTGACCTAGTCGAGACGGAAGAAAAGAAAGTTATATCCAGAAGCAACGCCATCCAAAGGATAGGGTGGGAGCGACGCTATTGAAGGCGGGGGGAACTCCTGGCTTCTTTGGGGCTGACACCCCACGGAAAAAATATAAGAAAGACCTGCGCGTCCGAGCTTTTCGGGGAAAAAAGCCACCAACCTTATTTTCAACCGGTTTATGATCCGTGGGGATTTCTTTTCTGCTTTTTTTGTTTATACTGTTTTGCGGCGGAAGAATTGCTATTATGATGTTTTAGCGCCAGAACCTGACGATGAGATAGGAAACCATGAAAACAAACGAGCCGAAACTGCTGGGTGTCTGCGGTTTCAAGAAATCGGGCAAGACCACCCTGATAGAAAAGATATTAGGGGAGCTGGCTCGCCTGGGATTTCGCGTGGGAGTAATCAAACGGCAGAATGAGCCCGTGCAAACCGAGCCGCCGGGGACGGATACTTATCGTTTTTACCGGGCGGGGGCCTCGGTCTTAGGCTGGGATGGACAAACGCTTTTTGTCAAACGCCGACAAGGTGAGCCTTTTTCCGTGGAGCAGGCCCTAAGTTTTCTGGGAGTGGACTTTGATCTGGTGCTGGTGGAAGGTTTTAAAGAAAGCGATATCGATAAGATTTGGCTCCTGCGACCCAATGAAACGGCTCCGCCGGAAGAAATTACCAATATTATCGGGGTATTGGGGTGGTCGCAAGACCGACTGGAACGGGCGATGACCTTGCTGCGGGAGCATTTACAAATCACTAATTAATGGTTAGAATCGATAAATAAATTTTTAATTTGTTCTTCCTTGAGGTTATCATGCAGACGAAATTGACCTTTCTGGGGGCGGTGCAAAATGTGACCGGCTCCCGCTGCTTATTGGAGGCCAATGGTTATAAGATATTAATCGACTGCGGGCTTTATCAGGAGAGGCAGTTGCGCAGCCGTAACTGGGATCCCTGTTATGTTCCGCCCGCCCAGATTGATGCGGTTTTGATTACCCATGCCCATCTGGACCACTGCGGCTGGTTGCCCCGGCTGGTCAAGCAGGGCTTTAAGGGCAGGGTCTTCTGCACCACCGCCACCGCGGAAATTGCCCGCATTGTTTTATTGGATTCGGCGAAACTGCAGATAGAAGACGCCGAATATAAACAAAGGCGTCATGAGAAAGAGGGTCGAACGAGCCCCTATCCTTATCAACCACTTTATAATACCGAAGATGCCGAAACGACCTTTCCCTATTTTCACCCTGTGAAATACGAAAAAGTTGTCGAGATTGCCGAGGGCGTCGAGGCCAGTTTTCACGATGCCGGTCATATCTTGGGCGCCTCGATGATAAAGCTCACCGTCGAAGGCAAGGGCCAAAAAAGGACGATTCTGTTTTCCGGCGACGTGGGCCGATGGGACAAGCCCATCCTGCGCGATCCCTCGATTTTTGACGAGGCCGATTACGTCCTGATCGAATCAACCTACGGCGACCGGGTGCATGACGATTCCAAAGATATTGAGCAGGAGCTGGCGGAGGTGATCAATAACACCAAAAATGAAGGGGGCAATATCATTATTCCCAGTTTTTCCATCGAGCGCTCCCAGGAGATGCTGTATCACCTGAACGAGCTGCTGCGGACCGATCAGATACCGCCCTTGCTTGCTTTTCTAGACAGCCCCATGGCGATTAAAGTGACCGAGGTCTTTGAAAATCATCCGGAGATGTTCGATGAAGAGATGACCGAACTGATCCGGCAAGACCAATCGCCCTTTGATTTTCCCGGTTTGATCATGTCCCGCACCACTAATACTTCCAAAGCGATCAATCATATTAAAGGTACGGTGATGGTCATTGCCGGTTCGGGCATGTGCACGGGCGGCCGCGTCAAGCACCATTTGGCCAATAACATTTCCCGTCCGGAAAGCACTATACTTTTTGTCGGCTATCAGGCCCGCGGCACCCTGGGCCGAACCATCCTGGACGGTTCGGAAAGGGTAAGAATCCTGGGTGAAAAGCGCCCGGTGCGGGCCCGAAGAAAAGAGCTTTTGCGCTGGCTTAAGGCCCTGAAGAAGCCGCCTAAAAATGTCTTCGTGGTCCACGGCGAAGCCGACGCCGCCCAAAGCTTTGCCGATTACGCCCACCAACAACTCGGCTGGAATATGACAGTTCCGGAATACCGGCAAGAGATAATAATGGATTAAATTATTTAATGGGCTCATTATGATAATAGAAATCCATAGAATAAAACCGGATTACATTTTATTTATCCTTTTTGTGCTTTTCGAGCAGCTCCGCACATTTTAAATATTGTTCTCGATATTGCAGCATCACCGGATGTACTTTTCTGGGATCAAGACGCACCTTAACCCAATCAAGTGGCGTTTCGCCTTTTTTATTCTTAACTTTCACCTCTGCCCCTTTGTTCAGTAGTAATTCTACTACTTTGTATTTTGCATTACCCGCCGCATAGTGCAGTGCCGTATCTCCGTCATCTTCTGCTGCATTTGCATCAGCCCCGTGCCCTAGTAAAAACTCTGTAACTGATATATGACCTCCCATCGCCGCGTTGAATAAAGGTGTCCATCCACCGTGATTTCTTGCGTCTATCTCTGCTCCTTTTGCGAACAGAAGTTCGGAATTTTCCCGGCTTCCCCCTATGGCCGCATAATGTAGCGGAGTCATCTTATATTTATTCCTAGCTATCACGTCAGCTCCTTTTACTATTAACAGTTCGACTAGATCTCTGCTACCATGTCTTGCCGCCAAGTGTAATGCCGTAGAACCGTCTTCATCCTTTGCATCAATATCAATTCCTTGGCTCAGAAAATTCTCTACCGCCGTCATATCATTTTGGGCCGCCGCTGCGTGTATGGAATCCACCTTGCCTGTTTCTTCGGAATCCGATTTTGATCCGCATCCCCCCATCAAAATCAATGTCATTACCAATCCTGGCGCCAAAACCCTCCCTGATATTTTGTTTCTCATAACCAGTGCCCCTGCCAAATCTAACATTTGTCAAATTTTATTTGATAATCTTTATTTCTCGGATTTCTTTTTTGCCGGTGATAATTTTGCGTTCCTTGAGGTCGTATTTCTGGCCGGGTTTGACGATTTCATGGTCGAGTTCGCCGGGGATAACCGGTTTGCGGCGATCGTAGAAGGAGACGACATTGCGCCCGGCGACCTCGGCGACGGTTCCCTGTACGAAAATAGCGGTGGATTCGTCGATGCCGATACCGAGAATTTGGGGGTATGTTTCCATCAGGCCGGTCATGTCGGGCATGCGTTTACGCTGATGGAAATGCTGGTCAATGGCCACCCCGACCAAAAATCCCAAACCGGTTTCATAACCCAGAGCTTGAATGGGGCGAGAGCCCAAGGGATCGCCGCGGGCCATGAAATCGCCCTGAATCGAAGCACCCGCCGACGAACCGCCCACCACCCCGCCCCGTTCCAGCACGTCCATCATCAAGTCATGGGCGGTGGTGTTCTGATAAGAATCGACCAGGTTCCACTGCCGGCCGCCGTCGAACCAGACGCCGCGGGCTTCACGCAGAGGTTGGAGAAATTCCTCATCGTAGTTGGATTTTTCACGTATGGTGGTATGCAGAATGGTAACGTTGGCGGCGCCGTAGCGCTCCAGACTCCGGGCGCCGCCCGAGCGGGGATTATCAACTTCACCCAAACCTCCGGCGGTGGGAATAGCCACGATGGGAGCATCGGGTCCCCCGGCTAACTCGATAAAGCGTTTCCAGAGCTCTTCCGACACGCCGCCGCCGCCCACGATCATTAGCGTTCCTTTTTTTACCTCCGGCGCCGGTGGTTCGGGGGCGGGAAATTGCGGCAATAGTTGTGCCTGGGCCGATCGGCTCCAGGCGATCAGATCCGCCACATAAGCGTATCGGGGACCTCTTTGAGTCTGGCCGGCTCTTTGCTGTTGTTGGCCTCTTCTTTGGGGTTGATCCGTTCTTTGCGGACGGGGCAGTAATTTTTCCATGCGCATGGGAGCATAATCGCACCCGGAGGTCATGGCGGTGACAGCGCCTTCGCCGAGGATATCAATTCTTCTTCCGTTATAGACCACCATCGCGGTTTTTTCATCAATACCGAAACCGGCTAACCGGGGATGGGAACCGAGGGCGCTATGCAAACGATTTTTCCGGTTGTGTTTGGTAAAATGCTGATCGGTCACCGAGCCGGGCAGGAAATCAAAGCCTTTTTCGACTACGGCATGGTCGCTGCCGCCGGCGATCATGACACGAGTCATAGCCGCTGACGCGGTCGATTCGGCGCCGATGACACCGCCGCGTTCGAGCACGCCATACAACTCTTTTTCGACCAATGTCCCCAAATAGGCCCGGGTCAATCTGGTTGGTAAACCTCCTTCAAACCAAACGCCGGTAGCTTCTTTGAGCGGTTTGACAAATTCGGGATCGTTGGCTTTGTCGAGTCTTTGAGTATGAAACAATATCACAGACTCCGGATTCCAGGCTTTCCAGGTGGTCAGTTGTTTCTCCAGATCATAGGTAAGGATTTGGGCGGGTCTCGTTTCGGGCCTTCGGCGGCCCCTCGAACGTTCCTGACCGGGTTCGAGAGAATCCGACTGCGGATTGGCGGTGGGGATAACTGCGATTTTCGCCTCTTCACCGCCGGCCAACTCCATGAAACGCTGGTATATTATATCGGGCAGTTCACCGCCGCCGGCGATAACCAGCGAACCCTTTATACGTTCGATGGGTTCGGGTCGGGGGTCGAAATCGAAGAGCAACTTACGGCCCTGATATGAATTATACATCTGTTCGCCGCTGTGGGCGACGCCCTTTACGATAACTTTTTTATGCAGATAGCCGGTGCCGGGGCCAAACACATGCTGTACGTAATTGTGATAGATCCAGCCGCGCTCATAGCGGTATCTTCCCTCCAGCATCGCCCCGGCGCTTCTATCGAGGCTGGCACTTCCTCTGTCTTGCTCGCCCAAAAAGTAAAATACTTCGCGGCGTTGATATTGATTGCGAATTTTTTCCGCCCCGACATTGCTCATATACGGATTAAGGCCTTCCAGACCGTAGATGTATTGATTGTAACGGGGTGCTTTTTCGATTTCTTCGGCGGAAGGGATAGCAAACTCATCCAGGGTGCCGGGCACCCGGCGTTCTTCGTTAAAATAAACGTAGCTGGAGGGATTGGCCACGATAAAGCGAATCTCGATACCGCGGGGTCTGAGAATGGTGTCGGGAACTTGAGTGCCGGCGGCGTAACGGTTGGTGACCTGACCGCCGGCGGAATGACCGGTAAAAACAATCATATTGAGGTGGGGGAAGATGCTGCGGTTAGCCAATTGAGTTATCATTTCGTCATAGAAAGTATAGTTGCTGACCTGAAAAGGGCGGGGATGATTTTCGGTACTTAGAGAATCATCGCCCTGGCGCCAGCCGCCCGACCAGAAGGCGATTTTATCGTCGTCGTCCAGTTCGTATTTTGCAAGGTCTCCTTCAGTAAGAATATGGGGGGCCAGGACTATAGTGATTTCGTTTTGGCCCACGAAATCCAGAGACTTCATTACGTAAGCGAAATAGTCGTCCGGATTGCGGGAAGCGCCGTGATGCACGATAACGGTCCGTTCAATGTAGGGGTTGTATTGATCGAGGGGATGATTGCGAAAATAGGGCATCTCCAGTTGCTCACCGTCCCTCTCGATAGTCAAACGATGGGGGCCGAGTTGACCCCAGGCCGCCGACACCGTCAACATCAGACAAAGAACCAGAGGAGTCATGACTTTCCAATTTGCTCTTCTCATGCTACTTTTCCTTTCTTAACTAACAATAAATCGCCGCATAACTTAACCCGCTCCCGACCTAAAGTCGAGGGGGATTCTTTTTTAGAGCGGGGTTCTGCCCCGCACGGCTGTCTATATGTTTTTTATTAACTTCGCGATGAATCACGGGGCAAGAAATAGCCTGTAATTCGCAACCGTTTCAACGGTTTTTAATCCGCCTAGTCCGGGTTTAAAACCAGCGCCGGCTGCCTTGCCCGGGTCTTCATCCCGCCGCGCCGGGACTTACTTTTATTGTTTTCCTTCCATATCATAGCTGATTCTAAGAATTTCCTTGGTGCGGGCGCGGACGAGGCGGAGGAACTTTCTGACGTGGGGATCAGTTTGCCGGGTGTGTAAGACGCCGGCCCGCTGGCGGGCGATTTTCATGATGTCGCGGAGTTCACCGAGCAGTTCATCCTGGGTGTCGCCGATGTCGCGAATACGGCTGCAGGTTTGCTTGCACCGGGCGATCTTAGAGAAGCTGCGGTCATCAATGAGGTTGATAACCCTATCGGCCAAGTCGGCGGCATAAGAAGGGGTTCGCATTTTAGATCTTTCCTGGTCGTATCTACGAGTAAGCTGGAGAGTGACATTTTCCATGACTCTAACAACGGGGACCAGGTTGGGATCTTCGGCCGAGCTCATTTCGTGATAAAGAAATTGTATGTCTTCTTGCCAATCAACATAAGCCTCCAGGCGCCGGCGGGTGTTGCTGACGAACACTTTCATCTGTTCCAGCATAGAGACGATGTGTTCTCTTCGGGGCACTTCTTCCAGGGCTTCAAATATATCTTCACAATATTCCGTCGTGAAGCAGGTGGGGGGATAATAATCTTCTTCGGGACGGCGGTTTAAATCGGCCAGGTCCAGAAGGTCCAGGTAGCCGGCGCCTAGGGTGTCCCGCCAGACGTCCTCAACGGTCTGAGAAGCCGGGTCGGCGGCGATCTCATCCAACAGAGGATAAATAACAATAGGACCGGAGTAACGGGCGGTGGCCAGCTGATCATACTTGGGCAGTTTCATAAAGGCTCGGTTTCCGCTGGTATAAAAAGGTTGAAGAAACCAGCCCAAAAAAGGCCACCAACCGTTGCCGATATATTCGTTAACCACCGAACGTCTGACCAGGCGTTTGATCTCCTGGGAACCCTCGATAACATATTGACCGTCAATGATCTGCATTTCCATCAGACCGGGCGCCGACATGAAGGTTCCATTGCCCAGCATAATGGCGTTCCAGAATGAATCCGTCAAGCCCGCCGCTCTTCGGTCAACACGTTGATAGTCAGCCCGCCAACTGGCCCTAAAGGGAATAACCCATTTGAGCGGGACCTGTTCATAAACATTTAATTCGGAAGAATGCAGATGATGCCAGATGCCGACATAAGCCAACACCGATACCCAAACTACGTCTTTATTATCCAGGTCGATAACCGTTTCGGTGTTTAATCTCTGTCGGGAAGTACTGCCCAAGGTGAGTTCCATTTCACCGGGATCGTCATTAGCAAGCCAATTACAAATGATGATAGCGTTGCCGTCATCCTTCATCTGTAAAAATAAATGATTATCCTCAGGAAGGTATAAACGGCTTAATTTAGCGGCCAGAGGATCAATCAGCAAATCGTCGGCGTAAAGATCGGGGACAATAATATATCTGCTCACCGATTTCAGCGATAGTTTGCGAACACCGGTGCCCGGGCGGATTTCGAGGTTGGTCCGGTAGGGTTTTATAAAGTAATCCAGCGTAACCGGTTTTTCTGATTTTGTCTCGAAAGAAGTCTTTAAATGCACCTGGGCCTGGTCGATGTTGATTATTTCGCAGGATTGTACTCTGACGAGGGGGTCGTCATCGTCGGCAAGGGGCGCCAGAGTAAAGGCTTCGGAGTATAACGGACCGATTTTATAATAGGCTTCCGGACCGGCGGCATATTTTCGCAGGATCAGGACCATGCGGCTGTTTTCCAGGCAAAGATCCCCGGAAAAATCAGGTTCGGTGATTTGTTTCCAATCCTGCTTATTTTGAACCTGGATTGGCGTATAGGGATTTTTGAAATTTTTTTGCGTATCATAAATCTTAATTTCGTCAACCTGATAGAAAACAGGTAATTGGGCCTTACAGAAATCAGCCCCGCCGGCGATAAGAACAATTATTATAATGCAGCCGATTAATCTCATGGTTTATCCAGGGTATAATAATGACATTTCAGATTTTTGCATGAGGTAAAACCTCACCTGATAAAAAACATTCGCTCGTTATTTTTCCGACGCAAAATACTTTCTCACACATCTGAAACCGTAAGCGGGATTGCCCAGGCAGGTGTCGCCAAAGCCGGAAAGATCACTTAAGCGGACGGCAGCGCTGCAGGCGTCGGCGGCGTCGGACCAGGAACCGCCGCGCAGGACTTTTTTATCCCCGGCTGGGGGGCCGCAGGGGTCACGCGCGAGGCTGTTTTGATAATAATCGGTATCGTAAAAATCGTTGCACCATTCGGCAACGTTGCCGGCCATGTCATGTAGGCCCCAGGTGTTGGATTTTTTACCGCCGACCGGTTGGGGCTGTCTTTGGGAATTTTCCTTAAACCAGGCATACCGGGCCAGTTGACCGTTGGCGTTGCTGCCGAAGTAATAGGAGTCAGTCGATCCGGCGCGATAGGCATATTCCCATTCGGCTTCGGTGGGCAGGCGGTAGCCGTCGGCCTCAAAATTACAATGGAAGGTTTTTTCATCATAGCAGGGTGTAAGCCCTTCAAGGCGGGACCGATCATTACAATATCGAGCGGCTTGAAGCCAATCAACACCATTCACCGGATATGTTTGCCAATCTTTTCCCGCTAACTTGGAGGGATTAGTGCCGGTTATTTTAGTATAATCGCCCTGGGTAACTTCGTATTTATCCATATAAAACGAACTAATCGAAAGGGGGTGAGCCGGCTGGGCGTCGGCGGGGCCGTTGGCATCACCCATGATAAAAGACCCGGCGGGGATCAAAATCATTTCCACTCCGCTCTTCGTTGTGATAGCGGGGGGAGATTGCGGTGGATTATCTTCCTCGGCGACGGGTTGGCAGCTAAAAACAATCAGCAACCACAGGCTCATAATTTTTGGTAGATGTTTCATATTGTGGGGTTTGTTCTTTAGTAACAGCTAGTACGAGGCCTTTTCGGGATTAAAGCGCCGCTTGAATATTATATCATTTTAGCGATCCCATGGCAACATGGTCTTACCTGCAACCGTTGCAGAGAGCGGCAAAGTTTGTTCTGCCGGTTCCTTGTTCGTTGCAAACCATTGCCATCAAATAACTTATAGTAACAGAGATCGTACTGATAACCAGAGAAAGGTCATCAGGCCTGACTGCCGATCCCAAGGCGTTTCATGAGAGGATTCATGGTCAAACCCTGAATTACCAGCGAAAAGAAGACACACCCAAAACCTGCTACAATAAGGGCTGGTCGAAATTCAGCCAGGGCGCCTTCACCGGGTAAATGCAGCAGCAAAGCGATGGGGATCGAGCCGCGCAAACCGCCCCAGAAAAGAATGTGTTTCCAGGATTGGGGGCGTCTGCGGCCTACTCGGTTGAGGGACCAGTAAAAAGTATAAACCACAACGGCTCGACCAATGAGCATGGCGGCGACGGCAATGATCAGCAGCCGCCAGGGATTGACCGCGATTTCATGGAAATCGGGAATTTCACGCAGTTCCAGGCCGATTAAAATAAACAGAAATGAGTTTAATAAAAAGTCAATGGAGGCGAAAAAAGTTTCCACCGTATCGATTGTTTTCTCGTTCATGGCCAGGCGCCGTCCTTGATTGCCGATCAAGAGCCCCGCCATCACGGTGGCGATAACTCCCGAAAGATGCAGCACCTCGGCCAGCCAGAAGGCCCCATATGCCAAAGCCAGACAGATAGCGTTTTCCAGCAGATGATCGTCCAGGCGGCGCAGGATAACGAACGCCAGTAGTCCCAATCCGCCCCCCAGAAGCAGTCCCCCTGCGGAGACCTTTACGAACTCAAACACAGCAGTACCCAAACTCAACCCGCCGCCATGTGTGTCCATCACCGCCTCCAGCAGGATGGTGAACAGCACGACGCCGGTGGCGTCGTTGAAGAGTGATTCGCCCTCCACCAATACCCGCAGGTCCTCGGGGGCGTCGGCTTTTTTAAACAGGGCCAACACGCTGATGGGATCGGTGGGTGAAATCAAGGCGCCGAAGAGCAAGGCCGCCAGCAGTGGAGTAATACCCCCCAGCCAGCCGACCAATCCTCCCACCAGCAGAGTCGAAACGATAACTCCCGGGACGGCAAAACACGCGATGGGGGCGATGTGTTTTAACAGGCGATTCAATTCCATATGGAAAGCCCCCTGAAATAAAAGCGGCGGCAGAAAGACGAAAAAGATCAACTCGTGGCTAAATCCCGTTTCTCTTATACTAGGACCGATATGAAAGATACCGACAAAAAGACCCACGAGGGTGAGAAAGATAGTATAAGGCAGGTGCGAGATCAATTTGCTGAAGATGCCTACTACGCAGGCCAGGAGAAGCAGACCGATATATATTCCTACAGCGTGTTCGATAGGATGTCCCATAACCCAAAAGATCTCCAAAATATAAAAAAGATAATAAAACTAAGATTGGCTTTTATACTAACACCAAGTATATTTTTAATCAATACTAAATGAATGGCGCATATAATTTTATGAATATTTCTAGTTTGCCGAAAAGTCAGTCCGACAGTAGAATAAGCCTACAAAAGGGACTTTTTTGAACATTTTTGTCAACCGATCGGCGCTGCCGTTCGTCACAACCAACAACAGGAGAAAACGACTTGACGGCGCCCAGTGATGAAAGCTTGCTTGAGGCCCATCGACAGGGCGATCTTACGGCGTTTGAGGAACTGGTGCGCCGCCATGGGGATCGTCTGCTGGGGTATCTGCGGCGGATGAGCAGGAACCACCAGCAGGCGGAGGATTATTTCCAGGAGACCTTCCGACGGGTCCATGAAAAAGCCGATACTTTTCAGGGCCGCAGCAGTTTTAAGTGCTGGCTGTTTAAGATTGCCGGCAACGTGGCCTTTGACGGAATGCGAAAAGATAAAAGAGAGCCCCAAATGAGCCTTATAACCGCCGACGGCGGAGACAGCGACTGCCTCGAAGCAAGAGCGGCCGTGATGACCTCTCAGCCGGGCGATCCCTACCAGGCAGCGGTGCGGGCCGAACAGGCGGCCCGGGTGCGGCAGGCTATCGAGAATCTTCCCGAACGGCAGCGGGCGACGCTGGTGCTGGCGTATTATCAGGGGCTCAGCTATCGGGAAGTGGCTCAGGTGCTGGGGTGTTCATTGGGGACGGTGAAGACACAGATGTATCGGGCGTTACGGACACTGGCCGATATTTTGCCGGATAAGCCGGGAGTGGTAAGATGAATCGACATCTGACCGAAGAAGAGATAATTAAATATGAGTTTAAGTTGCTTGCCGACAAGCAGTTGCAGCGGGCGAGGGTTCATCTGGAAGAATGTAGCTCCTGCCGCAGGCTCCAGGAGCGGCTGCAGGGCAAATTTGCCGTGCTGGAGACACTGCGGGAAGAAACAAAAGCCTCCGAAGAACTGATCGCCAAGACCCTGGCCCTTGTACGGCAGGCGCCGCCGACGAGGGGAGTTTATTTAACAAGGCTAGTCTGGCTCCGCGCCGCCGCCGCCGTGATTGTAATAACCGGCGGACTGTTAGCAACCATGTGGTGGATGAATCCGGCCAGTCAAAAGCAGGGCGAAATTGAAATTGCTCAGACGCCAAAAAGTGATGATATCAACAAGGGGCGGGTAGAAGAAAGGAGCAGGAGAAGAGATACGGTTATCGCCGAGGCGGAAAAGCAAATTTCTGAAAAAATCGGCGTTGAAAGCAAAGCAGTCGATTTGCCGGCAATGGTAGCAGCGGCGGAAAAACTAACAGTGGAAGACGCAAAGGAGGAATTTATTCCCCAGGA
>Ga0111186_1092_pt1 | contig 15427 bp, 7 predicted proteins | sample DeeMarSWOR324_28_FD_80243 | JGI IMG/M metagenome (GOLD analysis project Ga0111186, IMG submission 80243) | Phycisphaerae bacterium SM23_30 | reverse complement strand
CGCTTTCCACCAGCGACATGACTTTTAGCGGATGGCGGGCGCAATATTTAACCAGGGCCCGGGAGGCGACCAGACCGCTTTTGACGCCGTCTTCCATGCTCTGGCCGGGGGATTCGAATAGTATTCCGATACAATTGATTAAGCCGTGATAATTTACGCTGCCGCGGGGGAAGCTGGGGATGCCGCGCCACGATTCTCGGTTGCCGCCGGAATAGTACCAGGATTTGAAGCCGGCGGCCTGCATCTCCATATCAATAAAAGGAAATACCTCCCGATCGCACAGATGGGTAAGTCTCTGATCGCCGGCGGCGTTGCCGGGGCCCTGATAGCAGATGTTATAGGGGTAGGAGCCGCCGTTGTGGCCGTCGAGACACATATGCGGCTGCCAGGGCTGAAGAATGTTGCGGACGTAATTTCTCAGGGCGGGCTGTTCCAGATTGATGTATTCGCGGTTCATATCGACGCCGGTGGAATTTCCGCGGGTGGAGCGGACAAACCCATCGGGATTGATCGAAGGCAGCACCAGGACAATTACATTATCCAGCAACCGGTTCATTTCGTGGGTGGGATCGGCCAGTTCGCGGATGAGAATAAGAAGGGAATCACGGACGGTTTTTTCGCCGCCGTGGACATTGGCGGCCAATTCCAGGATCGGTTTGCCGGAGGCCCAGGCTTCAGCGGGTTGAGTGACCAGCGGCCGACTGAAAATGGCATAGGGCTGCTGGCGGCCTTCGATGGTAGTACCAAAAGACGACAACAGCATCTCCGTGGAAGTGGCCTGCACGTCCTGCAGATACTGCATCATCTCTTCATAGCTGGTGTAGTTTTGAAAGTTGGACCTCTCGCAAGGGGTAAGGATGGCCTGACCCAGAGCGAGGCTGTTGACGCCCATGAGTAAGACAGCGGCAAAAATAACCATTCGGGAAAATCTGGGGAAACGATTCATTTGCTCGACCTCCTATAATTTCTGGAATTACGAGTGTTAATGAAAACCGTATTATATGAATATCCGGTATTTTTCACAAATATAAAATAATGTTTAGTAAATTGAGCAGCTAAGAAATTTCGAGGTAAATTGCGGGTTTAATGACGTTTTTGATTCAAGGTCATCGGCCTGTTGACAAATCTTGCGGCAAGAGGGGCGTGTTTTTCGGGATTATTTCCTCAAACCTTTGTTAAATAATAACTTATGACGATGTCGGGGGGATTTTAATATAGTTTTGATCTGGTCAAATCACTACGATTTTAATCTGAAAAAGGCTAACCTTGCCCCCCCGATGGGGTCTAAATCTGTAGAAGTACGGAGATCGAAATGATAGGCCCGACACTGCCAAATCGGCAGGTACAAAACAGGAGGCCAAATCATGCGAAGTCAATTATTTAGACGCCATTACCGGGTGCTGGGCGGGGTGATTGTGACCATCCTGGCGGCGGGGCTGGTGCTTATCAGCACCGCCGGGGCCGCCCCGCTGCATCAGAGCAAGGGCAAATCGGTGTCGAAATCCTCCAGCTCCCAGAGCACGTCAACAAGTACTAAATCATCCCAATCTTCGAGCAGCAAGGCCGGCAGCTCGTCGAAACAGAGCAAATCATCCAGCGTCGCTAAATCCGCCCGATCCTCAAGTACAACCTCAAAGTCTTCAAGCACGGCGCGGCAATCGGCGGGCAAATCCTCGAAAAGTTCGGCCGTTAAATCGTCCACAAGCTCATCCAGTAAATCCACGACCTCCCGAACCTTTTCGACCAGGAGCAGCAGCTCCAGTCTCAGCAGGGCTTCTGGTACCATAACAAGTTCGTCCAGCAGCCGACAGTCAACCGGCACCAGCAGCACAGTCAGCAGCCGCTCCAGCAGCAGTCAAGCACGACGCTTGGCAGTGCAAAGTGCGGCCCGATCAACCACCTCGTCCCGTCTAACTGTCGGCGCCAACAGCACCCGTGCCAACAGTGCCGGAACCACCGGTTCCAGAATCAGTGGTTTGTCAAGCTCAGTTTCTTCTAGTTCCAACCGGTCAACAACGACATCGGCACTATTGAACCGGGCTAATTCAATAAGTTCGGCCCAGCAACAGGCGCAGAGCAGCTCATCAATTAACCTGCCTACTCGATCGAGCGTTACGACGAGATCGACCGGTAATTTGTCCACCAGTTCGATCAGGTCGGCTGGGCCTACCAGCCGATTGACTACCCGACAGAACACCTCGCCGCCTGCCGATCCCGTGTATCTTAACAGGGATCAGCGGGATATGTCCACGGCGCAGAGATCGAACAATCCGGCCAGCGCCAACGAGTTATCCGTATCAGCGCTGGCCGCCGCTCAAAGGGAGAAGGCGAGTATGCATCGCCGGGAGCCGGCGCCAAAAGTAACCGTGGTTCCTTCCCGGAGCAGACTGCTCAGTCGGGCGTTATTTGTTAATAGTCTGCGGGGATCGCTGCATCGGCTGGCGCCCCGGCCGGCGCCGGCGTTGGTCCATCGCCAGACTAATATTATTCACCATGAAACCAACGTGATCAATCAGCCGCCGGTAGTGATTGTCGGCGGGACGAGTACGCCCTATGACGATTATTATTATGACGAAGCCGGTTATCTGCCGGAGGAATATTACGGCGGCTACTATCTGGATACCGATTATCTAAACGCCTTCGGTTACGCCTATGATGAACAGGGCAACCTTTACATATGCCCGCGGGATGAATATTACGCGGCAGCGCCTTACGTCACGAGCGAAGGTTATATTCAACCGCCGGCGTATCTGGTGGGGCCGGAGATCGACATCGAGAGCTATTATTATTACCCGGAATGGGCTTACTACTACTATGGCGGTTACGGCTGGTCCGGATGGTTTAACCGCCTTTTAAGAAGCTACCTGACCCCCTATAGTTATCATCGCACTATTTACTACTGGGATAGCGTTGCCAATATTGTACGAGCGGAACCGCAATACAAGCTGTTTCTGCCGCTGCTTTTGACCATCAGGCCGTTTTAACGGCGTTAAAGCCTTGCGTGCGGGCGAGGGTTTTCGGTCCTCGATGATCCCTGGGAATAAGTAACTCATGGGGGATTTAATGCGCCTGGGGAGCTTTAACAGTACTATCTTTTACACCTTCAGGTTTGACAAATCTTACCATAAATTGTTGTTTTTTATTAAGTTAGATGTTTAGGGAAGGTCGGTGGGCGGCTGCGGGGCTAATTTTGCATAAGTAATATTTGCAATATCAGGGCATACCTGGTATCATTGTTTCGTTATCAGTTCTTTACCATGGCTAAGGAGGTCAAATCATGCATGAAGACATAAGTTACAAAAAAATGATGTTAATGGTCTTGATGACGGGTCTTTTTTTTATGCCGGTCGGTTCTCTGGCGACGGTTGTCCAAATCTATCCCTCCGACGACACCTACGTGGACGAATTCAATCCTTCGGGCAATTACGGCGGCGCTGTGGTGCTTAATGTCGGCATTAAAGATATTACCGGCCCCGCCGCTCGTTGTCGAACTTATCTCTTGTTTGATCTCAGCGCCATTCCTTCCGATGCCACCATCAACAGCGCGGAACTCGTCATGGAGGTTACTTCCTACACCAATCCCAGTCCGCCCAGCCAGGTTGCCGTGCACCATGTAGATGATCATAGCTGGGATGAAATGTCCCTCACCTGGAGCATGCCTCCCAACGTGCCGGCCATCTTCCATCCTACTCCCGCCGACACCACTCAGATCTGGGGCGCCGGTGTCTATTCCTGGACCGTAACCAACGGAGTCATAGCCGCTCACGGCACCGACGGTAGATACAGCGCCGTGGTTAAGCTTCTCGATGACAAGTGGATCGACGAAAAAAACGACTTTATCCAATTCCGCGCTTCCGATAGTGATGTGCCGCCCAAATTGGTGATCGACTACACCTCCCCCGCCCTGGAGCCTCCCGAACTTATCCAGACAGGGGTGGTCGTCACCATCGCCGAAGAGTACGAATTTGAAGCAGGATATATCTACGTGGAAGCCGATCCGGATGATGGCAATATTGACAACACCTCCACCGTGGAACTCGATGAGAGCTCCTTCATCTTATACTACGAACATGAAGATGACAAAGTGTTCCGGATCTTGGAACCCAACCAGTTAGGAGTAATCGCCGAATTTGATTATGATATCCTCGGTCGGCTCCAACTAAGCTCCTGCCTGCCTTACAGTTTTCCATCAGCTATCCGTTCTGATTCCACCGCCTTACGCACCGAGTTAAGTTTAGACTACGATGTGCTCGGTAATGTATGCGCCGCGGAAGTCAGCTATTGTGACGGCAGCTGTCTCTGCTGGTCTCTGGCCCCCGACCAGAACGATAATTTATTTAAGGGCGTCTTCGAGAAAAAAGATAACACTTCCGGCACCGCCAGCTATACCGGAGAAGTCAACTACTTTCCGCATGACCCGGACGGCATCCTGGAAAAGAGCATCCAGGGCCATACCGGCGCCGCGGAAAAATACCTTTATGATTTGCAATACCGGCTCCAATCCATCGCCCGCAATACCGGAAGCACCTTGTGGCAATATCAGTACAACTCCACCGGCCAACTGGACCAGTACTATAGTTTTGAGAATCGAGATTACAGCAGCAAGCTGTATTACACACTTGATCCTGTTAACCTGCGGCCCACCTTTATCGCCTCCGAAACTAATAATTCCGATCCCGATTATGTCTATCTGGGCCGCTTTAATTTGTCTTCTTATTCTCCTCTTGCCACCCCAACAGTGGGCTATTCCTCCGACGAAACCGCCACCGCGCCTATTCCCACGATATTTTCCATCAAAAACATCTTCGACAAGGACGGACGCCTTATCAGAAGGTACTTCAAATCCTTTGATTCCGACGTACCCAGTTTATCCATTACCTTCGACCCCAATATCCCCAACCGCAGCGAATACACGCTGACCAAGTACATCTACGACCGTAAGGGCCGCCGCGTCTGGGAAGTTGACATTAACGGCAACGTTACCCGAATTCTTTATCATCAAACTTGCGGCCTCGAACATAAGGCCATGCTCCAGTTTCATACTCCCGAACCCAACGAAATTAATATATCTAAATTTGAATACGACGACTCGACCGCACCCATCCGCAGCACCGACCTCATGGGTCACTTCACCAAATATAATTACGACAGCGCCCAAAACCTGACCAATACATTTATTTTCGGCATCCACGGGGGCGGCGGTTCCGGCGGCGGGCTGGGGCAGGTCTTTGAGATGTTTGCTAATCCTAAGCTCGGCGTTCCCCCGGAGCCATGGTACCCCCGTTATGAATGGGATCAATACGGCAACTTCGGCGTTATTATCAATGAAAAAGAACTTACCCCAGATGGAACCGAAGCAGACGCTCAAACAAACCTAACGGTGCCCGGCATAAAAATCTCCCGAAACACAAGAAATTTCCAGGGGCAACCCCTCAAGCAGCAAAGGATCGGCTGTCGTGAACTTGTCATCGGCGACCACAACGGCGACTGCCTCGTCAACCTGATCGATTGGGCCCTCTTCGCCGCCCACTGGCTGGAAGATAAAAGAATGTGAACGGATGCCGTTTACCGGGGTTTTTTCAACGAAAATTAACTTGTATTACATTGGCATTTTAAGTATAATTTATTTATTGGGTGCTAGTCGAAGGTCGTAGTGGTTGGAATTTCTAAGGAGCAGGAGATACGCCATGGCAGGTCGAATCTTTTATGTAAGTTTTGTTTTGGCGGCAGTTTGCGCATTTATTGTCGTTTCTGAAGCATCCGGAGCAACCATCATCTATGTCAATGACAGCGCCCCCTCCGACCCCGGCCCCGGCGATCCGACGGTGAGCGACCCGCTTGAAAACGGCAGCATAAATCATCCTTTCGACGCCATTCAGGAAGCCGTCAATGCCGCCAGCGCCGGTGATACGGTCATCGTGGCCGACGGCACCTACACCGGCGCCGGCAACCGGGACATAGACTTTCTCGGCAAAGCCATTACCCTCCGCTCTATCAACGGCCCGGAAAACTGTATAATTAACTGTCAGGGGAGTTGGTCGAATCCCCATCGAGGATTTTATTTTAAGAGCCAAGAGACTCCCGCATCGGTGGTGAAAGGTTTTACGATAACCAACGGCTATGCGGGTGAAGGGATGGTCATACTCAAATCAGGAGGGGGTATTATGTGCGAGCAGAATTGTGATCCTTCGATTCTCGAGTGCGTTATCACCAACTGCATTGCCGAAGGAAGCGGGGGGGGAATATGCAGTTGGCTAAGCAGCCCCACGATCTCAGGCTGTACCATCCGGGACAACACCTGCATACATGGCAGGGGGGGTGGGATTTACACAAAACACGGCACCGTCAAGATTAATGCTTGTAAGATATTAAACAACGCAGCACAAGGTATTTCTTTTGTCGGCGGGGGCGGAGGGGTTTATTTACATTTTGGCAATCCCACGGTCAGCAATTGTACATTAAGTAATAATCAAGCGAAAGGAAGCGGAGGGGGAATCTTTTTTTGCGATAGTGACGCAATGATGAGTAATTGTGAGATACGGGACAATACCACCGAAGAATATGGCGGCGGGATTCGTTGTTACCGAGGCAGTCAGACGATACGCAATTGTATCGTCAGCGGCAACATGGCGGAATCCAACGGCGGCGGGATTAGCGTGCGAGAATGCGACACGGTGCTGGGTAATTGCACGATCACGGCCAATCAATCCCAGGGGGTTGCAGATTCAGCAGGAGGAATTCATGGTCATGCCAGCACTACTACTATTACTAATTGTATTTTTTGGAATAATACGCCCAACGAAGGCGGGGGATATTATCAGGTTTCTTTAGATATTAACTACAGTGTTTTTCCCGGCGGGACGCAAGGGGCAGGAAATATCGACGCCGACCCGCTTTTTAAGAGTTCTTCTGATTATCGTTTGCAGTATGGTTCTGTCTGTCTGGAGGCGGGCACTAATAATCCGGCCGGCGGTCTGGAGGCTACCGATATCGCCGGCGCGCCTCGCATTGCCGATGCCGACATGGACGGTCAGGCTATAGTTGATATGGGGGCGTATGAAGCAGCACCCAGTGATTGGCCGGTAATCTGGCTGTCGGATGAGGAGATATATTTCCGGGCCGGGGAAGATGAAGCTAATCCTCCAGACCAGCAATTTACCCTGCGCAACCTATGGTTGGGAACGCTTAATTGGCGGATTGAATACGATTGTGAATGGCTGGAGATCGAGCCAGTCAGCGGCAGCACGACGGACGAAACCGAGTTAATCACCGTCCATGTTAATTCATACATATTAGAACGGGGATCATACCAATGCACTCTGACTGTATCCGCTCCCCAGGCGTTGAATAGCCCGCAAAAGATTGTGATTAATTTAGAGGTGGTGGGGCCGACAATCGAATTATCACAGCGGACATTTGAGTTTACGGTTTTAATAGTTGATCCAAATGTCCCGGAGCAGACTTTATATTTACGAAATGCAGGAGAGGGAGTGCTGGAATGGAGCATTAAACAGGTGACGCCCGGCGCATGGGTGCGGATAAATCCCACCAGCGGCAGTACCGTTGACGAGACGGAAGAAATTAAACTGGGCATTGATATATCAAATCTGGAGACGGGCAGCTATAGTTGCTATTTTCAGGTGTCGGCTCTGGGGGCAGAGAACAGTCCGCAATATTTCGGCGTGCTTTTAGAATTGGTTCATCCGGTCATAGCGCTTGATCAGAATAAATTTGAGTTTATCGCTTATCTGGGCGGCGGCAATCCGCCGAAACAGTATCTTCGCATTCGCAACGGGGACGGCGGGATTCTGAAATGGCAGATTATCGAAACCTGTTCCTGGCTGGAGGTAAATCCTAAAGAAGGTTTTGCGGAGGAGGTTTACACAAAGGTAGATCTAAGTGTGGATACAGGGGGTCTGGAGGCGGGGAAGTATGATTGTGAGTTGATAATCAGCGATCCCATCGCGGCGAACAATCCCCAGATAGCGAAGGTGGAATTGCTTTTGATCGGTCCGATTATTGATCTTTCTACGGATGAATTAATGTTTGAGGCTTATGAAGGAGGCAGCAATCCGGCGGAGCAGGAGTTAATGATCGGCAACATCGGGGGAGGGATATTAAACTGGCAGATGGAGGAGAATTGTGACTGGCTGGAAGCTGATCCTATGAGCGGCAGTTTAAGTATGAACGAACCCAGCGAAATTATCACCCTAAGTGTGGATGTTACAAATCTTAAGGACGGCGCGCACATATGCTATTTGACAATCTCCGATCCGCATGCAGATAACAGCCCGCAAACGGTGGAGGTGACTTTTGATGTTACAGGGCCGATTATTGATAATTCGACGATCGAGATCGAATTTTTCGGTTATGAGGATGGTCCCAGTCCGGAGGAGCAGGTCTTTACCATCGGCAATACGGGAGGAGGGATTCTTAACTGGCAAATAAATTATACCTGTGACTGGCTGGCAGTTATCCCTGTCAGCGGCAGTGTATATATGGGTGAGACAAGCGAAGAAATAACCGTCAGTGTGGATGTGACCGGTCTTACCTGGGGGGATTATTACTGTAACCTGATAATTTCTGATCCGGATGCGGAGAATAGTCCGCAAACGCTCTTGGTGCATTTGCATGTCTATGGAGAAATACACGTGCCGCGGGATATTCCTACTATTCAGGAGGCGATAGACGCTTTTACCATATATGACACGGCAATTATTGTCGCTGACGGCACTTACCGGGGCGCGGGCAATCGGAATATTTATTTCAGGGGCAAGGCGGTTACCGTAAGAAGTCGGAACGGGCCGAAAAACTGCACCCTCGACTGTCAGGGGTCATCATATCGGCCGCATCGAGGTTTCCTTTTCATTGAAGGAGAAGGCGCCGATTCGATTTTGGATGGTTTTACCATTAAAAACGGTTATTCCGACGGCAGGGGCGGAGGTATTCTCTGTCAAGGCAGCAGCCCTACTATCCGCAACTGCATCATCCACTCCAACCAGGCAAAATATTCGGGCGGCGGGATCGGCTGCACCATGGGCAGCGCTGCGGTCATCAGCCATTGCACCTTCAGCGACAATCATTCTCAGGTCGACGGCGGGGGCGTTGTCGTTTATAAAGATAGTATTCCTACCATCAACTATTGTACGTTCAACAACAACAGCGCCGATTTGGGCGGGGGAGGAATATCATGTTTTGAAAGCGATGCAACCATCAACCGATGCACTATCAGCAACAACCGGGCAAATTACGGCGGCGGGGTTTTTAGCAATAACTTTTGCGCTGTATGGATTAAAGATTGTATTATCTATGATAATACCGCGGATAGCTACGGCGGCGGCATCTGCCTTTTTTCGTTTGACAGTTCAACGGTGAGTAATTGCATTATCTGCGGCAACCAGGCGGCTGCCGGCGGGGGAGTATGCAATCTGGAAAGTTACCAAAGCATCTTAAAGCACTGCACTTTTACGGCCAACACGGCGGCTGAGGGGGCGGCTGTGGCTTGCAATTCTTTCGGGTCACCCACCAGCCTGGAGGCGGTCAACTGCATCCTCTGGGACGGCGGCGGCGAAGTGTGGGTAGGTTGGAATTCGACGGTGGAGATCACCTACAGCGACGTGCAGGGGGGCCGGCCGGGAGAAGGTAATATTGATGCGGATCCCTTTTTTGTCGAGCCTTATGCACCGAATCCCGATCCCAATCAAGTTAGCGGCGATTTTCGTTTGCAGCGGGGATCGGGGTGTATTGATGCAGGATGTGAGGCGGGAGTGTATGAGGATATGGAGGGGAACATCCGGCCGTGGGATTATCCGGGGGTGGATAATAACGGGGCACTGCCGGAGTTTGATATGGGGGCGTACGAAAACTATCCATTTACAGGTCCGTTTATTAATGTGTCAAACAGGCAGGTCGAATTCAAGGCCTTTGTCGGGGAAGATAATCCCGGCGAGGAAACCATCATCATAAGAAATGTAAGCGTCGGCGCGCTCCACTGGCAAATCTTATTTAATTGTCCCTGGTTGATAGTCGATCCCTACCAAGGAATATCATCAGGGGAAATGAACGAAGTAACGCTTTGGGCGGAAATAACGGGATTAAACCGGGGAAGCTACCATTGCGACCTGACGATTTTTGATCTTTATGCCTTAAATAATCCCCAAACAGTGCATGTGGAACTGCAAATGTTGGAAACGGGGAGATTTTATGTCCCGGATGAATATGCGAGCATCCAGTCGGCTATTGACGCCGCCGCCGCTGGCGATGAAGTGATCGTCGCCGATGGGATTTACACCGGGCCGGGAAACCGGGATGTCGAAAACAGGGGCAAGTCAATCACGATTCGTTCGGAAAACGGGCCGCAAAATTGCGTTATTGACTGCCAGGGATCGTCTTCTGAAATCCATCGCGGTTTTACTTTAAGTGAAGGTTCGGCTGCCAACTTCGCTGTTTTGGTGGAAGGATTCACCATTAAAAACGGCTTTGCCGATAATGGAGGGGGGATATACTGCGAAGATTTTGACGCTGATATAATCAACTGCATACTAATTAACAACCAATCCACGGGCAACGGCGGGGCTATCTATCGGGGATTGGTCAGTAACTGCGTCATCACGGATAACCGGGCCGGCGGCGACGGCGGAGGAGTATATGATGTAACGATCGGCAATTGTACCATTACCGCTAACCATGCCGAAGGCAACGGGGGCGGGATTTTCGGAGGTATGATCAGCGCTTGCACCATCACCGGCAACCATGCCGAAAGTAATGGCGGCGGAGTATATGATGGAACGATCGGCAATTGTACCATCACCGGTAACCATGCCGAAGGCAACGGCGGCGGGATTTTCGGAGGAGCGATCAGCGCTTGCACCGTCAACAATAATACCGCCGGTGTTGATGGAGGAGGTATTTACCGTCAATCGGGAGATATCAACAACTGCGCCATCAGCGCTAATGTTGCCCACAATGAAGGGGGAGGGATCTATAGTGAATATGAGATAGGTATGATCAGCAATTGCACGATTAGCGGCAATAATGCCGTCACTAAGGGTGGAGGCATTTATTATTTGGGTAGATCTAAGTATAGCAAAATTATTAATTGTATAATCAGCGGCAATACGGCCGAGCTGGGGGCAGGGATCGCCTTTTTTTGCCAATCTTATTATTCAAGCTATCCGGTTATCATCAACTGCACTTTTAGCGGAAACACAGCCTCCGGTTATGGCGGGGCGCTCTACAGCACGGGCGACAATGCTTTTAGGATTAACAACTGTATTTTATGGGGCGATTTTCCGGATGAAATATATTATATCGATTACCAACCGCTTATATATTACAGCAACATCCAGAACGGCTGGGAATGGGAGGGTTTCAATGGAAATATCGCGGTCGATCCCCTGTTTGTTTCCGACCATGATTTTCATCTCCTGCCCGAATCACCCTCTATCGACACCGGCACCAACTATCCCTCGGGGGGATTACCGACCACCGACATCGAAGGGAATCCTCGTAAGGTCGATGGAGATTTGGACGGTTGGGCGGAGGCGGATATGGGGGCCTATGAATTCCAGATTACCGGCCCGTATATCAAACTATCATACCCGAAGTTTGCATTTGCCGCTTATGAAGGAGGGATAAATCCGCCGTCCGAGAAGCTTTATATTTATAAAATCGGACATGACGTATTAAACTGGCACATCGATTACGACTGCGACTGGCTGACGGTCGATCCTCTTGCCGGAAGCGCCGGGGCCGAAGGAGCGGAAATCATATTGGAACCGAATATAACAGGACTTTCCGGCGGCGATTATTATTGCGAGTTAATTATAACGGATCCCGGGGCCGTAAACAGTCCTCGATCGGTCGTAGTAAATTTGAAGGTTACCGGCGCGGTTATTGGTTTATCCCCTTCTGGGTTAAATTTTACTGCCACCGAGGGCGGCGCCAATCCCCCGGATCAGGCGTTTACTATTGTCAATACCGGCGGCGGAACGCTCCACTGGCACATCGACTGCAACTGCGCTTGGCTGGAGGTTGATCCCTCCGGAGGCAGTTGTATGCGGGGGGAGGCGGATGAAGTTACCCTGAGCGCGGACATATCAGGATTGAGCCGGGGGATTTATACTTACGATTTGGAAATTGCCGATCCCGAAGCGGAGAACAGTCCGCAAACCCTGGAAATATATTTATATATAGGCGGGAAGATATATGTGCCGGCGGAATACCCCACCATCCAGGCGGCGATAGATGCAGCGATAAAAGGAGATACGGTAATAATAGCGGACGGGACTTACACGGGCGAGGGTAATCGGGATATTAATTTTAAAGGCAAGCCGATCACGGTAAAAAGTGAAAATGGGCCGGTTAACTGCATTATCGACTGTCAAGGGTCAAGCGGATATAGGTGCCGAGGTTTTTATTTTCATAACGGGGAAAAATCTGATTCGGTGCTGGAGGGGATTACCATCGCCAATGGATATGGAGATTCTTTTAATGGCGGAGGAATTTACTGTAATCAAAGCAGCCCTACGATCCGAAACTGCAATATTATTAACAATACCGCAAGGGACGGCGGGGGAATTTTCTGTAATCAAAGCAGCCCTACGATCCAAAACTGCAATATTATCAACAATACCTCCTTCGACTATGGCGGCGGGGGGATTCTCTGTTACCGAAGCAGCCCTACAATCCAAGATTGCAATATTATTAACAATTCCGCAAGCAACAAAGGCGGGGGGATTTACTGCAGGGATTATTCAAGTCCGATGATAACGGGCTGCTTTATCAGAGGAAATACCGCAAAATATGGAGGAGGAATATATTGTTACAAAAACGATAAAAGTGATCCGACAATCAGCCGCTGCCTCATCACAGAAAATACGGCAAACTCCAGTGGAGGAGGAATCGAGTGTTATAACAGTAGTCCTGTAATTTTAAATTGTTTAATTACGCAAAACACCGCTCATTACGGCGGCGGTATAGATTGCTTTGCTTATGATTATAAGCATGGCAGACCGTCGATTATTAACTGTACGATTATGGGAAATAACGGAGGTGGCATAGAGATACATAGTAATTACTATTATCCAAGAATTGTCAATAGTATCCTGTGGGATAACGTGACGGAAGAGATAGATAGTTATGAAGGATTACCCCGAGTATCCTACAGTAATGTGAAGGGCGGCTGGGAGGGGGAGGGCAATATTGATGTTGATCCGATGTTTGTTGATGCGGCCAATGGTGATTATCATTTGCAGCGCGGCTCGCCGTGTATAGATGCGGGGTGTGATGCGGGAGTGTATGAGGATATGGAGGGAAACATCCGGCCGTGTCCGGCCGTGGGATTATCCGGGGGTGGATAATAACGGGGCATTACCGGAATTTGATATGGGGGCGTACGAGTTTGTTAATAAAAAGCCGATCGCCGATGCCGGAGAGGATCAAACGGTATATGCCGGTCCGGAGGGATTGGCCCAGGTGATGTTGGATGGTTCGGGATCGTATGATCCCGATGGCGATGAGTTGACCTATCACTGGAGCTGGACCATCGACGGCCAAACGTTTACTTCATCGGGCGGGGACGGGATGGTTGATATGAGGGATTTTGCGATCTGGGCGCGGCAGTGGGGGCCCGGTATAGATATAGCGGATTTGGCGGGTTTTGCGGGTGCGTGGCTGAAGAGGATTCAGGAACAGATCCCATCCTACCTGAATTATGATTTGTCGGGCGGGCCGTACCTGGCGCTGGAGCTGCCGGTGGGGGAGCACGTTATCACCCTTGCCGTTAATGACGGGATTGAAGATTCCGAGCCGAACGAGGTGGTGATTACGGTTCTGGATAATACGCCGCCGGAATTTACGTTGACGGTGGAGCCGAACATGCTCTGGCCGCCCAGTCATAAGATGGTCTTGATAACGCCCGCCTGGATCGTCAGCGACAACTGCGACCCGTCGCCGACAGTCTCGCTGGTGAGTATCACCATGAACGAGGGCGATGAAACCGACACCTATGATCCGGCCTTCGACGATACCCCCGGCGACGGGCATACCATTAATGACATCCAGGTAATGCCCGATGGTTCGATCTACCTCCGCGCCGAGCGCCGTGGATTAGGCACCGGCCGAGTTTACATCCTGACCTATCAAGCGGCGGATGCATCGGGTAATACAACCGTTCGAAATTCGAAGGTTGTGGTCCCTCATGACATGCGCCGACCCTGAATACTTTCCGTCACCATAGTTTGTCCCGGTCAAGGGCGGGGGATAAAATATTAATGGCTTCCTTCCCTCCGGAGAAGCCAGGGCTCCGGTCAGTCCGACCTGCCGCCGGGGCCTGTTTTCGTTTGCGGTCCGACCAATTGGATGATATGAAACACTTCGCCGCGGTCCGTTTTGACTTGGCGTAAGTCAGGTCCGCAGATATGAGGCCCCGTTTACATCTACGATGCAGCCGGTTAGAAACTCCGAACCTTCGGAGGCTAAGAATAACACGGTTCGGGCGACTTCTTCCGGTCGCGCCACCCGGCGCAGGGGGCTTTCATTTCGGATTGCCTCTCCGGCGGGGCCGTCCAGCATTGATGCCGCCATATCGGTCTCGACGAAACCGGGGGCGACCACGCATACATAAATGTTGTAAGGGGCCAGCGCCTTAGCCAGGGATTGACTGAGGGCATTGAGGCCCGCTTTGCTGGCGCCATAGGCCGGGGCCTCGGGCTCTCCGCGAAAGGCGCCCCGCGAGGAGATATTAATGATGCGTCCGCCGCCCTGTCGTTTCATTTGCTGCGCCGCCCAGAACATCACATGGGCCGGGCCTAATAGATTTGTAGCCAAGGTTCGCTTCCAGGCGTCCTGCCAGTTTTCAAAACTGACCTCAACAATAGGATGCGGCTCGAATATTCCCGCATTGTTAACCACTATGTCGATCCTGCCCATATCCTTAACCACGCTGTGGATGAGATGTTGAGCCGCCTCGGCACTGGCGACGTCGGCCTGAAAAAGGACATGGGGGCCGCCCGGCATGGGGGCCCGGGTGTCTTTGGCCGCGGCCTGATTTTGGTGATAATGAACCGCCACGCGGGCCTTGTGGTCGGCAAATTGCCGGGCGATGGCGCGGCCTATCCCGCGCGAGGCGCCCGTGACCAGCACTACCTTATCAGCAAAGTTCATAATTCTTGTTAAGCGATAAAATTCTAAGATATAAAACGTTACCTTGGCATAATTTAGCTGCGAGCGAGAGGATTCGAACCTCCACGTCCATAGGACACAAGATCCTAAATCTTGCGCGTCTGCCAATTCCGCCACGCTCGCGCGAATATCTGATATTATAATAGCTGATATCGGCAGGATGTGCAAATGTTATCAAAGGATAAAGGGCTGGAGGTATCAGGTATTTTTGGGGGGCGGTGGGCGGCCGCAGTTGATGGGTGAG
>Ga0111186_1082_pt1 | contig 15629 bp, 11 predicted proteins | sample DeeMarSWOR324_28_FD_80243 | JGI IMG/M metagenome (GOLD analysis project Ga0111186, IMG submission 80243) | Phycisphaerae bacterium SM23_30 | reverse complement strand
CGTAACCTTAATAGTATTTCACATATTTTTCGGATATCCTCTTGGTCAATTTTAGTAACATAGTTATCGATAGTACAAACCCAATCTTCAAGTTCCTGGGATGAAGGCTTTGGCAATAGAGGAAAACTCCAAGGTACTTCATCATTGCCAGCGTCAGTAACGTTAAATTGAAATTGTATATTGGTTGCGTATCTGACACATTCCCATCCAGTTTTGTTTTTTTCCAGAGTAACACTGGCAACAGGTCGTCTTAACAAATTATAACCAAAGGGAAAATCACTTTTTTCATCCCCCACCAAAAAATTATAACAATCTTCAGAACGCCCTATTTCTATGGCTGAAATTGGAAACATACGGGGTATATGTCTAGCCACATCGATTAGTTCCAACAGTGTTTCATCATCGGGGTTTCCGATCAATAGGAATTTCTGTTTTAAGGGATGAAGATGTTGATCGGAAGGCTCAATGCCATATGAATAAGCCAAATTCCAAGTTCCCCTTACCGTACGCTCGACTCTAAAATTTGGTTTAGGTGCATATAAGATTTCATCCATGGGGATATAGCCCCGGGAATAAAAGACCTGTACCTTATCCGCGCCGAGTCTATTTATACCTTGAACATGGCTATGAAAATAACTCTTTTTCTGGTAATCGCGGGTAATCTTTCCCGCTGGATCAATGTTAATAACGCATCTTGGAACATTAGGCTCGGATCGATCACCCAGAGAAAAATCATCATTATATGCCGGCACTGTCTTTAAAATAGCTTCTATTTCCTCAGGTGTAAATTCTCCTACAACATCAAATTCACCTTTTTCCGCTATAACTTTTTCGTCATAGTTGAAGGGCCAATTACATTTCCAATCTACCTGTATCGGAAAAGTATCAGGTCTCCCTTTTAATCCAAGAGGTCGCTTATATTTGTATGTAACCCACAGACTCTTGTTTTTTTTATTGTCAAAACGTTTTAAAGATATTTCATAATCTTCAAACCGAAAGGGTCCTCCCATATGTTCGATGCCGCTTTGTTGATTATGCACTGACAGTGTCGCGCGGGCCAGATTGTTTGCCTCCTTTAGGGCATCATCCCATTCGTCGCCCGCAGCGAATATTGGGATTGCACAAACGGCGCCTATTAAGAAAAATATTTTTTGGTAATGTCTCATTTTTATTTCTCAGAATTACCTATTAAGAAAAATATTTTTTGGTAATGTCTCATTTTTATTTCTCAGAATTATAAAAGAATTTGATTATAATATATTTAACACCTGCCAATTGTTGTCTTAGAAAGCGCGTGGGGTACAGCCCCACCTTACAATTCAATGTTAGTTAATGTTTATGATAATCCGTCGGGGCCAATATGTCAAGGTTGTCGCAAGTGTATTTTTCATTGGGACTTACCGTGATTGATGGTCGGAAAAAAGCAGGGCGATCCCTTTTTATGACGGCGACAATCGGGGCGGGGGGGGAAAATATTTTGGTGGCAGGAGGGGTGATCGGCGATAGAATAACGAAGGATAATCACCCCAAAGGGCGCAAAGAGATGAAAATGGAAGATAGAGACTAAAGAACCAAAGTTTGGCAAGATTGACTTTGAGCATGTTGGCGCAGGCACAAGGAAGACAGCAGATGAGAGATAATATGGGCGGCGGCCAAGTGATTCGAGAAAGCGGTGGATTTGCTCTGGTGGAGGTGCTGCTGGGCAGTTTGCTGCTAGCGGTGGGGGCGGTGATGATTTGCGGCTTGTGTCGTCGCTGCGTGATCGACAGTATGCGGGGGGTGGAATATGAGCAAGCGGCGCGGCTGGTGGACGAATGCCTGGACGAGGCGGCGGCAACGGATATTTTGACAGAGTTAATTGTTTCAAGAGAAATTGAAGGGGATTTCGGGGATCGTTATCCGAATTATCGTTATGCGCTGGAGCTGAAGGCGACGGATCAGGCTGACCTGTATGAGGTCACGGCGACGGTGAGCTGGGAAGTGCTGGATAAACAGTATCAACTGGAGGCCACGACGCTGATATACGATTATTAGTTGAAAATTGAAAGTTAAGAGTTGAAAGTTAGTTTTGCATGATTCGAAAGGCATATAAGGAGTTTGGATTTACGCTAGTGGAGGTACTGCTGGCGGTGGTGATCGCGACGCTGGTGCTGGGGGCGGCTTTGGGGACGTTTAGGCGAGTGGTCCAGAGTCGAGAGACCTTGCGTTATTATTCGGAACTAGCCGCCCACGGCCGCTATGGTCTGAATTGGATTCGCGACGACCTGGCTAATATTTACCGCAGTCGGGAGCCAGTGCAGATGCGGCTGCTGGGCATAGCGGGCGGATCGGAGGCGGGGGATCGGCTGATTCTGTACGTGGTTTGCGATGGGGCGACGGGCGGGGATGAGGGGGAGAGCCCCAGTGATATATTTGAGGTGGAATATGGTCTGATCTACGACGAAGAAAACCAGTGTAGATGCTTGACGAGGCGCTGGGCGGCGCTGGAGGAACCGCGTGAAGGGAGAGAAGGGGGCAAGTTAGTCAAGGTGGCTCGATACGTTCGTGATCTTCAGTTTGATTATTTTGACGGGGAGACGTGGCAGCGAGAGTGGAGGGAGCCGGGTCGGTTTCCGCAGAAGGTGGAGGTCACACTGGAGTTGGGCGATGATGTCCAGGGAAAAGAGCGAGGGTTGTTGATAAGTCAGGTGATTTCGCTGGCGCGGCGGGGGGTGGAGACATGGTAAAAACCGGATTTTGGCAAAATTGCGGTTAGGCGTATATTTCTCAAGAAAATCAAAGGTATATGAGAATCAGGAGACGAGACAGGTTAAAGGGTTTGGTGCTGGTGCTGGTTTTGTGGGTTCTGGTGATACTGGCGGTGCTGGCGGCGGATCTGGCTCTGGATACGCGTCTCGACAGTTCGGTGCGATTATGGGGTGCGGATCGGGTGCGGGCGCGCTGGCTGGCGCGGGCGGGGGTGAATCGGGCGCTGAGTGAAATTGCCGCCGATACAAGCAGCACCGATGCGGTGGGCGATCATTGGTTTGATAATCCGGATGCTTTTGATGAAGTTTTATTGGCGGGGGGGAGTTTTACTGTATATGCCGATCGGTTCAAGGATAATAATAGTTGTGCATACGGGGTGGTGGACGAAGCCAGCAAGGTCAATCTTAACACGGCAACACGGGAGATGCTGCGGGCGTTGCCGGGGATGACGGAGGCGCGGGCCGAGGCGATTGTAAATTTACGTCAGCAGCGGCAACAGGATCCGGCCGTCGGTTTTGAAGAAGCGCTGGCGGGGCAGCCTGCGTATCCCAGAGGATTAAGCCGGGGGGGGTTTAATACCATCCGGGAACTGGGGTGGGTCGATCAGATGACACACATTTTGCTTTATGGAGAAGACACCAATTTTAACGGCGTGCTGGAAAACAATGAAAATGACAAGGATAATTTACCGCCGGAAGATAACGGTGACAAGATACTGGATCGGGGTATATTGTCGTATGTGACGGTGTATTCTTTTGAGTATAACCGGGACGGGGCGGGGCTCAAACGCCTTAACATCAATTTTGCCGAGAGACAGACCTTGCAATCCAAACTGGGTTTGCACAGCTGTTATGTCAACTGGATATTGAAAAATCGCGGGGGTGGTTTTGCCGGGATAGCGCATCTGCTGGACGATACCGTTTCCAAAGAGGACACCGATCCCGGCGAATTACTGGACCCGAAGAAGAGTGTGCCGTTGGACGCAGCGACCTTTCGGAGGATTGCCGATAACATTACGGTGACCGATGCGGAAGTGATCTGCGGGCGGATAAATATTAACACGGCGTCGCAGACGGTGCTGCAGGCGCTGCCGGGAGTGGATTCGGCGCTGGCGGAACGCATAATCGAGCGCCGCGGTTCGCGGGCGGAGGGTTTTTCCAGCATCGCCGCCCTTTTGACGATGGACGAAATAGACATCGAGCATTTTCAGAAGCTGGCGCCTTTGATAACGGTCCGAAGCAACGTCTTTACCATTCGTAGTATGGGCCGGGCGGAGGGTACGGGGATAAAGCATTATATTGAGGCGGTGGCGGCGCGGGAGGGCCGGGATTTGACGGTGCTTTACTGGAAAGAGAACCGATGATTATTCTTAACCTTTCTTGTTTATTAAACGGACTTTTGTAAAGCTTCAGTTATTAGACCAAGTTATTACCCAAAACAAAGCCCCATAACTTTTTTTTATTAAATCTATCTAATAAATCGGCACATTATTTTGTCAAAAAGGCATTTATTTCTTATATTTAAACAGTATGAAAGTTATTTTGCGAAATTGTTTATAGGACATAGACAATCTTTTGCTTTAAAGGTTTTTTGCAGGAGGAAGATCATGAAAAATGTGCAAATCTCAGACGAACTTTACGAGAACCTGAAGGATTTTGTGGTAGATCCTTTCGACGACACGCCGGAGGCGGTTCTCAGCCGGGTGGTGGATATCGCCGGTAAGGCGCGATCACGGTGTTCTCCGCTTGATTTTGGGGTGACGGATAAGCAACAGAAAAACGAAGGGGAGCGGCAGGCGGACGAACCTTTGGTGTCGTTATAATCAACCATCCGGAGCAGACGGCCTGAAGAGGTTAACCGCATTACCGAAGTAATTCCCAAAAGATATATAAAAGGGAGAAAGCCTCATGGTAGATGGAAAGAGAAAGGTTCTTCTTTTCTCCACGGTAAAAGATATGCTTCAATCGCAGGGCTGGTCGCTGTATCGCCCTTTCAATAAGGAGTATATATTTAAAAACGCCGACGGCGAGATACTGGCCGTCCCGCAGCACCCGGACAACTCGCGCTTGATTTACCTGGACGAGCTGCTTAATCGCAGTGCGGTTTTAAGGCGGGAATTCATGGAAGCGGCGCGTCCGGAATGGGCTTTGGCGGGCGACAAATCCGGTAATACTCACTTTCAATTTGACATTTGGCTCGATCCCGGCGGGGCCGGCGTTTGGGAGATTGAAGCTTTGTTTTTGGCGCTGTCGGATCTCAATCGCGCCGGCGGCGGGTTCGGTCTGACCCTTCATAAAACCGAGGTTATTACGTAATGAATCCAGATAATAAAGATAACAATTGCCCGTGCCGCCATATCATGCGCTATCGGGCCATTCCCGCCTGCGTATCTCCGGAAGAAGAAGCCTTACAGAGAAAAGCCTTCTTTCGCAATATGGGCGTGTTTCTCTGCTTCGGCAAGGAGTATATGGGGCCTGATATCGACATGTTCAAAGGAGAGCCGGACCATGGCGACTTGAAGGCCAAAGATAAAAAAGTGGCCGAAGCGATTAAAAGGTTTGCCAAGTCGGAACAGAAAAAGACGAAAAATACGTCGCCCAGAGCCGAAGATCAGCCAACCGAAGCCGAAGTGGTCAAGCAACTGGGACCCGCCATCAAAATGTTTAAAGAGGCGGCCGGCGCGATCAAGCGAAAAGGAGGGGAGGTGCGCCTGGATATGCAGCAATTACTGCAAAATTTGAGGGCGGGATATAAAGAATTTCCTGATGATCCCATCCTGGCATCCCTGCTGCGGAAGCTGATCTCGGGTCAAGATAAAACCGAAAGTATCCGGGAGGTAACGGAAGTATTTCAAAAGATCAAAAAGACCGGCAAACTACCCACGCCCGCGGCCAAAGCCTTCAAGATCTTTCGCCTGGCCAGTGATGCCGAGACGGACATTTCCGACCTGGCCGCCGTTATTGAGACGGATCCGGCTATCGCGGCGCGGGTTATCAAGATTGCCAATTCGGCTTTTTATAAATCTCTCAAACCCATTCGTTCGGTACAGGAGGCTATTATCCGCCTGGGTCTTAAGATGATCAAAAGGATTTCGCTGGGATTGTCGTTAATATCCGCCCATAAAAAAGGACCCTGTATTGGTTTTGATTACGAGCTGTTCTGGGCGGAGTCACTGGCCCGTGCGGTGGTGGCCCGTAATATCATCGACGTCAAACAAAGCGTATTCACCAGCGACGAGGTTTTTACGGTGGGCCTGTTGAGTCAGATCGGGCGCCTGGCTCTGGCTGCGGTTTATCCCAACGAATACGCCCGGGTTTTACGGCAGACAAACTCCCATGATCCGGCTCAATTGAACGGGAACGAAAGAAAGGCCTTTGGGATGGACCACAACGAACTGACGGCGGAGATGATGGCGGATTGGCGTCTTCCGGAGGTGTATTGTAAGGCGGTGCGGTTTCAGGAGTCCGCGGAGGATCGGAAAAACCTTCCGGCCGGCTCGCCGGAATACGAGCTGGCCCACATGTTGCAGTGGCCCGCGAAAATGTCCCTTATTCTCACCCGCATCGGCGCCAGGCGGGAATTCCTGGAGTCCATTATCCGGGAGGCGGCCCAGTTGGGCCTGCAAGGCGACGAACTTAATCAACGGTTTAATACGATCGCGGCCGAGTGGAGAGAGATGGGCGAGATCCTGGAAGTGCAGACGCGCGAAGTACGCCCATGGAACGAGATTTACGCGCAGATAAATTAAATATTAAAGTCTGGCAAAATGGGTCTGGGGCATGTTTGGGGGATAACATATTTAGGTTTATATACTTATACAAATCGGTCCATTTGAATAAATATCAAGGGGTGGTCCTACCGGGTCCTACCGAAATTGTGGTTTTTTTCTTGATTTTTGACCTGATTTTGTTATTATTAAGTCAGCTTTATAATGATTTCAATTGTAGCAGGCGCAAATTCGCTTCTCAAATGTATCAGAACTGCTCATAGAGTTGAACCTCCAGGCACATAGATATCTTACCGAGCGGCGGAACTCTTTTAGAAGGCAGGTAAGATGCGGCCTAAAATAGTGCGGAAAACGTATTTGTCGGTGCTGATGCTTATAGGGCTGTTTGCCGGATCGACGATGGGGAGCATCTATGCCGATTGTGCGGTGGTGTTTTTTGGCGATCCGAACCTGGCGGCGGCGGTGGAAACGGAACTGGCCAAGGTGGGGATATATCCGCCGATCACGGAAACGGACATGCTGGCTCTGACGAGTCTGGACGCCGGCGGCAGAGGCCTCGCCGAGCCCAACGCTTTGGTCGGATTGGAATATGCTCTAAATCTTAAGTCGCTTAACCTGTCCGGCAATTACATCTTTGATCTTACGCCGCTGGCCGGTCTTAACAAATTGCGCCGGTTAAATCTGGCGGAGAATGATATTAAAAATCTGTATCCTTTGTCCGGATTAACGGGGCTTACTTTCCTGGATTTGCAGGGGAACCGGATCACCAATATCAGTCCGCTGATAGGTCTGGTTCAACTGGAAAGCCTTGATCTGGATCGGAATGATATTGAAGTGATCGAGGCGGCGGCGGGGCTGGAGCAATTGGAGCGGCTGTCGCTGCGGGATAATCACATTAAATATATTTCAGCCGCGGCGGGACTGAGCGGTTTGAAATATTTGTATTTATCCAACAACAAGATCAAATACATTGGGCCGACCTCGACGCTGTTTAATCTAAAGGAGCTGGATTTGGTCGGCAATCAGATCGGTGACATATCCGCCTTGTCGGGGCATACGGCGTTGAGCACTTTGGACCTGCGGAATAATTCGTTAAACATAACGGATTACTGCATGTATTTGCGGCAGATCAGGTGCAACAATCCCGGCGTGGCGTTGCGGTATGATCGGAATCCCTTTGTTTTTTGGCCCGGCGACGGCAACGGGGATTGCCGGGTGGATTTGTTTGATTACTTCTTACTGGCGGCCCTTTGGCTGGAGACAGACTGCGGCGACTGCGGGGGGGTGGATTTCAATAACAACCAAAAGGTGGACACGGGTGATCTGGAGATCCTGTCGGCAAACTGGCTTGAGGAGGCGATAATACCTAATCAGCCGCCGGTGGTCGATGCCGGGCCGCCGCAAATTGGAATTTTACTAATGGATATTCCTAAGAATTTTAAATTAAGCGGCAGTGTAATTGATGAATCCATACCGCCAGGGGGCGAACTGACCTGGAAGTGGAAGAAAACCGAGGGCCCGCCGTTGTATAAGTTGATTTGGCCCAGCGGCTTCGAACCCAATGAATATGTTCTTAATCCCAAAGTCTATATGAATATATCTCAATGTTATACCCTGATGTTAACCGCTTCCGACGGGGTGTATGAGGCTAATGATGTTGCTTTATTACAAGTTCAACCCCTGGGCTGGACCGGCGAAATCAACAGGTACCGCTTCGATAGTAATCTGAATGATACCGGTATTGATAGTGAAATCGATGACCACCTGGCGGCCAAGCAATATCCGGGCATCAGTGAGCAATCCCAGAAACCGGAGTACTATCTGGTAAATCCGGATTACGTCCCCGGCATCATAGGCCAGGCGGTGCATCTCAAAGACGTCTCCCTGCCGGATACTATAGTTCCCAACCTGGATCAGCCTCAACCCAACCGAACCGGGACCATGCTGCAATGCCCTGCTTCTTTCGAGACGGGCCTGTATCATTTCGGCACCTGGACCATTGATACTTATATTAAGCCCGATCCAGGTACCGACACGCCGCAGCATCTTGTGTATCAGGCCCAGGTTAACGGGGACGAACCAAATTCTAATGATAACGTTTGGTATGTAGGTATCGATCCGCATCCTTATCGGATCGGGGGCGTGTTTTATCAGCATGACGGTAAGGAAATCAACCTGCGTTACCGGCCGGAAGCAGAGATTCCAGAAGGCGAATGGTCGCATGTGGCCTTTGTGGGCGACGGACTAAATGTTACGCTTTGGGTCAATGGAGTGGATGTTTTCACCACTGCTTACGACGGGACCCTAAAGGAATCTTTGCTAAGTGAAGACGGTTTTCGGATATCCAGTGTCTTCGCTGATAGAAGTTACCGGGGCTTAATAGACGACATCAGAATTAACTTAACTGCCTTGGATCCTTATCCTTACTGGGATTACATGAAGGATCGCGTGCTGAGGATTCCCATTGAACTGGTTGAGCCGGCGGACGGCTTCGAATATGTCGATCCAGACCATTGCATCCTGAAATGGAAGCCGGGCAAAGGCCCTTATACTTATGAATATGAGGTGTGGCTGAGAGACTTAAGCGCCGGGGGGCCCTGGGTCAAGCTCACCGCCACCGCAGATACGAGTTACGCCATTCCGGGCGGAATCCTGGTGAACGGCAACGATTATCAATGGAGCATTGCTCCGATAGTTGACGGAGATCCCTCTGCTGGCACAGATAGTAACGTCTGGGAATTTAAGACCATTCCCTCAGAGATTTAACGGTTTGATTGATACCCCCCAAATGTTTGGTTAAAGCAACAGGAGCAGGGCGACGGCCAGGATGGAGACGATGCAGGTGATGACGGCGATCAGGCCGAGGGTGTCTCTGACCGAAGGAGGCAGGAAAGTAAAGGGACGATTGACAGCGGCAATAACTTTAATCAGCCAGCGCACAGGCAGGGGAAAATGATCGTAATTTTTCTCGACCTCCGGGGGTGTCTGCGGCGTATCATCCAATAACGGGGCAATCGCCGTCTCACTGTCGGTGAGCTCCTGGGTGACGATCTGATCATCCTTATCAATGTCTGGTTTTTGTTCAACCGTGGTTTCGGCAGTTGATGCGCCGGTCGTCTCACCTGAGGGCTCTGAGGCGGTTTCGGCGCATGTTTCAGAAGGCGTTTCAGCGGCTGCTACTTCTGTAGTTGATGGCATTGTTTCCGGGGCAGGAGGTTGTTTTTCGGTGAGGCCGGCATCCGGTCCTTCGGCTTTATCCGGGCTTTTTTCGTCCGGCGTTGACTTTACTGTCAGCTGTTGGGGAGGATCTTTCTGGTCGGAAGCGCATTCGAAGTCCTGTTCGAGTTCAGCAAATATGGCGTCGATTTCCTCACCGGCCGCTTGTTCATCGGCGGCGGAAACATCAGTGGATGGGGTCTCAGACGGTTGATTATCTACCGTCGGGGAAGATGTAATACTCGGATTGTCCGTCTCTGCCGCCAGTTCGTCCGCCATGGCAGAAAGTATATCATCAACATTTTCCTCATCGGGGGGCGAGTTGAGATGATCCTCCCCGGCGGATTCGGTCGCATTTTCCTTCTTTGAGAGAGAGTCAAAAGAGTTGTCGGCGGGGGTCGGTTCGTGGGCATTTACCGGTTCGGCGTTCACCTGTTGGCCGAGCGAATCAGCCTCTTGCTGCATGTCGGTCAGGGTCTGATCCACGTCGGAGACCTGCGGCGGCCCGGACCTCAAAGTCAGCGCTTCCTGAGTGGCTGGTTTTTCGGGTTTAACTTCAGAGGAGGGGTGGTTGTTATCGGACACTTCACCCTCAATATTAGCTTCACCCAGTTGGTCATCGACGTGCTCTAGGGCCTCGGCGGCCGAGGTTAGAAGACTATCGACATCGTCGGCGCTCGGTTCGGCGGGGCGTTCGGGTTTTTCGTTTTGATTAGAACCGAATTCGGCTTTTTCCCCTTCCGAACCGTTGGGGGCGGGATTGTTTGAATTTTCCGAAGATTTATCGGTCATCTTTGGATCTTATTTCTCCCGGCGGGGGGGATGTTTTTATATTGCCCAGAGGCGGTTTTGGCGTTATTTCTAGTATTATTTTATCGGTTCAAACCCGGAAACAATCAAAGCGCGAAATAAAAATATTGGGCCAACCAAGACACAAAAATTGCTTATCGTCAATGCGATCAAGGTTGTGGCGACTTAAGCTTTATGGAGTAAAAATTATAGTTAAGCAAAATGGGCTCTGGACATGTTTTTTTGCGTAAATTTTTGATTTAGGAAATCATCGCCGGTGAATCCCCTACGATTTTTTTGTCGTCCTATAAATGAAAGAACAGCGGTACTGACCGGTCGCGAGGCCCACCACCTTTCGGCGGTGCTCAGGCTGGGAGTGGGCCAGACGGTGGAGCTTTTCGACGGCGCCGGGGCCTGGGCCGAGGCCGCCGTCACGGCCGTCGAAAAAGACCGGGTCGTACTGGCCGTGCAAAAATTGCAGACGGTGCCGCCGGCGTTTCGAGAACGTATAGTTCTTGCCGTCAGCCTGGCCAAAGCCGATCGGTTCGAGTGGGTGATCAGCAAATGCACCGAACTGGGGGTTGATCGTATATGCCCGGTCCGATGCGAGCGTACCGTTAAACAGGCCCGCGGCGAAAGGGCCCTCAAACGTTACCAGCACCTGGCCGTCGTCGCCGCCAAGCAGTGCCGACGGTTGTTTTTACCGCAGATCGACCCGCCCGCTTCCTTGGCCGAGGGCCTCGATATGCTGCGAAAGGACTACCCCCAGGGCCGAATCCTTCTCGGCAGCTTATCCCCACAAGCAAAACCTTTAATCAAAATGGAATGGGCCGCCTCGGATGTGTTGGCCTTTATCGGTCCCGAAGGGGGCCTGACGGCAAAGGAAATTGATCTGCTGCGTCAACACCAGGCCCATCCGGTCCGCTTAACCGACACTACCCTCCGCATCGAAACCGCCGCCCTCGCCTGCGCCGCAATTTTATCCGCCCAACGCACCGCCGCCTCTTAAAAAAATGGCAATCTAAGGCATATTTTTCTGTTGAAAGTGAAGCCCGTTTGTTATAGTATATTCATTGTTAGTCTTAGAATCGGGAGGTAGAGATGAAGCTAGTACCGTTCTTTTCCGTACTCATCAATAAGGGCCTTATCAACAAACATAGTAACTTAGGCGTGATTTTGCGTGCTGGTATTACCCTCTGCCTGCTGTGCCTACCCGCCAGGGCCCAGTACGACGGGGGAAATGGAGAACCAAATACCCCGTTTCTTATCAGTAATGCCAGTCATATGCAGGCCATCGGGGCCCACCCCGAACACTGGGATAAATACTTCAAATTAACCGCAGACATCAATCTAAGCGGTTTTACCGGAAACAGTTTTAATATCATTGGCGATTACGACACGCATTTTACCGGCAACTTTGACGGCAACAACCATGCTGTTACGCATTTCACCTATAACACCACGGAGACCAAATGCATTGGATTGTTTGGTTGTGTTAAAGGGGCGTTGATTAAAAAACTAACTTTGTCAAATCCGAACGTTAGCGCTCCCTCCGCAGAAAAAGTAGGAGTTCTCGCTGGTTATGCAATAACCAGCAAGATAAAAGATTGCTCGGTCTCAGCAGGCAGCGTAATTGGAGATTCTATGGTGGGCGGATTGATCGGTTATAATAACTTCAGTTTGGTTGCTGATTGCCAAACATCCTGCATGGTCACCGGGATTGAGGATTTTATTGGAGGTTTGGTTGGTAGAAATAGTGGATATATTGTAAGATGCCATGCTGAGGGGAAAGTAACGGGCGATTCAAATTTGGGCGGCTTGACCGGAATCAATAATTTATCTGTCGTTGACAGTTACGCCGCCGGTGATGTGGAAGGATATATCTTTATAGGCGGCCTGGTAGGGCTCAATAATTTTGTTAGCAGAATCTCTTCTTGTTATGCAACCGGTAATGTCAAACATCTACCGACCGTCATTTCCATCCATGGCGCCGGGGGCCTGGTCGGTTCCAACAGGGCTTTAATATATAATTGTTATGCCACCGGCAAGGTAACAGGCGATATATTATTTGGCGGTTTGGTGGGTATCAATGAATTTTGGATCGAAAACTGCTATTCCAACGGCATCGTAACTTACCCTGGAGGTGGACTAGTAGGCAAAGACGCTAGCACTAGCAGGGTGGTCCATTCCTTCTGGGATACCCAAACCAGCGGCAGAAGCATTAGCGCCGGAGGAACAGGTTTGAACACCACTCAAATGCAGACTCTTTCTACCTTCATCAACGCCGGATGGGACTTCTTTGATGAGACCGACAATGGTAAAAATGATATATGGGGTTTCCTGCCCGCGGGGGGGTATCCTGTACTGTGGCGTCAAATGCCTGCCCAGCCGCCGTGCCCTTTTGCCGTGGGCGCCGGTACTCAAGAAGATCCTTATATAATCAATTCCTCCGCCGAATTTATGCTTGTCGATGATAATCCCCGATTTATGGATCGATATTTCTTACTGGCGTGTGATATTGATTTAAAGGGGATTGATTTCAAGGGTATCGGCAGCTTGTACCGATCTTTTGAGGGAGGTTTTGATGGTGATAATCATGTTATCGCAAATATGTCTATTACCTCCGATCGCTTTTCCTTCCCATCCAGCGAGGTTCTTCATATCGGTTTTTTTCCCCAAATTGCTGTTGGGAGTGAAGTTTGCAATCTGGGTCTGGTCGATATTTATATCGAAAATGCTCAATATGGGGGCGGTTTGGCCGGTATGATGACCAATGCCAATATCCGGAACTGCTATACTACCGGGCAGGTTAAGGGCAAAGATTATTTGGGGGGACTGATAGGCCTGACATTTCAGGGAATAATCGAACATTGTCATTGCCGGGTTGATCTGGAAGCTAATTTTTATGTGGGCGGTTTGGTCGGTCGTAATTCCTTTGGATTATTGAAGGTGAAAAATTGTTATGCTGACGGTACGGTTCAAGGTGCAAGCAGCCTTGGCGGTCTGATTGGTTATATGAACTTTGGAGAAATACATGAATCCTTTGCTTTAGGCAACGTTGTCGGCACTTATAGTACTGTGGGAGGTTTAATAGGAAATGTGGAATATAGCTTGATTTCAAACTGTTACGCCCGAGGATACGTAACGGCTGATAATCAAGCTGGTGGCCTGATCGGCACAACATTAAATAGTGATATTAATTATTGTTATGCCACCGGCCTGGTTTTGGCCGAAACTAATAAAGGAGGCCTGATCGGAAAAGACTACAATGAGGAAATTAACTATATTGCCTCCTTTTGGAATCAAACCATCAATCCCGGCTTGACCGGGATAGGAAATATTACAGATCCCCCGGAAGTAATGCCGTTGTCAACCTCACAGATGCAAACAGGAAGCAATTACCTTCAAGCCGGATGGGACTTTGTCACTATCTGGGATATTTGCGAAAGAACGAACTATCCTAAATTATCTTGGCAGGTTCCTTTAGTCGGTGACCTTGGCTGTCCCGATGGTGTTGATATCTTGGATTTGGCCTATTGGACCGCCCATTGGCTCGAAGTTGGTTGCGACGATTCTAATAATTATTGCCGCCGGTCCGATTTCAACCGTTCCGGTCGTGTTGATTTGTTTGACTACCGCCTCCTGGCGGCTAATTGGCTGAAAAATAGATAAATAGATAAGGTAATCTATATATTTATTACTGCTAGAGTAAAACTTGGTTACGCATGTAAATCTTCAGCGTACGTAGCCGATGGAGCGGAGTTTGGCTTTTTCCTCCGGGCTGAGCGGGGGAGCCTGGTTGACGATTTTCAGGCCCAGCAGATCTTCGTGTCGGATTTGGTCCAATCGCGCCAAAAGCTCCCGTCGCACCTGACGGTAGCGGTTGTCTTCGGCCAGATTACGGGTTTCCTTCGGGTCCTTATTCAGATCGAATAACTGTAACTTCTCGTTCACGGGGGCGAAATTCAGCTTGCAACCGTCGCGGACCAGGGAGAATTGGGCGCCGTCTTTGGTCGTCGGGACACTCATTTCGGCACAGATTTCCCGCGGCGCCGGCGGCGCGTTCAACAGATCGCACCCGCGGTAATAAGGGCCCGTTTCGATACCGGCAAATTTTAATATGGTGGGCACCAGATCAAGATGCTGCACATAGTCCGATCGGCGGCCCCGCAGTCGCTTACCGTGTTTTATCATCAGGGGCACGTGCAGCAGACTGTGGTGCAGGTTCTCGCCATGGGCGAAATAGTAATTGTTTTCGCCCATGCCTTCGCCGTGATCGGCGGTGAAGATAATCAGGGCCTCGTCATAAAGGTCCAGCTTTTTGAGCCTATCCAACAGGCGCTGGAAATGTTGATCCGCGTATTTTATTTCCCCGTCGTATCGGGCCACATAATCATAATAGTCCTGGCTGTTATTTATACATTGGTATATGGGGATGCCGCCTTGGCCGCTGACCGTTTCGTTCACCCGCAGCGTGCGCGGCTTTTGCATAGGATCCCGAAACTGATAGGGATAACCTTCCGGGGGCGCGTAAGGTCCGTGCGGATCCTGGAAATGAATCCACATAAAAAACGGTTCTTTATGGAGTAAATTGAGCAATTCCAGCGACTGGTCGGCGGCGTGCTCCGCGATTCTCTCCGGCTGTTTGCGAATCAGTTCCTTATCGTCGAGAGTGTCGTCGAATATGGTAAAGCCCTGGGCCCAGCCGCTTCGGCTTTGCAGGACGTAGTTGCTCACTACCGCCGCCGTTTGGTATCCCTGCTTCTGCAGAATCTTCGGCAGCGTCTCCAGCTCTCGCGGCAGGGGCAGATTTTCATAAACCTTGGTCTCGTGGGGCAGAAAGCCGCTCAGCATGCTGGCGAAACTGGAGCCGGTCACCGGTGCCTGAGATAAACAGTTCTCAAACAGCAGCGCCTCCCGGGCAAACCGATCAATAGAAGTCGAGGTCTTTAGGGGATAACCATAACAGCCTAAATGATCCGCCCGTAGAGTATCGATCGCAATCAGAATGATGTTGGGCTTTTTAACGCTTTGTTTTTTGCCGCAGCCGCCCAGCCAAAGAACCGGCGCAAGCGAAGCCGTCACAGAACCGTATAAACCACATTTTAATATTTCACGCCGACTCGGAAGCCGTACCACAGGGTGCTTG